>Ga0123354_10019713_pt1 | contig 10592 bp, 6 predicted proteins | sample TergutLab28metaG_2_FD_97872 | JGI IMG/M metagenome (GOLD analysis project Ga0123354, IMG submission 97872) | Labiotermes labralis P4 segment gut microbial communities from Petit-Saut dam, French Guiana - Lab288 P4 | ecosystem: Host-associated > Arthropoda: Insects > Digestive system > Gut ...
AATTGACCTCACGAGGCTCACGAGGCTGAGTGGACCCCGTTCCAGACCCACTACTACTCAGAAAATCTGGTAGCGCCGGGGATCGAACCCGGGACCTCTGTATCTGTAGCCAGTAACTCTGACAACTAGACCACAGAGGCGGTCGATAAATTCTTATAACAAAACCAAATAGATGCACGAATTTCTCAAATTTATTTTTGGAATAAAAATTTACATGTTTCGGACAGTTTTGCTGACACCTTGGTCGCAAGCTGTCAGCAAATCTGTATGACATACACCATTGTTGTGTGTCCAGTGAAAAATTCCTGATGGTGGACAGAGGAACTGTCCGAAACATGTAGAATTTTATTCCAAAAATAAATTTGAGAAATTAGTGCATCTATTTGGTTTTATTACAAGAACTCAAACTCTATTTCAACAATATTCTTTTAACAATTTTATACTTGATGTAAACAAGATCTCGTCCATTTTACGGGACTGCATTACACATATTCCTTTATTTTCCGCCCGAAGGTGACATTTAAGAGCCGGTACGCGTTGCTGTAAATTATTTAAAATTATAGTCAATTACGGTGGCGTTAGACTCTATTTATTACTACTTTATTTATTAGAATACAGCAAAACGGGGATGCCTAACCTAAAAATTAAAATTCTGCTGTAGTTCGTTTTACATTCCCTGCACATTTCTTCCTTCTTGTTTGGATGACGCAATGCTAGATCAAACCAAAAATCGTAAATTTTCTCCTTGGGTATTTTCTACATTTATACCTAAAGTTATGACGTCCGGTAATAGTTGCTACGACAGGGTGTGTGAAATAGTTGCTACAACAGGGTGTGTGAAATAAACTGCGTTTGATGGGTAACATCTGGTTGCGTGAGTGTTCTCTATGGGTTACGTCTCTTTGCTTGATTGCTTTGTTATTCATTATTTGTCACGCAGCACTTCAGCCATTACCCTTGAACGTAAGTACGAGATATAACATCAAATGTTGCAGCCACTAATAACAGTTACAAGTGAACCGTATCCACTTACAGCAAATCCCTTGTCCTTCGTCTCCAACCTGGACGTTTCCCATTCTTGCACAAAGTACCGTTAAGTTAAAGATAAAGTGTCTGGCTTATCTTAAACATTCCTTCCCACATAACATTCGTGACCCACAATGTCAGAAATACGACAATCGTGGTCCTTTAGAATGACATCGTGTGGTCTGGTAATGTACGTAGTTACCGACGCTGTGAAAGAACCTGCTCCTTTCCCCATCAAGGAAATCATACTATTCTCTAATTTTTCTAATTTCCTGAAGGTCATTCAGTAGCTGCTGACGTCTTCCTCCTCGCCTTCCTATCACGTCAATCCTTCCTTGTGCCTTTCCTTGAATAACGCATCTTAGAAGGCAATTTCTACGCCAGGTGTTACCATTCCAATTAGGCTCCCTCTTATATATATATAAATTTTTTTTTTATACTGAAAGCAGAAATAGAGCATTCTTCCCGAGCGCTGATATACATTATGGCGCAAAAGTGACTTGACACGTCATGTTTGAAGAAAAAAACAGGAAGTTAGTAAGTAAAATAATTTCCTCTTGCGAGATTCCCCACAGTTGGCAAACTTCCGGGAAGGCTTAGAAAATATGTCAATGTCGAATGGAGGTATTCTGAACATTAAGCATCCAATAAATCTTGGTACTTTGTCACTAAGGATGAAGTAATGTGTTGCTTTCAGTAACACGTGTCTCTCGCGTCACTGTGTGTGTCTACCCAATCAGTCATAAGCCTCGTTAACCTAATTTTTAAGTGTAAAAATGTGAAAATTTAGGAAAATCAAAGTACTTGCTTTAATAAATAACACTCTAAATAAAATTAGTTTTATTAAATTAAATTTATTCCAAAATTTAGATTTTCAAACGCAATCTAAAAAAAGGACTCATGTTGACACAGAACCGTATGCACCAGTGTACTATATCTTGATATTCTATAAAATTATGTAAAAATTATCAAAATGAAAATTTATTTCACGCGAAGTGGCGTATCAGTTTAAGGCCTATTAAATTCTGTTACAAAAATGACGCACTGAACTTTATTGGCTTTCTTCATACATGAATGATGATAAAGTGCGCGTCAAATTCCGTTACCCATATTCCGGGTTAAATTGTATTAGCTCTTTCATGTGTGAGTGGTACCTTCTTCGCCTAAAAATAAGTTCTTTGTACTCTCATTTTTGTATAAACTGTACGTTAAAAAGTAACGCCGCTGAGAAGAGCCTTTCTTGAAGAGCATTTTATGGTAATCGAAAATTCATTACCGACTTCATAAAACCCCACCGCTAATTCCAGCTCCAAGCCACATAAAACACCAACCATAACCTCAGACCTTTATTTTCTATGATCCATCCTCTTATTGTCACATCTTATAAGCTTACATCTTACAAGTTTTTCCCCTAATTTTTATATTCAGTATTATGTCATTAAGCTCAGCTTATCTCGCGAAATCTACATCTGCCAATATCTAATCTGTCAGTATATCAGAACGGAACATATTACATTGGGATTGTGGTGTTCAACAGTCTGCCTTCTCAAATAAAGGAACTGCGCCATAATAGAAATCAATTTAAATGTGCCTTGAAAAATTTCTTGTATTTTCATTCATTTTATACCTTGGTTGAATATTTTAGTTGTAATAAGATTTTAAACATTTACTATTATACGTTTACTATTATTTAGCTATTTTTTATGTTCTGAAGTTTCATCTTGAGAATTGTTGACCTATTAATTAGTTTTAAATAGTGACATATTATGGCGTTTGGTTTCTGGAAGACGGCGACACCTGTTAAAGAACCGGACAGACAGATAGATAACATATTATAAAATTGTACAACTGAAATTTGTGTTTAAATTAGTATATATGGTTGACCTTTTGACTACTACTGATTCTACAGCGACTGCATTGTATTTTATCTTATTTTAGACTGCTTGTATCTATTGTAATGTATTGTAATACTCATTGTCGGAGTTAAATCGAATTGACATGTTCTATATCCTGTGGGTTAAAACCCCCTTCTGGATCAGATGAGCAAAATTAAATTGAATTCTTTCCACCTGCCTGGTACTTCTTCTATCTCGAGTAAATACATACAAATGTACATTTAATATGTTCGTGAGAACTACTATTACATACAAATTTACAGTCACATTTTATTACGGTTCAAAGATTAAGTCAGGATTTAAAATGTATTTTTGAGAGTTCCTGATAATAAATTTTAATACGGACTACAGTTTTACACTGTGCTCTTATATCGGACTATGAATGCGATATTAACCAAGCCAAGAGCTGGTGTGGAATCAGCATAAAGTCACTGAAGGCATAAGACAAACCGATCATTGCAATCTAGGATTACCGCAGATTTATGCCTGCCAGTTTGCTTGTTTAAGTGTCCTTCCAACGCTTGTGGATAGAAATATGCAGGCGCAAATCATAAACGAAAATTTTTATAGGCTAATTATTTACCACTGATCTTCTCTATTGCATGTGGCACAACCATTTATCTTTATGGTCACGAAGGTTAGGTCTCTCATGAAGCAATTTGAAAGATTCAATCAAATTATTAAGAGAAGGTGGGATAAAAGTGACTTCCTTCTTGTATTTGGAGTTCGCAAGCATAATTCGAAACGAGATTTTCATAAAAACATGTTTCGTAAATGTATGTTTTTCGAAAGCACAACTATTTAGCATAACAAGGGCATTATACTTTTGGAAACATCTACCTTAAGCGCTGAAGGAGGACATAAAGTTAGAGAGAGATGTTTCATAAAGAAACAGACATCTTCATTGTCAGCATTCAACAGATGTTATCTCACATTTCATTACACAGTCAAAACAATCTTGTTCCCCAGACATTTCTCCACTGGAGAAAACGCGTCTACCCACGCCGTTAAGGTTTTTACAAACCAATATACGTACATTACACAATATACAGTAACAGACCTGTACAGTAGGCCGGTATTACGTAACACAGGGTGTGTCGAAAGCCGCTTTTCCGGGATTATAATGAGTTTTTAAGGACAGGCTCCTTTATTTCCCACTGAACAATAGCAGAAAGTGACACTGAAGGGGTACAGAAGTTGTCCGAACTGTGGTATATCACGTTAAAGTCACATTTCGAATTCCCTAAAGACCTTGAAAGCAACTGAAAACAACCACTGCTGAAGGACATCACTATTTTGGTAGGGCAGAATTATGACGTCATGTGTTCAATATACGATTTAAATTTCGACATTTTTGAAATAATAGAACGGAGTGACGAAAAGAGGATATAAAAAAAATAGGTTCTTTCCACTCATCAGCCTTGACTTTCCACTCATTATGAAACAGCAGAGGAGTCAGTCTGTTTACTCCTCTTCATTACGTGAGTTTGGACTGTCTTAAGGCAAGAATGGACGGACGCGGTAGCTGTACTAAATATTGTAATTCTGCAATAAATAAACGTGATGAAGATAAGACTGTTCCCGTGAAAGCCATTGTGGTATGTACGGGGACTGGAAATGCATTTTCACCAATTTTTAAGGAAGGCAGTCGATAGGACTCAGTGTTGAACCTCAAGCCACGGCGACTTCACCTGTGGGAGGAAGATCTCCCGTTACCTGATACTCATGTAAATGAGTGGGCCCCGGCTACGGTACGGGTTTTTGAGAAAACAGAAAAATCGGGTGCCCCCGCCAAGATAAACAAAATTGAGGAATAAAAAAACCGCAAGCATTGAATTTGGAAACTTGTATATGTATGTGTGTGTTTGTGTTTATATATATATATATATATAAGAGGAAGCTTAATTGGAATGGTCATACCTTGCGTAGGAATTGCCTTCTAAAGTACGTTAAGGACAGACACAAGGAAGGATGGAAGTGATAGGAAGACGAGGAGGACGTCAGCAGCTACTGGATGACCTTAAGGAAATTAGAGAACACTGTAAATGAAAGAAGAAGCACTGGATCTTTGTAGAGAACTCGCTTTGGAAGAGGCTATGGACCTATCGTAAGACAGACTACGAAATTACATCATCATAAAAAAACAATCCGGTCTAAAAAAATTAACAATATCGATATGCATAAGACTGACCTTTGTTTTCCTTCATTCGCAGTAAATATAGACACATCAACCTAGGCAAGTCTATAAAACCGCATTATAGACGTAATATTATTAGGAGACTCAAATCCCTTAGTGCTACTTCTAAAGCAAATTTCGAACAAAGTTGGTGTCTTTTGATATGGAAACTTGTGGGAACGTGACTGAACGTATCGCTGTCAGATATAACTGTTCTGTTACACGAGGAATGGAGCGATATTCCAAATAAGGCAGCAGGTACAGTCATGGATAATATTTGAGTACAAATTAACGAATTTCATTCAAAAATATAACAAGAGTTTTTGGGGTCATGAAAGCGGCGCTGAAACAGAATCAATTCTTCTGATATGCCACGCTGTGTTGTTGTTGTTGTTTGTTTGTTGTTTTTGCTGTTGCTGCTGATATTTTTGCTGTTTTGTGTGTGTGGTTGTTGTTGTTATTGTTTTTGTTGTTTGTTATTTTTGTTATTGTTGTTGTTGCTGCTGCTGTTGCTGTTGATATTTTTGCTGTTTTGTGTGTGTGTGTGGTTGTTGTTGTTGTTATTGTTGTTGTTGTTGTTGTTGTTGCTGCTGCTGCTGCTGTTGATATTTTTGCCGTTTTGTGTGTGTGTGTGGGGGGGTTGTTATTGTTATTATTGTTGTTTGTTTGTTGTTTTTGTTATTGTTGTTGCTGCTGCTGTTGATATTTTTGCTGTTTTGTGTGTGTGGTTGTTGTTATTGTTTTTGTTGTTGTTGTTGCTGATGCTGTTGATATTTTTGCTGTTTGCGTGTGTGTGTGTGTGTGTGTGTGTGTGTGTCTGTCTGTAACTCCATATATTCCGAATGACCGTAGTGTCATCATCTTCAGAGCCAAGCACTCCAAGAAGTCGGAAATTACACACCCACCGACACAGCATCTCATCCAAGAAGACCCGAATCTTAATGATTACGTCATCCAAGGAATTAATTTTCACGTTCCATAATTTATTTTAGCTTGGATCTGAACAAATTAACAAAGTGTTATTGAGATTGTGTTACAGGCTAAACTACACACAACAAAAAAACATTTAGATGTCCCGTTTTTAAAACAGTTAAAGACCCTTTCAAAGAAGGGTCATAATCAGAGCTGCTGAATCTGCGCCCCCATTCGAATATTAAATATTATCGATGTTTGATATTAATCTTTCCGCGCATTACTATTACAGTCTATCACAATATACCGACAAACGCACATAATAGGTTTATAAACTGCATGAACATTTTAAACTTACGTGTAGTTTGTAATGCTACTGTTGTTGAATGTGACTTATTATTAACATATAGAATATACTAATAATAACAACATTAATATATTATATATTAACCCTTATCCTGCTAACGTGGAGAATAGGGTGAGCTCCTAATGAAGCCAATAATTGGCAGATGGTATTTAATTCGGCATTTAATGTTAATAAACATTCTTCCTTTCAGTGCCCTTAAAATTATTTGCATTCAAATGGAATATGTTCAAACAATCATATTTCAAAACCTTGTGATTTAAACAATCATATTTCAAAACCTTGTGATTTAAACAATCATATTTCAAAACCTTGTGATTTCCTATGAGCGCACTGCGCTACAAGCCGGAAGATCGCAGGTTCGATTCCCGATGATGTCACTGAAAATTTGTATTGGCATAATCCTTCGTGCCGCACTATGACCGTGGGGTCGACTCAGCCTCTAACAGAAATGAGTACCAGGAATATTACCTGGGGGGTAAAGGCGGCCGGTACGTACGGCTGACAACCTTACTACCTTCTTGTGCCGATTGTCTTGAAATCTGGGAGCCTCATCCTCCTGGAACCCTCAGAGCCTAACCAGGCCTGTACAGGGATTGCTTTAATTTTACGTGTATTTTCCTATGCTTTTGAAAAGCATCTGACTCAAATCAATAACAACATTTTACCTTACGCCAGTTTTGTCCTTAACATTCCGAATACGTCAGCCTCTTGAAGAGTACGTCGTTTAGATATAACAAGATTAGCAGTTGTCCCTTTTAAAGCGACACCGCCCGTTACAGCGACACCATCATTTGTTTAAACACAGCCGAATGACAGTTCAGATAAGCGCGTTGCACCTCCACATAGACCGCTTCTATGGATAGCAGCTGTGCAGATTCGTTTAATTCCATTGCTTTTGAATCCGCTCGCCACAATGAAATTACCCATGCTAGCCTCAGCAGTGGAAGCATTCAAACGCTCTATCCGGTTATTCTGTGATTAAAAACACTTAGGCTTCTCTGCAGTCTATTTATGTCTATTTTGAGGGCGAGGTAGGTAAAACCCTAAATTCTTTTAACAAAAGAAATGCTTCTTCAAAAAACGCGACGTACTGAATTTTAAGCAAAAATTTGCAGTCGATTATGATTATAACTTCAAAATAAACACAAAGATTCCTTGTATTTTAATTACGCATCGGCGCATGTTTACTATGTAGGCACATAAATGCCAATCAGCGTGCATTCCTACTAGTGAGCACTTTATTCCATGCTATAACATTGAAGTAAATACTGCAGGCCGAACTATGATTTTAGTCTTTCCTAGATGGGATTTAATTTTTTTGCCTCAAAATACCGGAAGTATATGAAGCTAACCTTTCGCGCGCAAATATACACACTACGTAAATAGAACAATTTATAGACTACATCATTCCAAGAAGGCCTACAAGACCCCAACATAAAATGATCGCTGATGGTAGGCCTAGGTAAAATTAAGGTAAAGTTCACCTTATAGCAGTTCACGTAGGCCCAGAGATGGAGTAGAGGTATAGCTCTACTCTTTCTTTAACATCTTCTCTAAATGGGCGGGTGTTCAACGCCACTCCCCGACCGCTTGACCTCCGGTTAAGATCCGGCACCTATTGCATAGAAGGCCGGGTGGGCCCCAGGGCCGGTCTGGACGGCTGCGTTAAATCCCGCCCCTCACCGGGATTCGATCCCCGAACCGTCCAGCCCGTAGCGAGTCGCTATACCGACTACGCTGTTCCGGCCCGATGGTAGGACTATAATGCAAAACATGTAAAGTCTGTTCTGTCCAAGCCATGAAGGCGTACAATTTTAGTACAGGTAGAGTTCCACTTATTCTTAACCTCAGCACTGGTAGGATGTGAGTGCTCAACGTCACACTCCGGTCGATTTGCCTCCGGGAAAGAAACGCTGTACCCAGTGAATATGAGGCTGCCTAGACGCTTCGGAGAAGAAGAGGTCTCACGTCTCTAACGGTATTCGAGCCCCGTACCATCCAGAACGTAGCCTAGTCACTAAACCGACTATGCCAGAAATTAATAATAATGTTATGTATCGGAATTCTTTTCGTTGTAAAAATCAATACTTGTTACTATGTGTCTTTCTGCAAGGGAAGTCTCATATTTACGTAGCCAAAACCAATTAGAACTTAGCGTCCTCTATAAGAATTAAATGATAGTCAAGTTTTTCTGGAATATTAGGCTGGGTCGTCCGGTAAAATTCTCCCGACTTTTCGAGTGAACGTAAAGCCTTCAACTTCACGACCGAACTTTCCAAAGGCACTCCTCTAAGACTGCTTTCTTCTAGAGATAAAAGTAATAGGACTCATCGAAACGTTGGGGAATACATACACAACATCATGGTGTTAATATGACAAAAGGGTTGAATCTCCAGCTTAAATCTGCAACTAAAACCTCTCCATAAATTTCCGTACACGGATCCCCATAGGCGGAGCCTGAATTCTGTTTCAACTGAGCCATGTTTCACCTTTTACATGTCTACAGTTGTTGCCACTAGGTGAATGGAGTGCGACATATGTGCTGTTATCGCGGTTGCTATAATGACGATATGGAACGTACGCGGAATTCATATCTAGGTATGGATATATGCGAAACATCGGCACTGAGTAGAAAAGATTATTTAGCTTCGCGCTGAGGCCAATTTTGAGAATGGGCCGTATGGGGCCCTAAATTTGTCCGGAGGCGGTGATGTAAATAGAAGAAGGTCCTGCAGGGTCCAGAACTCCGACCGTTCTCTCAGTATAAGTTCATTACATCGACACAATTTATATCATTTTAGCTCTAATGAAAAGTGACAGATGAAGATTTGTAATGCCGAAATTCCCTTTTCAATCTCTACTGTTACATTCAACCTGAAGAGGCGCTCTTGTAAAAGGAATTACTGGACTTTTACACACAAGCACTTAAATATTAATGAAAACGAATCATTTTCAAAATTTTCAATTTTCTCGAGTACCAAAGTAACACACTTAGAAACGAAGAGGTAACAATATGGAATATGAGATATTCGTTCTTCTGGGATATTACGCAGCCTAGATTGGCGATTATTTGCCGACGTTTCGGAACAAAACTGTCGGTTCCATTTTGTAGGGTAGAGCAGTTCCGTAGCTACTTACTGACTTTTCGGGATAACCCATCGATTCAATCTTCAAGGGTCAAACAGTCCAAGAATACTGCTTGAACTTGAATATGGGACAGATAGGTTGTCCTGAAACGCCGGTAACTAACTACCAATCTACGCTGAGTAACATCCCAGTAGAGCGAAGATCTCATTTACGTCTCAGGGGAAGCCTGAAACCAACCAAATCGAATGTCTTTACATAAAATGCACGCATGTTGGAAAAAGTAAATATAAACCTGGAAAAAAGCTGTAGGGGAGAATATTTGCAGTTATAATAGTTCTCTAATTCGGTACTATAGAAAGGTGAGTGGTCAACGCCACGCTCCGGCCGCTTTAACTCCGGGAAAAGAGCACTGTACCCATTGCAGAAAAGGCTGGGTTGGCCTCAGGGCAGGTCTAGACGGACATTGAGGAGAGAATTTTTTTCCCCACTGGGGTTCGATAACCGGACCGCGAATCGCTATAAATACTGAGCTTAGTAAGGCTTAAAAGAAAAACTGAAACAAAAACATTTTTGTTTGGTGTAAAAAAGTATGTTACTTTGCTGAAAGTATAGAATAGTTTCTTGTAGGCCTACTGACCTTTATCTGCATGGCTATCGTCATTGGCACGAACTTGTTCTCAGTGGAGTGAGAGAGAAAACCAACAAGATGCAACAGTTAGATGTTTATTTTTAACAATTTCTCAACATGTTTCGGGCATCATTATGCCCATCTTCAGGAGAACAAAGACCGTGCGTTACTGCATGTGGTGTGCTGCGCTGCTTCTGCTGGATGTGGTTGGTAGCGGTTGTGGGGCGCTGCCTTGTAGGGTGTGAGCACTGTGAAGGTTACTGTTACTTTAGGGTTACTGTACTGAAGGTACTGTAGTCGAACAGTAACCTTCACAGTGCTCACACCCTACAAGGCAGCGCCCCACAACCGCTACCAACCACATCCAACAGAACCAGCGCAGCACAACACATGCAGTAACATACGTCTTGTTCTCCTGAAGATGGGCATAATGATACCCGAAACATGTTGAGAAATTGTTAAAAATAAACATCTAACTGTTGCATCTTGTTGGTTTTCTCT
>Ga0123354_10019714_pt1 | contig 10591 bp, 9 predicted proteins | sample TergutLab28metaG_2_FD_97872 | JGI IMG/M metagenome (GOLD analysis project Ga0123354, IMG submission 97872) | Labiotermes labralis P4 segment gut microbial communities from Petit-Saut dam, French Guiana - Lab288 P4 | ecosystem: Host-associated > Arthropoda: Insects > Digestive system > Gut ...
TTCATTCAAATTCTCCAAAGCTGCAAACCTGTTTGTAATCTCGATCTGATACTCTTCCCTAACCCCTGGCTTATTTAGCTTCCTCAAGTTAAATCTTTGCCTATCAAACCTCTGTGCGGCCTGCTTACCCACTGCTAATCTTTCCCTAACTTTGCAATCACCAGGTAGTCATCTCTATCACAATCAGCTCCCCTAAAACTTCGCACATCCAGTACACTCGAATGCCATCTCCTACCTATCAATACGTGGTCAATCTGGTTGTGAATCTTACCATCAGGGGAGGTCCAGGTGTATTTATGAATGTTCCGGTGAGGGAACATGGTGCTCTTAACCAGCAAATTTTGTGATTTGGCGAAGTTAACTAGCCTAACCCCATAAGATCCTTTTTTATGCTTACAGAAATTTGACAGGACTGTCGCTCTAATTACGTAAACGAAAGTTTAAATATTTTTGCTGTGCACTGAATATTATTATGGTGACAAATTAAGGTGAGACAGATTAGCGATACGCTAAAAACGCTTTATAAAATTGTGCATTATTGCTTTCTGTCTGCGGCGCACTTTTTAAAGATAATGGTTCTGATGTGTGTGGACACAACACCACAGGTAATATTTTTCTCGTGCTGACACAGTCTTAATGCATTAAACATGGAAAAGTATTTTTTTTTAAATTTCAAGTGTTTAAGCTGAGAGGTGTCATAAATAAGTAAAATAATAAAAATGATATATAAATGCTTAAAATGACAAAAGAGGAGGTAAAATGCGAGTTAAATAAACTAATTAATAATTATATTTTTAGAAAAATGAGCAGGAAGAAGAAATGCTGTGTTCTGTGACGGAAAATAAGATTATAATTACTGGACAAAATTATTAGATATTTACGTCGTAAAAATGTTCTTACACTACGCCGTGCAGTGGCGTACCTAGGAATTTTGTTCGGGGGGGGGGGTTCAACAAATTCTGTTGAGTACAGAGGACATAGAGAACGGGGATCTGGGGGCAGTAGCTCTTAGTCAGGGGTTCTGAAGTCAGCTGTAATTTGGTATAAGAAATTTCATTTCATACTGTAAAAGTTCCTTAATTTTTGGTACTTTAAGACTATTTATGATGACAAACAATTTATTTGTCATTGTTAATGTGAAACAATTGCGAACCTAGGTAGTTTTAGAATTTTACTGCCTTTTTTCCGAACATCTTTGGGTGTTGGCCTCCTAAATTCAGCAATTTTTAACAGTTTTCACAATCGGTTTGAATTTGGCACGATTTTTTAGGGCCTTCAGAATTTCGGGGGGGGGGGTTAAACCCCAAAACCCCCCTCGGTACGACACTGACGCGGTGTAGAATAATATGGTTATAAGTTCATGTTGTTCTTCAATTACATTGTCCAGTTTTCGTGTATGTGTTTGCAGGTAGACATGTATAGATTAGTAATATGTGTGTGTGTTTATGTATGTGTACACACACATACATAAACACACAAGCTGACCAGAAAATTGGAAAAATTTTGGAAGTATAAACAACCCATGATTATAAGAGTCTGTATGACGAAGAGTTAGAATATATCTATGCCAGACAAATATTAGAAGTATTTTTGCAGACGCAGTCATTCAACCCCTACCGCCAATAAAACAAACTCAGACCATCGTCTTACTATAGATATATTTGCCTTCGAAACAAGCACAAGTTGGCTCATAACCCGGCGTTAGGTAGACTGTAAGGTGACCCGAAAACCGAGCTTTAAAATTCAGCTTAGAGATTATGAAGGAAAACTTTAGACAGGAATATGTTTTACTTATCTTCAGACTCATTCAAAAATACAAAAATATAGAGAAATAAAGAATCCCCCTTTTCGAAATAAAAATATCAACAACTGGATATAATCAATTTGACGTTCAGGTGACCGTTCATCGTGAAAAATTCTTATAATAAAACGAACTAGATGCACTAATTTCTCAAATTAATTTTTGAAATAAAACTCTACATGTTTCGGACAGTTTCTCTGTCCATCATCAGGAGTTTTTCCACAGCAATGGTATATGACATACGGGTTTGCTGACAGCTTGCAAGCAGGGTCAGGAAGGCCGTCCTGATCCTGCTTGCAAGCTGTCAGCAAACATGTATAATATACACTATTGCTGTGTGTACAGTGAAGAACTACTGATGATGGATAGAGGAACTGTCCGAAACATGTAAGGTTTTATTCAAAAAATAAATTTGAGAAACTAGTGCCTCTAGTTGGTTTTATTATAAGAAGGATATAATCAAGATTCAAGAAACACCATGAAATTAATTCTGCACTACAAATTAAATGTAATTGAATGTATAAATATTAGGGTGATTATTTTTAAAAAATTGAGATATATTAATAGCATTGATGAATTTTATTACCGGTAATTTAGAGCAAAATTTACTGTTGACTACAATACAAAAATTACGTAAGTTTTAAATGTATAAACAGGTGTTATGTATGATTTTGTGAAGTTTAATTTCCGCACAGATGTATTGAGTGGCTTTATGATAACTTTATAAAGTAAAACCTTTTTTTTTTTTGTGTGTGTGTGTGTGTATGTGTGTGTGTGTGTGTATGAAGACATTTCGTCACAAATTTATTTATTTTAGTCAGACAGAAGCCATTACTCAGGACTCGATGCACAATAAAACTCATCACGCTGTGAACACTTCCCTACATCAAACTAAGTGACTTAAGCCTGCAACTTGCCGACTTTGAAGCCAGTGGGTTTAATTCTATGGTCAGACCGAAGTAATTTTCAACTGCATTGAGTTCTTGGAGAGATTTTCTGTGGTTTGCCAAAATACGTTGTAAACTACATGCCACAAAAGCGTTCCTCCTCCCTTTGCAGTGCAAAGTAGGTGGTGGGAACAAGAAGACGACTGCATGGACGAACGGATTATCAGGTAGGAAATGGAGGCTAGAAAAGTTGAAGCGACCCGCCCAACTTCTAGTTTAGCACAGGCTTTGCAGTTTGCATTAGTTGTTCATTTGTCCGTAGTTTTGGACTAGAAAACGCATGCGCATCTCTGCCTTTGACTTCACAATCACAACAAACTTCCTATTTGAGTTGCTGCTTCAGTTCTTCTCCATAAAGTTGACGGTCAGCCAGAGGGATACACAGGGCTATTTTGGGACCCACTGTGGCTTGGTGCTCTCCTGCTCTACTGACAACACAGTTCTGCTTCATCTTCATTGTAAAAACTTCCTTTAGTTCCCTTTTTTACTTTGTTTCTTTCTTTGTTTTTAACTTGCCTTTCATGAATTTCGATCCTATTTCCGTCCTTCGTTCAGTACATTTTTCATTCCTCGCTTTAATCTCGTTTTATTCCCTTCGATTGTCCTTTGTCCTTCTTTGTGACAATTTCTTGTTTTTTGTAACAATTATATTTCTGTTTCGTCATTTTTTTGTGCTGAGTTCCTCATGGTGACACCTTGTAATTTTTATATGTTTTCATTTCCAATTAAATTTGGTTTCACATGTACGTCACGTTCTTCTTTATTTCCTCTGTTTCCTCCGTCTTTAATCTTATTTCTTACATTTTTTGTTTCTCGGTGTTTTCTGTATTTCATTGTTACTATTTATTGTATTCTTGTCTTAATTCATATTTTCTTTTTTTCATGTTTTGTGTTATTCTGTCTTTCGTTTCTTTATCGTTCACTTCAACAAGCTTCTTGGATCCCTTTTAATCCCCATTTGACTCTCTTCTATCATTTCTTCTCTCTTTTCCGTGTCAGCAGACTTGATACATAAAATTTCATATAACCATTCAAGAGTCAGATATGCTGAAGAATATAAACCCAACTGGTTGCCATTTATTATTTTATTGTACTTCTTATAGGTTCAACATGTTTCGGGCACTACTATGCCCATCATCAGGAGCTCGCGACTATGATGTTGCTTACCACATTGGTCGTTTCATTCTTGGTTTGCTGTATGTTCCAGGTTGCCCGAAATATTTTAAGCCTATAAGAAGTACAATAAAATAATAAGTGGCACCCAGTTGGTCTTTTATTATTCAGTTATCACATTGATGCACAGTCCAATAAACATCAGAGTCAGATATGCATTTGGCGATGGTCAGTAATCTCTCTACGATAGGTGTTTCAGTGAAGACAATTGCGGTCGTCGAAGGACCTCTACAGGGTTATACCGGTTATAGATTTTCATTGAATATAAAAATTCAATTAAAATTAAAAATATATCCAAAGTTAGAACTAAGACATTTTCACGCACGCAGCACATAATATATCAATCGGTTATTGTCTTTCTAATATGTTTGCATATCTGTGAGCCTTATTTAGGCAGTGGCAAACAAATCTCGATGTATGATTTCGAAGGGGACTATAGGACTGAAAGCCACGATCAGTCATGTGGACTCTATTATGGAGCTGTCTGTGTGTATCAGTCTCTGTGGCTATGTATGTGGTAACAAAGCGAAAATGGAAACTTACTCCGTCTCATATTACCTGTAATATTGTCTAATGACGTCTATATGAATATGTCAGAGGTTTTTGTTGAGGGTTTTTTTTCTGTCGAAATAAACCATTATTAAAATGATAGAGCGAGGTTCAGAGGGCAAAATTGGTAGACATTTCCAACAGTATGATAATGAATATGGATATTTCTCAGGAACGCTACTTACTGTAAACATTAAGACACGTGTCGCTTATTTCCACAAATACTGTGCCTATATCAATGCCTTTTTACTATCCCAGTAACTATTCTTCCCACTCTCGAAAAAAAAGAAAAGAAAAATAATGTTTAGTGTGAATATGCATAGTGGAAATAATCGCAAGAAGCTTATTCAAAGGGGTTTCCTTGCAAAAGAGTAAGTCGAATACAATGTTAATAAAAATCCAACCAGATGCAACAGTATGCAGATATTTATTTACTGCAAAGTCATTCTACACGTTTCGGGTGTCACAACACCCATCATCGGGAGTGCTAAAAACTGTAACCACAGCCTCCGGTACAGGTCATAATATCGGTACATCTACTTCCCTCCAACGTGACCTGATCGGAAAGTAGCTGTACCAGTATCATGACCTGTACTGGATGCTGCGGTTACAGTTTTTAGTACTCCTGATGTTGGGTGCTGTGACACCCGAAACATGTAGAATGACTTTGCAGTAAATGAATATTTGCGTACTGTTGCATCTGGTTGGATTTTTATTAACATTGAATTATGATGCACGGAACCGTGAGCTTAAAATTTAAGTCGAATACGTTATACAGCACTTGTCTCGAGATATTCGTTTTAAGACACAGGTCACGGAAAATGAGGTCACACTTCTCAGCAGTGATATTTGTCACGAAGTTAAAGTGCATTTTTATATGTACTGAAGAGACACATCGTTGAGCAGTGCACAGTTGTGACTGGAATAAAATACACACAGGACGAAAACTGGGATGTGCTCTCAACCCTCGGTACCTGCGATGTTTGAGTCGTTGCTGGTGCTTGTAAATACCTCGAACTTTGGGACTTTCTGACGATATATTTGATGCGTAAAGGTAATTGCGGAAGGTACGTATCTTCCAGAAGATCATTCTCCACGTTTAATGCAGATACAACTGCTAGGTGCGAATGGTGCCGTGCACGGTACCATTCGCACCGTACACACGACCCACGCAACGGCTCTCAAGACCACCACCCATCCAAAAACTCGGTGCAGAAAACCATATGCTGTAACTCAACATCTAATGCTCTTGATGATGGACGTATGTACCCGAAACATGTCGAGCTAAGAATACATCAATAAAATTATCTAGTTGCATCAAGTTGGCATTTCACTTCATTTCATGCAGTACTCTTGTTTACAATTACATTTATTCCCTGATGATGGCAATAAACGGGTAAAATACATAGGACAAAGATAACAGTGGTAATTTAAATGTTTATATTAGTAGTGTTTGGTGCTTGATTTCATGCCTAAAATAAAGTAAAAAGTGCATAATTCAACATTGCACAAATTTAACCTAACTAACTAACTCCGTGGCCTTAGTCCGCACGCGAACTATACCGACAGAGCGGCCGCCGCCCGTCGACGAAGTTAGTGTCAACTTTTTGCGGATAGAGGCGTGTCACGTGGTCAGCGCAACGGGTCCCCACAGCCGTTAATCTCTGTTTTATAGACTTGGAGCCGCTACTTTTTTCATTCAAGTAGCTCACGAGGCTCATGAGGCTGAGTGGATCCGGTTCCAGACCCACTGCTACTCAGAAAATCTGGTAGCGCCGGGGATCGAACCCGGGACCTCTCTATCTGTAGCCAGAAACTCTGACCACTAGACCACAGAGGCGGTCACAAATTTAACCTACCAGGAGTTAAATCGCATTCAGGGCAAGTAGATAGCCTTAGGTTTTCCCATATGCACACAGTAAATGTGACGTGCCGCACGTTGTGCTATATTTTGTAAATAATCTGCATTCTCATACGTTCTTGAAACCTAATGCATATGTTATGAGATGTTGTGTGAATTTATATCGGATTTGCTGATACTGCACACGTAATGGAGCGGTCGCAACATAATATACATATAACCAGTACTATCGCTACGCCGACGATTACATGGAATTACTTTAATAACATGTTTCTGTTTAATATGCTGCGTGTAACACACGTGTGAAGCCGAGTCTAACTTCAGCATGTTTTGTTTGTGAGTATGCGTTACAGTCTAACAGAGAGACGATGTTCAATGTGGAAACATACAGACGGAAGAAAAGCTAAGAAAACTGTCACAGTAAATTAGAATATGCTTTCTCGGTGTATCAGTTTCTACACAATCAAGCGTGTCTGCCACTTGAAGAAGGATATTTCCAATACTCACTGCAACGTGCGGTAGGTTATAACATATATATTTATGCAAAAATATATGAGGCCGTTAATCATGTCATCCATGTGGGTTCAGTTTTAAATTAAACTTTCTTTACATCAGGAGTGATGCAGCAATGCTCTATGTGTGTATTGATGTTTTTTACTTTAGATGCCGGACTGCTGGCTAGAAGTCAGTAATCGGAAGGTCCTGCGACCCGCCATTTCGACACAGGTTTTTCTTGGTTTTCATGTGCCTAAAGCAAATGCTGAGATGGTTCCCAAGATTCCAAAGTTGCCACTACATGCTTCTCATGTAGCCCTCCCGACTTAAATTTAGTAGTAACCAATTTCATATTTTGTGTACATGTAAAGTACCCACTGCCACCGGGTGACAACCCATTTGCAGTAAATAATTATTATTATTATACGTTTTGCAGCGTGAATTGTGATATAATAATACAACACAAACCGACGAAATGCAAAATTTTCTAAATTGATGTTTAATTTCAAGTAAATATTAATTTATAAAATTTTGCATTTTGTTGGTTTGTGTTGTATAAACTCGAATTTCTTTAAAAAATTGACGTATGTTATCTTACTAGTGTCGTTTGAAAGCCGCTGTCAAATCTGAAAAATTTCTGTTTCTTTTTTAAATTCGGCAATTGGAAATAAAATTCACTGAGAACGGAACCTAGAGAGGGAAAATCACGCATTACAGGAATTTGGAGATTGACAAAAATTTATATAATTACACTAATGGAGGAAAGAAGTTTTACGTTTCTGAATCACAGTTTCTTAACATTACTGATATGAGATTCTCTCCTAAGACTGGTTACAATAAGGTAGTGCCTTTTGATAACCTCCAAATCAAATATACACATAGCATAAATTATTTATTCTTTATTCTAATGCAGCAATCGGATATTTTCCTATGTAACTCTTTTTTACGATTCTCTGAGCATTTATAAACTGACTTTGTGTCATAAAAATTATATAACATTCCAAGAACTACATAAAATCTCAACAAATATTAATGTAAAACGAAATAATGGACTATTCTGTGATGTAAAAACTCTCATTTATAGACACGGTGGAACTATCAGCTGCCTTGAGTAAAACTTATGGGCGCATTGAAATTTCTGCACATTTCTTAAGCACGTAAGTGGCTATTTGTAGGAACATCCATTGTTTACAACAACTCACTTGTACCACTCTCCGTATTATTATTGCTTGAGCCCAATATTTCATTCCTTAGCTTCATTTTCTTTCCTTATTTTCCTTTCCTGTTTAATTGCCTTTAACTTTGTTATATTTTTCTGTTTCAATTTGTTATGCGTATTAACACTCCTGCTTCTTTCGTCTCGTCTTTACAACAAAATAATTAAAGTAGCTTTCTGCCAAGTATTTACAAATCTCTAAACTTTCTACGCTATGCTATTATACACTACGGTGGCTTAGGATGATACCTGTGGAATTGTGTCGTTATTTATGACAGTCTTTACAAAACGTTTTTCGGTCCCACGATACACGCCTTAGACATTTTTCCTGAACAGTTTATTGTCTGAAGATGCTGCACAGTGTATTACGACACGCCCTATGATATCCGATGCTCAATTTATGCTTTTTATGTCATGAACCCCCTCAAGCCTACAATTCCTACTCAGCGATTTGTTCCTTCCGTCGGCTTATTGTAATATTCATGCACGAACAGTTGATATGATTCCTATCGACAAGAACAACTTCTTTTCTTGAAACTCATTTAGATGAGATATTATTTCCATTTCCAGTGTCACGTTTATTAAACTTTCTGCACTTACGTGGCGAAACTAACAACTGCACGCCCGTTCAGATATGTTCTAATACATACTATTAATCACATACATGTTTCGGTCGCCTTTGCTGCGACCATAATCAATTTGCTCTACAAGAATGCTGATGAAATATAAACGAACAGAACACACTTTTTTTTTCAATTTCATAGTGGGATTCAGAATCTTACAAACGTATAATTGTTAACAAAAAAAATATTTCGGAACTCGGATTTCAACACAGTTTCGAGAAAGCTCCACGAGCATGGATACATGGCCTTACCGTTGGCACCGAAACATAAATCAGCTTCCTCGACGTCAGCGCGCAAGACACCTGCCGATATCCGGTGTGCAGATATTCAACTGTAAGTTGTCTAATAATTACTTACTTAAAAGACAGAAGCAATTCGTTTGTATCTTATCAGTATTCTTGTAAAGCACCCTGATGATGGTCGCAGCAAAGGCGGCCGAAACGTGTAGGTGATTAACAATGTACATATGTTAAAACGTATTATAACTGTGTGAATTTGTTCGTTCACCACGTCAGTGTAATTAATCCTTTAACGCACGGAAATGGAACATTAATTATTAATCTTTATTTGTTATCGGAATAAATTCAGTTGTAGGGCTGCTGAAAAAAATAAAAGATTCGTCAATTATAGGTGGGCAATATTTGAGACGTAACTACGGCAAACTCTGATAAAATGTTTAATGAACATTATTCCTTAATTTCCTCTTTTGTCTTGACATTCTTTCGTTCAAAATATCCACTCCGTCTAACTCCTGCTTGTTTCTTAAGTCTGCATCTAGCATTGCTCGTCTGGATTTACCGCTACATTGTACAATTTTTGGACCCTTTATTCCAAATTTTAATAATAACAGTTAAGATTTAACCGAATTGGTATCTTACTGTTTTCGAGAGCATTCCTACCAAAGTGTAGCTATTTGTCACATCGTAGGACGAGCTCTTCTATTGCCTATTGATAGAAGTCCGTGTCCTGTGTTATCAGCCACCGCATCACATACGTTTTCAACTCGCAGTCCTCGTTACGTCTCTGGCCGACAAGATTTTTCTTCGCGAAGAAAAATAGATGATAACGGCGCAGCGACGAATTCCTTTGTTATAAGCTAAATAAGGTAAAAAGTTTTACACTGTGTACATCAACTTTCTTACTGATTCTCTTAGAAGCTTATATTTCTTATCGCTGATGGGGGTCATGTACCGGGTGTGAACAGTATTCCTGTCATCATCCGTGCTAGAGCCATTCCATTTTTTAGGATAAAAAACAAAATCACAGAGACGCTTAAGACTTATTGGTACTAATTACTGGAAATTCATAAACCATGAAAAAAAACTTAGATTCATCTAATTCGTTACATATCTTTCACCAAAACATTAGGAGACTAAGGAGCAAAAGTGAAGAACTAATAAATTCGTTTGAAATGGAGAATATAAATGCCCATATACTGTGTCTTAGCGAGCATCACATGGAGGAACATGGACTGCTACACCTTATATCGTCAGGGTATACACTAGGATCTAGTTTTTCACGTAAAAATCTACAAAGTGGAGGCGTGTGTATCTTTGTTCGCAAATACCTGAATATTAAAAAAAATAGATATATCACATACCTGCAGAGAAAAGGATTTGGAAATTTGTGCTGTTGAACTGGAAACTGAAGCATCTAAGATAACTGTTTTAAGTGTTACAGAGCTCCTACAGGAGATTTTAATAGATTCCATAAAAAAACTAGATGATACTTTGAAATATTTGTATAAACCAAAAGCTGAATTTCTATAATGTGGCGACATAAACATAGATTATTCCGTGAGAACAATCGGAAAAAAAATATATCTTCCTTAATAACAGCTTATAACATATCTCAAACAGTGGGTTTTGCAACTATAACCCAACTATAACCCAACTATAACCCAACTATAACCCAACTATAACCCAA
>Ga0123354_10019715_pt1 | contig 10591 bp, 3 predicted proteins | sample TergutLab28metaG_2_FD_97872 | JGI IMG/M metagenome (GOLD analysis project Ga0123354, IMG submission 97872) | Labiotermes labralis P4 segment gut microbial communities from Petit-Saut dam, French Guiana - Lab288 P4 | ecosystem: Host-associated > Arthropoda: Insects > Digestive system > Gut ...
AAATTTACAAGCCCTATTATTCAAGACACTAAATTTACAAGCCCTATTATTCAAGACACTAAATTTACAAGCCCTATTATTCAAGACACTAAATTTACAAGCCCTATTATTCAAGACACTAAACTTGTTAAAATTCTAGACGCTCTTCATATATATGACAGATGGCTGAAGAATAAAATCCAACTAGATGCCACTTATTACTTTATTATGCATATGTTAGGCTCAACATGTTTCAGGCACCATTATGCCCATCATCAGGAGCTCACGACGATAGCGCTGGTTACTATGTAGGCCGTCTGGTTCTCGAGTTGCTGCTCGTTGGAAGTTACATGCAGGCAGGATGGATGAGTGTCCGGACCGAAGGCTGTAACACTTTATGTGCCCACAAGTCATGTTACAGCCTTCAGTCTGGACACTCATCCATCCTGCCTGCACTTAACTTCCAACCAGCAGAAACTTGAGAACCAGAAGGCCTATGTGGTAACCAACGCTATCGTCGTGAGCTTCTGATGATGGGCATAATGGTGCCCGAAACATGATGAGCCTAACAGAAGCATAATAAAGTACTAAGTGGCATCTAGTTGGATTTTATTCTTCAGTTATCAAGATGATACATGGTCCAATACACATCAAATATGACAGATGACAGTCATATGATTTGTAGCAAGTGCAGAGAAGGATCACAGCTGCAGCAGTTCAACATGACAACCCTCCTGAAAAACTCATCTCATTGGATGTCTGAAGAGTTATACACTTTCTTGTGGGCACATAAAGTGTCTGAGACTACAGCAGACTGAAGGTTTGCTGCAAAATTTCTTTTGGGAAATAGCGGACTACCAACCGTACGTTCCAGATTTGGAGCCAAGCCACTTTTATCTGTCTCTTGTCTTGTAGTGGCATTTGTCAGGATATAATTTCAATTGCGATGCAGATGTCAAATGTGCTACCATCATGTGAATGAAACAACAAGGATATATGTTCTTACACATCCAAGGTGAACAATCATATTACATGCTGTGAAAAGTGTGTCAACCAACCAAGCGGTTATGTTTAAAAATGGCTTACCAGTGACATCTTCACTGTATATTGTCAGTGTCCCTGTGAAAACCTTGCCATTGTTTTATGGGTACTGTAAACTTACTTTCTGATCCACCTTCACACTAACCACTCAACATGACAGAATATTTGAATATTCCACCTTTAACAATTTTCTATATGCAGTCCTTTTTCAGCTGCCATAATATAGACTGTATAGAGACATATCAGTGTGTCACATTATAGACAGTGCAGAGGTGTATACATATCAGTGCATCACATTATAGACGGTGCAGGTGTGTATATGTATCAGTGTGTCACATTATAGACAGTGCAGAGGTGTATATGTATCAGTGTGTAAAATTATAGACAGTGAAGAGGTGTATATATATCAGTGTGTCACATTACACACAGTGCAGGTGTGTATACGTAGAAGTGTGTCACATTATAGACAGTGCAGAGGTGTATACATATCAGTGTATTACATTAGAGACAGTGCAGGAGTGTATACATATCAGTATGTCACATTACACACAGTGCAGGCGTGTATACATATCAGTGTGTCACATTATAGAGAGTGCAGAGGTGTATATGAATCAGTGTGTCACATTATAGACAGTGCAAAGGTGTATACGTATCAGTGTGTCACATTATAGGCAGTGCAAAGGTGTATACGTATCAGTGTGTCACATTATAGATGGTGGAGAGGTGTATACGTATCAGTGTGTCACATTATAGACAGTGGAGGTGTGTATACATATCAGTGTGTCACATTATAGACAGTGCAAAGGTGTATATGTATCAGTGTGTCACATTATAGACAGTGGAGAGGTGTATACGTATCAGTGTGTCACATTATAGACAGTGCAGGTGTGTATACATATCAGTGTGTCACATTATAGACAGTGCAAAGGTGTATATGTATCAGTGTGTCACATTATAGACAGTGCAGGTGTGTATACGTATCAGTGTGTCACATTATAGACAGTGCAGGTGTGTATACATATCAGTATGTCACATTATAGACAGTGCAGGTGTGTATACATATCAGTGTGTCACATTATAGACAGTGCAAAGGTGTATATTTATCAGTGTGTCACATTATGGACAGTGCAAAGTTGTATATGTATCAGTACATCACATTATAGACAGTGCAGAGTTGTAAACGTATCAGTGTGTCACATTATAGACTGTGCAGGAGTGTATACGTATCAGTATGTCACATTATAGACAGTGCAGGTGTGTATACGTACAGTTTGTCACATCAGAGACAGTGCAGATGTGTGTGTGTGTCAGTGCATCACATTATAGACTATGCAGAGGTGTGTATATATGAGTACATCACATTATAGACAGTGCAGGTGTGTATATGTATCAATGTGTCACATTATAAACAGTGCAAAGGTGTATATGTGTCAGTGTGTCACATTATAGACAGTGCAAAGGTGTATACATATCAATGCATCACATTATAGACAGTGCAAAGGTGTATATGTATCAGTGTGTCACATTATGGACAGTGCAAAACTGTATACATATCAGTGCATCACATTATAGACAGTGCAGAGTTGTATACGTATCAGTATGTCACAATATAGACAGTACAGGTGTGTATACATATCAGTTTGTCACATCAGAGACAGTGCAGGTGTGTGTACGTGTCAGTGTCACATTATAGACAGTGCAGTTGTGTATATGTATCAGTGTGTCACATTATAAACAGTGCAAAGGTGTATAAGTATCAGTGAATCATAATATAGACTAACCCATTTCATACTGCATATTGAACATTCTATTAATTACCATCACTAAGCACAACAGAATGAAAAGTTCAGAACCTGAACCACATTGAACTTACTTCAACGACATAGTTCCAGAATGGATGCATCACATATATACTCAGGGGACTCGTATCCACGGCGCTATACTGCAATAAAGAAATCTCATATAGTTCGTAAAATAAGAAAGAATATATGTAAGTCACTAAATAAGCCCCAAATTAAGTCACCTTCTATACTGTTTCCCAAAATACTTTAGTCCAAGAATCCCTTCAAGTGAATGAAGAGGCATATCAGGTCTCCAACACAAAAAGTATCTTAAAACATGATTTACCATTTTCAAGAAATAAGTTTTAATGAACCCTCATAATATCTAAGAAGCACTTTACTAAAATGTACATATGCAATTTAATGTGCTCTTTTGGGTTAAAATTAATTTTGCACCTTTGTTAATGGCAATCCCAAATAAAACGCTGTATGATCCATAAGCAGGCAATGGCTGTCACTGTGAGCAACAGTGAGTTAGAATAAAACAAGTAATCATACAAACAGAGGGTTCATCAATTAGAATGCCAGCAATACTCTGCCTCTTTTTCATTCACAAAGCAGCAGAAATTTCAGCATCTCTCAGAACTAACCAGTACAAATAAAAACCTATAAACTGAATTAAAACTGTTGTATGCTTTCTTTTGGGTAATTCCCCACCATCTGAATTTTATATGCTGAAGTTTTGGAACACTCTGTCTGTTCCATCTTCATAGGCAGGTAGGTATGAAGTTGAAACATCGGCATATAAAATTCAGACAACGGGGAATTACCCATAATAAAGTATACAACATTCAGAACACGGCGAAGGTTTGAAATCAAGAATCAATTAAAACTGCTAACATCACATTCTTCTGGGTTGTGATGACATACCGTCTGGTAAACAGGTATCAACAATTTGGGAAAACCCACTGTCCACATCTGTAGCGTAGGTACCTTGATGACGGAAACAGTTACGTTTCTTCAAAATAGTACCCCAACACCCAGAAAATCATCATCATCCGTCACAACTTAGGCCTTAACAGACCTGTGATCATAATATTCAAAGAATATCAAAATCTCACATACATGCATTTATAACCAGCATAGCTAAACAAGTTTATTTCCAAAGTAAAAATGTGGTATTAAAAACCAAAGCGGCATCTAAATCACCCATTTATAATTTTGTGTATGAGTAAACAGTGGGGGTGGGATAAGCACTTATTTACTTACTCCATGGTGCAGAGTCCTTCTTGAGAAGCTAACTGGTTTGCAGCTAGTCAAGAAATTCCCCGCATTTCATGGCACCTGAAGGTTCATTACCGCACTCACAAGCGTCCACCACCTGTCTCTGTCCTAGGCCAGCCCAATCCAGTCCATACACCCACATCCCACCACCTGGAGATCCATCCTAATATTATCCACCCATCTATGCCTAGATCTCCCCAGTGGTCTCTTTGGGATAAGCACCACACACATGAAATAAAACTTTAAAAAAGGAACAACACTCAAATTAAGAAATCAAGTATATTCAAGTAATTACACAGATGACTGGAAATGAGGATCTGAATCACATCCCAGAACTCCAGTGCATAATTTGCACACTGTTACAGCAAGCATACAACGTAATGTCATACGGGTACGTTTGAGCATTCTCCAATATACACAAAGTAAGGAACAGAACATTCACATGTATTTGCATGTGTTAGCTGGCTCATCATGCAAAATGGTACATGGCATAAAATGCAGGCTTCATTACAACATGCCTTGTAATGCAACGTACCTGCACGAATGAATGTCTGCAAAATGGCAAAGAACACACCTCCATTCTTATGTCAAATACCAAGAACATCTGAACCAAATACCTTACACTTAACCTCTCTCTATATCTACAAGTGTAGCCCTTTCCAGGGCCACTTTCCCATCCACATTACACCGCTCCTACTAGCCCTCTCCAGTTTCAGAAGAAGAACAAGTGTAGCCTGCTTAACTTCCACTGGTTCACTATAAGCTCCATTACCTGTCCTCCATATTTACTGGGATGGCCTGATATTCAATGATAAGAGAAGGGGATTGTTTCCCCAGATTGACAGTGATATCTCCTATAGTACATGGCATTGGATCTCACGCACATGCGTGGGTGTGTATTGGTCACGGTGAGAAAAAAAAATTCATATGAACATGGTTGTAACTCTAAATGGTTACCGAGACCCAGACATGTGAATCTAAAAACACAAAAGCATTGTGGATGGTTACGAAGAAAGAGAAATTACTTTTAATTTTATTCTAATATTAATTTAGTGCTTAAACGATAAACGCGTTATATAAAAGTGGCAAATTTTTTACAGTTCGCAATAAATGTTCAAAAATCCCACATTCAACCTCAATGCACTTGGCAACTCATGTGCGAGATGACGTTTTGGAAGATATAAAGAGTACGAACGTACGCAATTGGAAGAGAGTAGTACAGAATAGATACAGCTGGAAGAAAGTAGTTGAGCAAGCCAGAACCTTGTACAGGTTGTAGCACTTTATAAGAATAAGAAGAAGAAGAAGAAGAAGAAGAGGAATAAGAAGAAGAAGAAGAGAAATAAGAAGAAGAATTTGAATAATAATAATAATAATAAGAAAAAGAAGAAGAGGAATAAGAAGAGGAAGAATAGGAAGCAGAGAAAGAAGCGGAAGAAGAAAAGAGGAAGATGAAGAAGAGGAAGAAGAAGAAGAGGAAGAACAGGAAGAAGAAGAAGAAGAAGAGGAGGAAGAAGAGGAAGAAGAAGACGAAAAGAAGAGGAAGATGAAGATGAGGTAAAAGAAGAAGAGGAACAGGAAGAAGAAGAAAAGAAGAGGAAGATGAAGAGGAAGAAGAAGAAGAAGAAGAAGAAGAAGAAGAAGAAGAAGAAGAAGAAGAAGAGGAAGAAGAAGAACAGGAGGAAGAAGAAGAAGAAGAAGAACTCATGTGTGAATTTCGCCCATTGTTCTTATCAGCTGATCACATTTCTTTATGCTGGCCACAGTTTCCAGAATGTGAGCAAGCAATTCGCCTTGTGTATTCACCTATCTTCCACAAACTTCGCTCTTCATCCAACCCCACAAACAAAAATCGATCAGAGTTGGTCTGGAGATCAAACAAATTCAAACAGCAGTATCTCAGTAACAATTCACGACTAGGCACATGTTCATTTAAACTTTTGTTCTCACATTGATGAACACTACAAACTCCCCAAATACTGACCTTTCCTTCTGAATCACCCTGTGTGTGGTTTTAGGGCATGCAGGGTGTTTTGTGTTTGTGTGTGTGCGCACACATGTGCATGCATGTACACTATTCAGTGAAACCTGTGTTAAATGTAACCTAGACATAACAGAAACCTGTCATTAGTGGAACACTTTTACAGTCCCAAGGATCCACACTTCAAGCATCTGTGTGAAAACGAACCTGCCTGCAACAGAAAATAATTTTGGTCTCTTGCAGTCCCATTGTATACAGGTTTCACTGTATACATGATGTACTTCCCTGTCTATTTCCAGTTACAACCACAGGCCTAATAAAGAATACCCAGAGATATTAATTATGATGTCACGTCACAATCTTGCTAGTAGGTATAGTATCTAAGCCTGCTACAGAAATATGCAAGTATTGTGATAAACGTTATGGCTATAATTTGAATGTGCACTCCCAATCCTTTCCCAATTTCAGTTTTAGCTACTACATGCTGCAATACTGGCACGGAAAATAACAATATTAAAGTTGTAACACACACCATGCTTTAATGAACTACTTATGTCTGCATTTATAATAACGAGAAATTTCCCAGTGATTCTGCTAGCAACAATTTTATTTATAGAGTATTATGAAACTTTCACTACCCAGTGGAAAGAGTCTTTATGTCCAAACCGTCTGGGCTACAGTGACATTAATAGGCAACACACTGAATAACAAACCTCATTCCAAGACATGAGGTTGTATATTAGCAATTTAGTGTATTCATTTAGTAATGCTGTCAAACTACACAGCACCGAATGAACAGCGATGAATTGGAAAGTCTGTTGAAGGCAGAAGTCACGGCCAGTGGCACAGGGTAGGGCAGGGCAAGTGGTGTGATTGCCCTAAACAGCAGTGTGTTAAGGGGAAGAAAAATGGGCAGCAAAATAAATAGTTTAAATTAAAAAATGTGATTGCACTCAACAGATTTTAAAATACTGGGCAAAATAAATGTATATTCAATTAATTGTGATTATTTTTAAATTCATAATTTTTGTTAGGGGTGGCCACTGTGATTACTTGTCCCAAGCACCAGGAAACCTAGTTACACGACTGGTCAATTTTAGGTCGTATCATGCAATGTATCTCAAACAACTTATTCATTCATTCATTCCGTTGGCATGTGCAGAACGCGACGATTCCTTGCCGTTCTCAGGGGCTTCTTCCATTCCTCTCTGTTATGTACTTTTTCCTGCCACCCTTCTCCACCAACTATTCTTCTGTCCTCTCTCACCTCATTGTGCCATCTATTTCTTGGTTTACCTTTCAATCCTGTTGTTACGAAATTCACATACAATACCCTTTTGGGAATTCTACTTTCTTCCATTCTCTGTACATGCCCAAACCAACGTAATCTATTTAACCTTACTGTCTCTGTTATAGTAGGTTTTTTAACACTTGCATAAATTTCTTTATTGGTTAATATCCTCCAATTTCCTTTTTCATTGTCATATACTGGGCCTAAAATTCTTCTATACACTTTCCTTTCAAAAACATTCAGTTGCTTTCTATCTCTCTTTGTTAGTGCCCAATCTCAAAGGACTTAGGAAATTTATAAAATATCCCAGTTGGGACAGCTACTCTCTGGGCTCTGACTTGAATTATAGACTTCACGAACACAAGGAAGCGGTAAGAACTCAACCACAATTTCTGTTTGGCGTTGTAATGAAAATGCCTGTGTCAGCAATATAATCACTATTGTCAATCTGAACTTTTATGTTCAATTGCATGACCAAAATTAGAACAGTGCAAGAATCAGGAGACTAAGGTTGTGAACTCTGATTTGGTATCTGGCATTCAGCCAACATACTTTATATAGCATTAAAATCTCACTCTTTTTTTTTTTGCTTATCTGTTAATAGCATATTATTAATTTTCACAAATTCTACGCGACATTATAAAAAGACAGCACAAACATTTCCCTTGTTTAACCAGTTGGAATGGAAAATACATTCTTCAATATTATTTGTTGCTGTCTAGGTATCTAATTATCTCTAGAAGACAGGTATTCAGCTAGTCCACAAATTACATCTTACAGAATGCTATGCTTGATCATTGTTGCAAAGTCCATGTGCTGTCATTGTCATTATGTCCATCTTCATCATCATCACTATCACTGGCTTCAGCCAGTCAGACCTGCTCTGACTCTATAAATACATAACAGTGCATCAAGAGCTATCATTACAGCATATCTCAGGATGTCCAAAGTTTATTCTGCCTGTCAGTTTATGGTGCTATGTACTAAAGGACTGGGCCTATATGACATGGGTCTAATACAGCATCGCAATTGTACCAGCTACATTTACAGTCTATTACGACATTCGTTTCTTCATTTGTGGTCTAATAAAGCATACCCTCCTAACAGTCACAGCAGTTTCATTGTAGAAACTTTATTCTATTTCATTTGTAATGTTACCGTTGGTACAGTCATAGTTTAATACAACTTAGAGACTCTTATCTGCTTCATATTCCTACAAAAGCCTGCCATTAGCTAAGTCTAGTTCACATATTCACAACCTGTGACTCTAAACTACCCAATCTGTGTCCATCCTTCCCATGACGCAATTTTCAGTAGCAAATACAACCTGCAAAACATACTTCTAGAATGTCAGTAATAATACACTCTTCTAGGATAAAATGTCAAGCAGCTTGGTGGAGAAGTATATGGTAAGGTGAATTTTGTCAAAAAACACAACTATACATTATTGCTAAATGATGGTGTTTATTAGCAAGGAAGAACTACATGTTTCGGCCTATAGCGGCCATCTTCAGGTTCTGATAATTTTCTGCTAAAAGAGTTTATATAGTATGCTTAATATGCTATTATATAAACTCTTTTAGCAGAAAACTGTCAGAACCTGAAGATGGCCACTATAGGCCGAAACATGTAGTTCTTCCTTGATAATAAACACCATCATTTAGCCATAATTTATAGTTGTGTTTTTTTGACAAAATTCACCTTACCATACAGTTTAAACGTACAACAGCGATGACACAACTCAGAATTGGTGGAGAAGTACTAATGTTTTTGGGAGAATGTCACCCTCGATCTTCAGGACAGACTGTTTCATTTTTGATCCTTTATCCTGAAGATGGGGAAGCATGTTCCTCTAAAATGGCAACTGAAAAGGATGGCAGTTTACATTTCAGAAACCACAGACATAACACAATATGGTATACATGACTTTAGAAGGGAGAATGTATACAAACACATGTATTGAACAAATGACTCCTAGTTAAGTCGAGCATGATATACAGTTAGGTCAACATTCCACTACACCAACATTAACACCCAAAGTATGGAATAATTTTTCAAGGTAAGTCATCCCAAGAGGAAAAAGATATGTACTTTACAAAAGCAAATTGTCAAAATTATGGTCGGTGAAGAACTACAAGTTCATGTAATAAGTCTGTTTAAAAATTTGTGATATTAGCTGTTCCATATCAATATATACTGTCATTAATAAACCTCATTGTACATAATGGAGCAAATTTTCCAAACGAATTCATTTGCACACGGTATTTAATAAGAGGAACAAGCACCGTCTTCACACACATAATACGCCAACCTTTCACGTTTTCAGAAAAGTGTAATATATGCTGGCATCAGAATTTTCAACAGTTTGCCACTTGGTCTCACAAGTCTTAGGAATGAGAAGACAAAATTTAAAGTATCATTACCAACATACTCAAGTGCACACTTGTTTTACTCCATGGAAAAATTTCTTCTGTTTATGGATGATCCATAATACTTTAGTATTTTAATTGTAATAATTCTCAATATTTTGTACATTTTGTGTATATTGTGCATGTTTATGACTCATTCCACATACTACTGTTATTAGAGCAAACTTCTGGATCCAAACAATGTATATATGTATGTATGTGTATATATATATATATACAAGGTGTCCCAGGAGGAATGTGCCAGACTTTGGGAGAGTGTTCCTTATGTTAAAGTATACCGATATAACCCAAAACACCTATGTCCAAAGTTGAACGGTTACGGAGATAATGGCCAGAAAAGGAGTGGGGGCTTCTTGCGGTTCCAAATACTGCAACCTGCACAGCGAGAGCGTTGATGACCTTGAAAGTGGAATGCAGTGTTAATCGTGCCTGCGTGACGTTTAGTTGCTTGCACGGGAGTTGGAAGCGCCATGTAAAGTGCTTGGAGCCCTAAGGACGACTACGTCGTTAATGCGTGTGTTTATGTAGTTCAATTTAATGGCTTTATGTCTCTCATACGTTAATTACATGTTAAGTACAGATATTAACATTACGGAAACCACATATTCCTGCCAGTTTTAATATGTATTTGGTAATCACTAAGTGTGTAACAGATGTCAAAGTTTCAAACTTCTCTGTCCATTATCTCCGTAACCGTTCAACTTTGGATATAGGTGTTTTGGGTTATATCGGTATACTTTAACATAAGGAACACTCTCCTGAAGTCTGGCACATTCCTCCTGGGACACCCTGTATACTGTATACA
>Ga0123354_10019716_pt1 | contig 10591 bp, 2 predicted proteins | sample TergutLab28metaG_2_FD_97872 | JGI IMG/M metagenome (GOLD analysis project Ga0123354, IMG submission 97872) | Labiotermes labralis P4 segment gut microbial communities from Petit-Saut dam, French Guiana - Lab288 P4 | ecosystem: Host-associated > Arthropoda: Insects > Digestive system > Gut ...
ACATACATACATACATACATACATACATACATACATACATACGCTCATCCATTTGTTACAATCTCTCAAACGTCATTCGAGTACGCACAATAGGTACAATACTATTCCAATATTCCTGATAAGCGTTCCAAAGCATCCTGTACTTCGACCTCTGTCTCTTTGCCTCATCACATCACTTTCGTTCATTTCTGAGCCGATCATACAATAGTACTGAAGAACATGAGAACGAAATAAAGCTTTTAGAACAAAAGATTGAAATGGAGATAATGTTCTAGCAGCTCTCTTGTGCCTTATGCCCCCGCACCCTTAAATCACAAACAACCTAACAATCCTTTGAATTTATGTAAATTTGAAATAACTTAGCAAAAAGTCTTCCCACCATGTCATGATTATTGTTAATATGTCATTCAAGTAAACAGTCAGAGATAGGATGAAGCAAAGTACCGTGTCTTCTTTAAAATATCATATCCAGTGTTTGTGAAAATGGAATTATTCCTATTTTTTCCGAGTTCAATGAAGCTCCTGCTTATCCCTCACGCAAAATCCTTAAATACAAACTGCTTAACATCTGTGAAGTAAATATGAATCAATGTTATCTAATCTGGAAATAAAATTGCTTAAAAACTGTACATAAAAAATATGGCAGAACTTGAGAAAAATCGGCAAGTTATGAAGGTAAATAGTAAGGGTACTGGCAAGTAACTCTACTGCAGGGAGAAGAGCCCCCTCTAGTAATTGTTTAGGAGTTTTGAGACACGCAAGTTGTTAGGATGGAGTAAAGAAGATAAAATAATTCCTACATATGCCTAAGAGAAGAGCAAGAATTCTGTTCCCGAAGCCAGACTCACTTCACAGAAAAACACTCTCTTTAACCAACTTGAAATTAAGTGTACATTTATAGGTCTCATTGACTTCAAAAATGTATATAGGTGCGAAACACTTTCGACATTAAATGTTTATATTTAAGACGTCACAAGCAAGCAATGCATTCTCTTCTTAATTCTTAATGTTATAAAAAATACATTCCTATCTCTCCAATTCCAAATATCCAGCACAAAAATCAGGAGCTAATGGAAAGAAACTAATAAACTAATTTCCACTTTAAGCAAATAAGGATTACAGTATGTGAGAAAGAACAATTCGTATAGAATCCTGTTGAAAAGCACACGTAAACCTAGTGTACCTTATTGCAGCTGTCGTCCGTTTGTTTTCTGCTGGTTGAAAGATATTCCGCACATCTGTTGAGCAACGTCAGTTTCTACCATCACAAACCATTTCCCGAAAACAGTTTCGACCCCTAAATAAAATATGTGCACGAGCACTCTGTAAACCATTTCGGTTTGTGACGAGAGTTCTAGGAATTACATAATTAATTATGCCCCATGTCTTCGTCTGCTAATTGCAAACTGTCTAACCGTTCAGACAGATCGGGCTAGCTCCTATGGGAAGTGTCTAAACTCTAATATCAACATGACGCACAGCCCCACTCTTTCACAAACAAGGCTGCCTTTTGATGGGCAGAAAACTTGATACAGTCTAGCGTCGTGGCTGCATCAGTCCTATTTCGATAGCTGCGTGAGATGCAGTAGGCGTGGGTAATTATCCGTAGCGATATTATCGAGTAGAGCCATTTGACTCTGACTTTTTGAAAACCTAAACCTAGTATTAAACACACTGAAAGATAAATCATCTATAACGCGGAAGCCGGTGTAGTTCATGGGCTGGGCGATCCGGTGTTTGAATTCCAGTAGGTTCAAAAAATTGCGTCTTCTCCGAAAAGTCCAGGCCGGCTTTGCAGCACAATGAGCGTCACTCTTAATGGGCCATTTCTCTGGAGGTAAAGTGGCCAGGCAGTCGGACTAACCTTTCATAATCTAGTGCGGGGGTTAAGAATGTGTGGTTTAATACATTAGCTCCTCCTATAGGCTTTTATGGGGTGTATTGGGACAAAATTAATAATCTATTATCTACAATGAAACAAGAGTGGTACCAACCAACCAGGAGCAAGTTTTGGCATTTTAGGCAACAGAACATGAGAAAGATAAGTTGACATATATATGAGTAGGCCTATGTCGTCCATATTGGGCGATATTTGTTGTACGATGTGACTGTAGATTATATTTAGAAGGATGGCGGTGATATTAGGCTACTCTTAGAAAAAAACTTTTCTTAAAGGACAAGTTGAATTAAGGTACACAAAAAAGCCGTTATAAATAACCACATGTAGGTTTAACATCAGAGACCCCAAATATGGGGTTCGAATTCTTGAAGAGAGGCCCTATCAGGAACAAATAATTTTAAAGCAGTTTGAACTTGGTGGCCTTTTCCTTTGACACTTTTATGAACCAAAAGAAAGACTATGATGATCAAGGTACCCCGCTGATACCGGATGAATCCTTCCCCTTCATCCCTTTTCTTCCTGCAGCCGAGAAGAGAGCTTATCTAAAACTGTCATCCCAGCAACGGAAGACATATAAAGATACAAATGGAAAAATATATTTTTTGCTATACTCTACGCTGTTGCCACGAAAGGAAACGTTAAGTCACCATTGTGTACAATCCGAGATGAAAACTTCTTCGAGTCTGACACCCCTTGCCCTTGTTTACGACAGCTTTAATAGTCATACATTGTAATAATAATAATAATAATAAAAGGGGGAAAATACTTTTTTCGGCTTTTTTGGTTGTAAGGTTATTCTTCGCTTACTTCCATAAAATTTATGTCTTCGTGTAGTACAGATTTTAATCTCCTAAAATTGGGGTTTATATTTTATTTTCGAGAAAGAGGTCTTTCACAAGGCTTCAGAGATGAAATTCTTTTCATGGGAACTCCTGATTTCCTACTCGGTGCGTGATTTATTAAGTTGTGTCCTATCAGTTACAGGAATTATTTAGCGTCGAAATGTCAAAATACGACTAAGAAGTGTAAAAAGGAACAACTGGAAAGGAAGTTTTTGGTACATTTTTTAAGTAAAATTCAATATAATCTCATTGTAATTAAGAAAATATTACAAAAATTGTTTACCCAAAAAGAAATTCGGCTTTCTACGAGGGTGATTCAATGAAAACCTTAAATATTACCATTAAATTTAATGGTAATATTTAAGGTTTTCATTTGACTCTCCCTCGTATTTGTGTATTTCTATGTTTATTTAAAGCACTTCATAGTTAGCTTATATAGCTATGAATTATAGAAGGGTAATGAGCAGTTAATTTTAAAATACATACAGAGCCTCTTGCTACGAAGCAGGAGACCTATAGTCTAGCTGATGCGTAAGGATATTTTAAAGGTAGCTGACGCTTCTGAAAAGGCGATATATATCTGCCAGGCTATATGATTCCACGTACCTGAACACAGGTATATTTTTCATACCGAGGAGTTTCATTACAGTCTATCGAGCCATTTAATATCTCACATGGATAGGAAAATTTTAACGACCACTCCACACGCGTAGGGGTTGGGATTGCAAAATCGGTATAGAGAAACTGTACAGGCTGAAAGGTCCGGGGATCAAAGCCGGTGGGGTGAGAAGAGACTTTTCTATTTACCCGTCCAAACCGGCCCTGGGACCCACCTCGATCGCCTCTACAATGAATAAGGATTCTTTCCCAGGAGGTTAAAACACCCCGGGATTGACGTTGACCACACAACGTCCCCTTGCGCCCAGATTAAGAAATAGTAGAGATACATGTGTGCTCCCCTTTCTGTGCTTCCTGTGCCATGTTATGAAGTGACCTTTACCTTTACCTTTACTTATACCTGTTCTTTTACTTTATAGGCGTCCCTACGCGCTTCTGGGAGAATCTCAATATTTATCAGATATAAACTTTTTCAACCAAAATCTATATGAATAGAAAGAAGTGAAATACATATTTACCTCCGATGCACTCTTTCCTTAGCCCTTCCGGTTTTCGAAATTATTAAAAAAGGGCTCGTTGTCCACATATCCGAACACATATATTCAAAAATCAAAAGCGCTGTCCCAGGCTTCACCAACATTAACACTGAGAACTCAAATTACCCGAGTCTCCTATTGTTGACAATAAATAATAAATATTCTATATTTTTCAACTTTTAAGCACATTCAGTTCAAACTAATGGGTATTAATGGCCACCACATTTCTTACCCACATTTATATGCTATATTATAATAAATTATGGACTTTTCGTTTTATGCAGAGCTTTGATACATTCCGAAGTTCAGTGACATATAATCGATAAACGAGAATTTGAATTTGTCTTAAACTAAGCTGGGATGTAGTTTTCTCTTCAGGTTGCTCTTTGCATCCTAAATTGCTAAGTCCTATAGACATATTATTCAGCCTCACCTCTAATCCTTAAATAAGGTCCCTCATCCTGTCTTAAGATCTAGCTCTGTTTATTCATTCTTAAATGGATGAAGGTGAAAGTAAAGGCCATTTTCTGTGACTTTGTGAGCTCAGCAGGATTCTAAGGAAGCTTGCTCTTTGTAGTCGTCAAGCAAAACTACTTAGCCGTCAGAAACACACCAGGTGGTCCACCTTTCATGTTCCTTACACATATGGTCTTTCAAAACATTACCACCAACCTATATATTCTTCCGTATATACACTTCAAAAGACTTAAATTCCGATATTGAAAGGAGTGAGCTTTAAAGAAAAATATAGTAAATATTGTGGGGGTTGTATAAACGAAGGCCTAAGCAGATTAATGTGCTTTTGTAAGCACCGAAGAAAGGCAATTCATAATTTTAGTTTTTATGTACGTTACTTTGTAGCTTAGCTGATAATCTTTCGAAGTTCAAGCAAGAGAGAATCAGTACTGAAAAACTCGATGCTTCATTCCACATCTGGAGCCGACATAAGATGAGAAACTTCAGCGTTTACTGTCTGTAAGGCACGATTGGGAATCAGTACCGCATTTCAATACCAACTGTGCATTCACAAAACGACTTTCATTCACGAAGTTCTACGAAGGTAGAATTTTACTTACTTGGTAAAAAATTACTGTAAATAATTAGTATTCTAACACGTGCATTTCAGATTAGTGACTTGATAATCACTTAGCTTAATATTGCTAAACTGTATTTCTGTATTTTGTACTGCTATATTGTAGTACTTCGCTCTCCAACAAAAATGAAATATAGCTTTACGCAGTATCTCTTCCTGTCAGAATTTTTACTCTTTATCAATTTTATTAATGCGACATTGTCAAGAAGGATGAGATTTAAGAATACATAGACCAAGCATGAAGGAGATAAAAATGCAGAGGCTTAATCAATTTTTGGAGGAGATTCTAAAGGAAAAGGGAAGTCTAGACATAGATGGAAACACACTAATATTGGGTCTTTAAGTACAGGGTTAGAGGATGTAGACCGATGTGGCTGACTGAGTGACCAGCTCTTGTGAGAAAGATAGGGAAACACCGAGATTCTGTGGAACGTATGACACAAAATTACAATGGGTATGGAAATTACATTAAAAATACTTCGTGGTTAATGGCGGCTTTCCATGTTTCCTGAACATTAAATAAACATTTTAAACTCTTAAAACGCATTGTTGTAAGCAAAAATATTGGTAGGCGATATACAGTTTTTCAAAACATATCGTTCTATCTGCAATATTTCTCTTTTGATTCACATTAAGTCGAGAAATATATTTACTTTTTCGGTTTTCCAGACTCTCGAAGTTTTCAGTCACATGTCTCGAAATAACAGTATTTCAAATAATATAACCCGTGATGCAATACACAGACTTCACACATGGTTTCACTACTTCTATTACGTCATATGTTTTTAGCACAGGTGTAACAGACATACCTCTTGCTTCTACCGGGTATCGAAACAAACGTCGAGCCCTTCATTTACTTGCTATCCCGACTAGTTTTCCCAGGTGCAGAAAATAGGCAAAAAACACGTTGTCGCCATGACATTCCTGCTATTTTTACAAAAATCTACGACAGTAAACCTTATACAACAAAACAATTGCATTATTTTCTTCTTTGCAACCCTACTTCAAGTGCCAAGGTCCGATTGTTGTATGACAGTAAATGGCGGCTTAAGAAGGAGAGAAAGAAGAGGTCTTTACTTTCTTTAAAGTAATTATTGTTATGTTTATGGATAAACTGAGGAAAATTACGAAACCCTCAACCGGCGTTATTTCCTACTACACCCAGATATGAACAGGGGACACCCCAAGCATATAGCAGAAATTCTAACCCTCCATGCAAAGTTCGATATAAATATGAAGACTCAAAGTACGACACAGCTGCATGCTAGCAGTGATGCATAGACAAGTACTTACGAAACTTGCAGCCCTCCAGCAAGTCCTTACTAAATGCATATGAACGCTTCAAAATGAAGTCACTGAAGAAGTAAAGGGATGCCCTATTGCTCCGAGCATCTCGTAGAGCAAGCAGATATGTTTTAGAGCAGTTTCTCAACCTTTGTGAGACAGCGGCTCGGTAAATTCTTTTTTCATAAGACGACGGCCCGGTCCCAACATATTTACTCGTGAATACCTTCCCACTTTTTTTTAGTTCATACATTAAACTAACATAGGTATTAATAATTAATTATGACATAATCATAAAGAGTATTAGTACACTTATGTATACGGTGTGGCATGTTGACAAATATAAAATTACATTTAAATTAGTTATCAATCACTGGACTAACGAAATTTTGTACGATATCGTAGTTTCTTCAGGCCACCATCTGGGTCTGAGTTTTTCGACACATTCACGAATATTTCTCTCCTCAGAATATTTCCACTCTAAAACATTTATTCATGAAAATTGCTTAGAAAACTAAAAATACAAATTCCAGGAGAACCTCTCGCGGCCCGGTCTACATGATGTCACGGCCCGGTACCGGTCCGCGGGCCGGCGGCTGAGAAACACTGTTTTAGATAACCCTCTTCGCAAAATACAAACCCTGTCTCCAGGATTTCAAAGATTTCTTTTTATGGACACCCAGCCAAGAAATATGAAACCAGTATTAAAGTTCGAGCCTACCCACTGCTATTAAAAAACTATGAACGTCCACAATAGGCTACTTACTTTCGGCGTGCAAGCTGGAGCGACCGAAGGAGAAGCGGCATCCTTTTATTGCACAACACAGATGTGAGGCCTGGCTCCTAAAACAAAGCAAAACAGACTTCTGACGCCACACTTCCTTCGTGCAGAATTCACTAAAGTTGTGTAATTGTGTGCTGCAGCTGCCTTGATTTCGCCCTTAACACTCACTTCAGAAGACAACCAGGCCTCTTACTCACTGCATCTAATAGCCTAAGGCAGATTCCCACGTGCGGTAGGTGCACTATGAGAGGCCCGTAATCTCCTTGGATGTGGTATGTAGATAAGGCATTAAAATATTCATTTAGAATTCAATGTATTTTCATTACATTTTATTCATTATTATATATATTTTGTGGCTGATCCATGTGGCCACGAGATCTAAGGTGTGGATCTGCGACCACTCGCTGGCTGGGATTGTGGGTTTGAATTCCACCGAGGGCATGAATGCTTGTCCCTTGTGAATGTTGTGTGTATTCAGGAAGAGGTCTGTTTCGGGCTGATCACTCCTCCAGAGGAGTGCTACCGAGTGTGATGTGTCCAATGAGTGTGATCGCGAAGCCCCGTAAGGGGATTCCATAACCTGGAATCGGGTCGCAGCGCTACAGGAAAAATTATACACATAAAGTGTTTTCTTCGATTTTATTCAACTTATACAGCCAGTATATCACCAAAGAAGCTCTTGAGGGATCTGGACATTTTAACATAGGAGGACAAGTAACTATTTCTGTAAAATATGCTGATAACCTTATGCTACAAACTCAGGCAGAAACGGTACCGCAAGGTACTAACTGAAATTGGAAGATGCTATGGAATAGCAATGAATATGGAACAAATTAAGGTGATGAGAACCTCTAAGCAACGATTCTCAGCACAGGTTATGATAGATCAAAACAGCTGTCGAATATAAAATATTCCAAATATCTGGAAAGCCAGTTAGCATAAGACGGAAATGTACATGTAAAATTAAATCCAAGGATTTCCATGGCAAAAGCAGCATTAAACATGAAGAAGACGAGTCTTTTCGACTTAAATTTAAAGAAGAAACTAGTACAGTGCTGCTACAGGTGGAGCAGAGATTTGTATGTTGCTGAACTGTGGAAACTTCGAAAAATAATCAGAAATACCTGGCAAGTTTCCACATGATTTGTTGGAGAAGGATCGAGTTTAGTTTGGCAGATACTGTGAAAAATAAAAAAGAATTTATACGGTCAAAGAGGGAAGGAACATCCGATATAAAATCAGAAGAAGTAAGACAAACCTGATGTGTTACTTCTTGCGTAGGAAGTTGCTTCTAAGGCACGTTATCGAAGAAAAGATAGAAGGGACAAGAAGACGAGGAATAAGAAGTACACAGTTACTGGAACACCTTAAGGAAAAGAGAAGACACTGGAACTTGAAAGAGGAAGCACTAGATTGCACAAAACTTTGCCATTTTTCTAGTACATCGGAGGACGGTGGTGAGGATTCTGAACTAAATATTTAGTATATTTAAACCTGAATTTGAAGACAGAATGTTCCTCCATTATGTCGATATGTATCTACCAGACTACACGACGTTACATCTCAGAACACAGCAATCACAATAATATTAAAAAAACAATTAGGACACAGAGCACACAGGGCATCCAATGGAATATTTAGTCTATAAAAATAATAACATGAATTTAGAGTAATTTCAACGGATTCCTTCCTGTTAAGCCACTTTCGCTTGAGCACTGGCATTACGCACGCATAGAACCATTTACAGTTCTTCCTTTTCTGACCGCCACGAGAAGAGCAACGCTTGCCGCTGTGGCAAATCGTCAGGCAGAACAGCAAGATACTGGAGCCTGTCTGGAACTAATTCCTTATTAGATTCACCAAATTGCCTGTGGCTTGTTCGAATTCGCACACGACACTTAATCTTCGTTACACGCTTCGGCTTCTTTAAGCGGTAACGAAGTAATGATTATAAAATACTCTTGTGCACGTGAATTTGGATTCTTTAAAATCACATAAATTGAATCACCGAACACTGACCTTAAAATGCAGAAAACTATTAAAGAATGCACACATTAAAAATGAAGATCTTAGACTCAGAATGTTACATTGTTTCTTAACAAAAGAGTGTGGTAAAAAAGTGTTAGCTAATATAATTCTTTATGTCGAAGAGCAACTATTTAGCAACTGAGTTAAGAATGGAGAAATTGTGGCATGCCTTATCCATGACCATACACATTTCTGTTAAATGTCTATTTAATGTGTCAAATGTCTATTTAATGTGTCAAATGACATTCCAAATTAGAGAAAAGCTGATGTACGTGGGTGTACTGCTAATACTACTGGCTAACAGAGGCTTAAAATTTGTCAGGTACAAAGAAATTCAGATACAGTTAATGACTGAGGCAGTAGCTCCGAGAGGCAGAGAAACGATAAATAATCCATCCAAACAACACATACAGTAAAGGATATCAACAACTACATGTTTCGGATATCTGTACAGAAGGAAATAAAAAGTGCTGACAGATAAGTGCGAGTGAAGTAAGAGACAGTACTTTCGTGCACAAAATCAGGATAAAATGCGTGACCTAAAATAAAGTCTATGAAATATACATCACAAAGCACACACAAGTAAGTACAGTATAGTGTAACTGTGTGTGGTGTAAGTTAACAAGGCAGGCGATGTACGTGTAACCTAATACTGAAGCACGTTCGGGTGACCATTGTTGCCATGGAATAGCTATTACGTATAATTGATTTGTGTCCGTAGCTTCACTTATCCAGCAAGCATAGCGCATGCGCCGTATTATATTGTCTTTTGTGGCCTGTCTGTCGCTACCATCCTTTTCCACGAAGTCGCACGAAGGGTAAAATTTTAGGAACCAGAGATACTGAACATAAAATGTGTTTCAGTTTTCTCTACAACATTTGTGTAAAACGTATCTGATTTTAAGAATCACTCAGCTAAAGACTGTAAATGTACATAAGTCTTCACATAAAGTATTCGTCATTTTGTCAGATTTTAATGAATTTTGAATTTTATTAATACATTTTCAAAAATTTTCACCCCGAATCTAATGAAAACACATTCACTTGGAAACGAGTTTCGTTTTATGCGGACAGAGAGACAGATGGACATATATGTCGAACAGACGCGGCAAGAAGTAAACTGGAATAATTCACGCAACACCACCAATAAATGCATTAATATAAAAATTATATTTTTACCCGCAATTTTCCATGTTTCGATCTATCTTTACCATCTTCAGGGAGCTACTGAAACATGTATACAACATATGGTTTGCATAATAATAATAATAATAATAAGTGTCAAAGTCATTTTCAAAGTCATTCAGAAAATACGTGAGCAACATACCAGGAAAACATGAAGTCAAGGAACTACAGAAAAGAGCCTTACTGGCCACTGCACATATACTGCGGAAAGTACTAATGTAAAAGTACAATAGATTCAACACTGGAACTAACGATATAAGCACCATGAATAGTAACAACAGAATAGCTGCAACACTGTATTCCCTAGGGACATAGTTTGTC
>Ga0123354_10019722_pt1 | contig 10590 bp, 7 predicted proteins | sample TergutLab28metaG_2_FD_97872 | JGI IMG/M metagenome (GOLD analysis project Ga0123354, IMG submission 97872) | Labiotermes labralis P4 segment gut microbial communities from Petit-Saut dam, French Guiana - Lab288 P4 | ecosystem: Host-associated > Arthropoda: Insects > Digestive system > Gut ...
TAGTAGTAGTAGTAGTAGTAGTAGTAGTAGTAGTAGTAGTAGTAGTAGTAGTAGTAGTAATAGCGGTAGTAGAAGTAGCAGTAGTACATGTATCTTTTATCTCACTTCGAGTCACGGCAGGCAGCGCAGTGCTAACCGCTCTTCAAATTTACCGCGAGTTGTGGACTGGGCGGTTTAGCCCAATGTATTGCAGTTAATATTAGGGTCTTACGACATATAGTGGATGTAATAGAACCGTGTTTCGTCAGTACGCAGAAACGCGTCGCACCGAACAAGCACATTCCTTGCACGTCGATGTGGCAGATAAGTCAAGCAAACCGAGGGAAAGTGAATGGTGACAGTTGTCACATCATGTTCCTACAGTAAGAAAAAGCATTTTGGCTTACTTTCGGGTGCCGTCAGTAGCTCAGATTACATAGTGTCGAACGGAGGGATGATTAGTGAATAGTGAATGGTGAAGGAAGTGAATAGAAACCGCCTGAGACCAATCCCGGTAGGTGCCTGGATGGACCGTGGAAACTAAAGAAGAACTTAGGTCAGGATAGCCGAGTTCAAAGTCGAGAATTTAATTCATGACCTACCTAATAAAATGAAGGCGTTCAATCAACTCGACCACGATGCCTGTCCCCAGTCAGGTGGAGTATCATTGAAACTTTCCGAAGTATGAACAATTACCACCAATAAATTATCAATATTAGAGACAATTACTTTTAAAAGTAGCTACTCTTTTAACTACTTCATATCTTACAATTCACGATAACACCTTCCAGAATGTAACGCCGTATTGACTGGTTAAGTAGTAACCAAAATTTCGGGGGAATGTGCCGCCTCCTTCAGCGTCTACCAGACGAGGAAGAGTGTAAGACTATTAAGCCCTGAAGATATGGACTGAAAATTATATCGAAATGTCGGTAACTATGTATCCCTTGTCATGGCGTAACATCCCAGAATCCTACAGGTTTAAAAATCACTTGGTGTTCTTAAGGTAACCAAATGTTGGTGGCCACCAAGGGACTGGCGTATAGCTAGGGCTAAACCGAACTATGCATCCTTCATGACAAGCTCGTGGTTCTTTAATAAGTCAATAAATTACTCTCGCTTCATTGAAACCTAATTATCGTTTTCACAAGAGCTCGCCATTTATCCCTATCTCAGCCAGATAAATCCACAGCGTATTACCCCATCCTCTCTGTAAAGCCCATTTCAATATTATCCTCCTATACATACCTGGATATTTAAAGTGGTCACTCTCCCTCGTTTCCCCACCAAAACTGTGCATTAAAGTAAATCTGTCCAAACTTGGAAAAATCTTTTAGGAAACGTCTACTTGGAAGACTTAGGTGATTGGGGATAAAATTTAGATGGATTTGTTGACGTTTTGCTGACAGTGCTTCTCAGTGTATTTATCTAAGTAATTAGACTTTTTGACGTTTTGCTGACAGTGCATCTCAGTATATTTATCTCAGTAATTACATTTTTTGACGTTTTGCTGACCATGCATCTCAGTATACTTATCTCAGTAATTAACCAACTTGATGCACAAAATTTTTGTTTTACAATAACTTTATTTCATGCCTCTACATATTTCGAGCAAATATGCTCATCATCAGGAGGTCAAAATTGCATTACACAGCCTCTGGTATCATCACACCTGTAGGTGTGATGATGCCAGAGGCTGTGTAATGCAATTTTGACCTTCTGATGATGAGCATATTTGCTCGAAATATGTAGAGGCATGAAATAAAGTTATTGTAAAACAAAAATTTTGTGCATCAAGTTGGTTAATTACTGAGATAAATTCAGATGGATGTTTTGAGGTCTGAAGATGTAAGGCCCTCTCTTCGTATCGTGTTCAAAGGTATTAATGGCGGTGTTAAAATTTCGACACTTCGCTTATTAATATTTAATACAGCTCAAATACTGGAATTTGCCACCTTCTTTCTGTACGAAATATTAAAGTGTCTTTAACTAATTTTCTATTATATAAAGCTCCATGCAAAAGCTCCATGGCTAAGTGTGCAAATACTGTATTAGGACGAATGGCACTGCATATACAACTAGTTCTGTAGAATCACTGATAAGATATAAATAGACTCTTCATACACAGACCCATGCATGGACTACAAACAATTGCATATAAATGAGTTTTAATAACAAAATGAAATTTGCTGCTACCGAACGGAATGCTGGCTTAATGAGAAATTTGCTGCCACTGTGAAGTAATCACATATTCGCGAACTGCTCCGTGTTTGCGCAGATTCAATTTTCAGTGTTAAAGCTTGGGGCAGTGGAGTTGAAAAACAGCCCGATAGTTAAACGGGGTAACAGGCTGCTGCCCATCTGATACATGCGGCCATGATGCGCGGATCGAATTCACAAAGCCGGACTCCTTGCCAGCCTCTTTCACTGTGTTCCACCGTCACTCTGGAAAACTGAACACGTCCACTCCCATTGCAATTCTAATCAATTACAGGGCCAGCCCAATATCTGGCGTGTCTATCCAGCATTCTACAGAGTAGTTTCCATTAAAAAAATGACACTTTTCCACTTTAATATTTCATACCCGAAGAAAATCGTACTATTAAAAACAGCCGAAATCATAATGCCACCACATATATCCGCGTGTAATTTTGTATTGTTGTTGTTGTTGTCGTCGTCGTCGTATTTCTTGCTACTGATTACCATTATTATTATCATTATCACCATCATTTTTATTATGACAACGGCGACGCTAAAAGCTTCAGTATAAATTCTATATTAAACCCGTTGAAAGAGTGCAGTCAGTACAGTAACTATGCTACGAACAGAGAACCGAGAAATCACAGATTCCGGGCAGTGGAACGACGCCAAGACCGGTCTTGGTGCCCATCCAGCCTCCTACAAAATGGGTACCGACGGCTCTTCCCCCGGTGCTATAGTAGGCGGGTGCTGAATCCTACCGCACACCTACAACTAGTGCCAAATTTAAGAAAATGTGCAGCCATAATTCCACTCACCCTATGTGCTTGTCGATAAGCACAGGGGCAAATTTGCCGTTTTGTATTCCAAAAGTAACCTATGTACCCTCACTGTTTCGCACCATCGCCGTGTGTAGCGCTGTTAGTAGAATAACAGTATATCACACAAAATATAGCTTTAGATATGTTTTCTGATACGACCTCGCACCACATTCCACATCTGTATATTGGACGGCAGGTTAACGTCACTGAACCTAATGTTACTGGTAATTTTCGCATGCTCTGTCAAGTAGGGGTGTATGATAGAGGTCGGTCTGGGCAATGAACCTGTCGGATACACAGGCCTACGCTTGCCAAAAAGACAGATTCCAGGTACAGAGCACACTATGCTACAGCATTACATCGTCCCACGTAAATACAACAAAAGCTTAACTGGACCAAATTATTATTCAACACGAAGAACAAAAATCTTACAGATGCCCCCCCCCCCTCCCTCTACTACAGTAAAGATAAAGGTAAAGTTATCCCATTACAGGACCGGTGTGGCCCAAAGGGTGGGTACAGGTATAGCTCTACACTTCCATGGCCGCGGCGCTAGAAGGGGATGAGTCCTCTACTTACTTACTTACTTACTTACTTACTCCATGTTGCAAAGTCCTTCTTGAGCAGCTAACTGGTTTGCAGCTAGTCAAGAAATTCTCCGCATTTCACGGAACCCGAAGGTTCATTACCACACTCACAAGCATCCGCCACCTGTCTCTATCCTGGGCCAGCCCAATCCAGTCCATATACCCACATCCCACCTCCTGGAGATCCGTCCTAATATCATTCACCCATTTACGCCTAGGTCTCCCCAGTGGTCTCCTTCCCTCCGGTTTCCCCACCAAGACCCTATACACCCCCCTCTCCTCACCCATACACGCCACATTCCCAGCCCATCTCATTCTTCTCGATTTTATCATCCGCACAATATTGGGTGAGGAGTACAAATCATTTAGCTCCTCTTTATGCAGTTTCCTCTATTCTCCCGTTACCTCGTCCCTCCTAGGTCCAAATATTCTCCTCAACACCATGTTCTCACACACCCTCAGCTTCCTTTCCTCCTCTACTACAGCGCTCAATTAAAATGTGGCTTTGAATACGAAAACAAATAAGGTACACAGGAATTTTAAAATGTTACTTTTGTGTGTTATTGTGCGGAAACGTGAAAGGCAGAGTCCACCTGAAAGAACTCGTTGTAGATGGCAGGATATTAAATTGGATCCTAAAAATCGGTTCGAAGGGCGTCGACCGGATTGATCTGGCTCAGAACAGGGACAAGAAGCAGGCCCTTGTGCACACAGCAATACAGCTTCTTGTTCCATAAGAGGCAGGGAATTTCGTGGCTAGCGGAAGAATTAAGTTTTGCAAGGATGATTCTGCACCAATGAGTTAGGTAGTTAGTTTGTATTAATATTGAAGAAAAATACTGTTTGCTCGCTAATTTAAAAGTTTGGACTTCTCCTATATGTAAACACTACCTGCTAACAGTGATGTAGCATGTGAATTTCATGTGCGTTTTGTCACTATAACGACTACGTCTTACGAATTCTTTTCATAATTCATACACCTTCGACCTTTAAGCATCTGTTGTGTAAAAATGTGGAATATTAAATTTCATATACATTTAGGAGTGTTTCGCTTGAGCTAATCGCTTCTTCTTCACACCAACACAGCATTACAGAGCATCACAAATTGTAAACCTGAGGGTCAATAAAAATGTGCAAGAATGAGAGTAACAAGAAATCGTCATGACTGTGCAAATGATGGCACTTGCGGGCAAACTATAAGAGAAGTTAGGACTATGATGCCACCTTTTTTACGTAGATTTTCCAATTATTCTAATGTTTAAATTATGAATAAACATCCTCGTAGTTTCTCTTCTTATAGCGAGGTAATGAAGTGAAAATCCGGCTGGACAATTATATCCTTCAGTGTGGACACTTGTAACAACTGATTGAACAATCTGGTATATCGGACATCCCACGTCTGAAATTTTCTCTACAATTAAATGTCCTTTATCCTTATTGTTGCACCGTGCATTTCGTAGAATTACTTTATCAACCAACAAATGCACTTACATAAAATTTCACAATAAATCACTTAAAATCGCTCCGACATGTTTCGATCCTAAGATTATCCTCAGGGAGCTACGTTGTTCCTTGCTAAAGTCATTTTAAAATCATTAACATAATAATTCCATTATATTAACAGGGTGTTGTGGCAGCATATCGTGTTGTGTAAGAGTACGTTGTTGGGAATGCGTCTGGCTATGATGTGCGTCGTCCCTGAGGATGATCTTAGGATCGAAACATGTCGGAGCGATTTCAAGTGTTTTCGTGTGAAATTTTATGTAAGTGCATTTGTTGATTGATAATTAAAATAATTGTCCTTTATGTAATATTTGTCAATTTAACGGCATCCATTCTGCTGTGTGGTGTCATTCACATAAACACACACTGTTTCCTCTAAAGCAACATTAATACCTTTAAGGCTACACACTTCAATCGAAACCGATCATCACCGGGCGTTTTCTACAAATACATAATGTGTAATGTTTCACTGATCTCACAAATAACAATATTTTACCTAGTTTTTTTAGGCTTTGTAGAGAATGCCTGATGATGATCGGTTTCGACCGAAACAAGCATCGTTGAAATAAATGATAAATTGTTGTGTTAGGTGGGACAGTGTGTTAGGTGGGACAGTGTGTTAGGTGGGACAGTGTGTTTTTTCATGAGTAACATTTGTCGTTTTGAGGATACAAAAACGCAATGTGAAAAACACGTGGAACATATCTGATTACAGTGTGGTAGCAAACACTACAGTGATTATACTTCAACACAGCAAGCACCGTCTAGTGTGTACATCAATTGTTCGGTAGGCCGTACTGAAGACAGAGTGTACCTTCATTAATTCAACCAACTGAAAATGTGGCACTCCGTGACGGAGCACACGGAGTGACTCCCAACAGACAGATTTTTGTGATATTCCATATTTAGAACTTTTCCTTTTACTTATCGACGTGTCCGATTATATTCAAAATCGGACAAAAATAGCAGATATATGCACCAATACCCATATCCATTTAGGATCTATATGTCTGGTTTTAATAACTGAGCGCGAACTTGTTCACTGTGAAGTGAGGTTGAAGAAACAGTTAAACATCAACCACCATGGATTGTCTACGTCGAAAACAGAAATTTAAATTTAATTAATTTTAAATCTGCTCGTTTATGATACTCGATTGTGATCGAGTGCAAATCTGTTACTTGGATACGGAGAAATTTTACAGTGTGATTTAAAATACTCGCTGTTTTACTGGAAGGAATTCATGTAGGACTACATCTAGGGGAAAATGTCAGAGCGAATGCGCTCGGAATGTTGCGCTATGCAGACATTCCCAACTTATATGTTTATTCAATTAGGTCCGAATATTTTGTCTGGGATAGTGATTGTTCATTCTTCGGCAATAACAAGCTCAGCACTAAGCAATAATTGGAAGTGTATCCTGTTAGTTGTTATTCAGAAAACGTATTTAGGGGCACCAAAGGAAACAAAACGTCAAATGAAATGTCTCTCCTCTCTGCCCATGCAACCACAAAAACTATCTTATTACTGCCGCCAAAGCTGTGAATAAGGCACTTGTATAAATACGAGTTTTTCTCGCTGCTCCATACCCTCGGTAAAGAAAATGTTTGAACAGTTCTGATCTGAGACAGCAAATATTTAATTAACTGTTGTAGCTTGATCTTTGTTCAAAGATTTCATTATTTGCTTTTCGCTGTTTGCTCTCCCCTGTACATCAAATATTTCGTTACGAAAACCTACACCAAACCCGGAATGGGTACCCCATGCCTTTGACATTTCATTCCGTTGTTACACAGTGTCTTGTGTTGCAAAATGCTCAATTTTCTGTTTCAGGCTTTCTTATGTATTACTCACAAAATGACCCTTCAAATTTGGCCCATAAGTCATTTTGATCCCTTGGTGAAAACAATACACAACCACATGCATCAGTGTGTCTCAGTACGGCATAGGTTAAGGTCACCAATTCTTTGAAACTTTCTTCCCATCCATCACCTCCTGACAGTAAATTTAATATCCTTGCACGTTCGCTGAGGTAGGAATACGGTCATGTTTAGTGGTGATGTAATTATATAATTTTCCTCCTTTACATGAAGAAGATCGATGCGCATAAAATACTTTCTAGGTCCGCATGTTTCACGAAATAAGTACCTAAGTGTTTCTCGTTTACTAATCATTCTGCAAACTAACCGGCAGGCCTGTGTGTTCCAACTTTGTTCCTGGCTTCCAGAAAGTCACATCATTGCTTACCTTAACATTTACGTACTAAACTACTTAAATTCTAGAGCTGTACCTTTTAGTTGAATGCAAGGCATATAGTAAGGAAATACTGTGTACTGCGTAAAGTAAAATGTATTCCGCACAATAACGTAACACACGGTTTACGCCTTTTTCACCATATCCATATAATAAATGTCCTCGATCATTGCGTATGTTTAGGTTTCACGTAATGTAACTTAGAAACGACTCTACAGTAAGGTGATTGCAGCTAACTGTACGGCGTGTCCTGATAGTGATGCACCCTGTGCCTTATTTTCGAAGAAGTCAGTTCTTTTCACGGGCTGTCTCTACGAAAGGAATAATTTCATTTACAGTTTATTTTCCGTCGCGCGTGTTTGGAGGAAGCGAGTTTTAACGGATGGCCGGACAAGTGGCTTATATATATATATATTATTGCACTTGAAGCAATCTATTTAAGTAGTTTCCTGTACTTTCCTGTACTACCCTGTTCCCGATAAGATAAAATTTCCTTAATTGAACTGGGTTTCGTTAAGAAACACCTCCATGACATATGGTGGTGTAGGGATGAAGTGATTAATTTTACTTCTCGAATTGTAAAAATGAAGTATATAGCCAGATTCAGACTGATGGATGGTCCTAACTTCAGCTGTTCATAAGCACGAACGTATCTTCCCAGTCCAGTACAGGAAACTGAACTGCGGCCTCATCGCCTCTACAACAAATTACTAAAAAGCAATATCTACAAAAACCTCTCCACACCGATAAAACGTTTGTGCAAGAAGTTGCTTTCTAAAACGGCTAATCTTATACCCTATCAGACACTCAAAAACAAACATGTAAATCACTCTTACTGTAATTAATTTACTCGTGTAAATGGTTTGAAAATGAAATTTTACACCACTCCATGTCTACAACAGCTAACAGGGATTATTTATTAATATCCGTACACTGTTACAGACTTCATAATCATTACGTAATCTGAGAGGAATATTAATGTCAAACGCAACTGTGACGTATTGCACGCTTGGTCCAGTTTGTTGTGCTTAACGAATTTTAAATCAATGAACCAAGTAACAAGAAATTCAATAAAGGGTTGTGATTATTTTAAAGCTCACAGTTTATGTTAGGGAGGGCCATTGTGATTGCTTGCTCTACACTACCGTAAACCATGCAGAGAACTACATGATCAAGTTCAGCAATATTACATTGTAAGTCTTGTCTAAGAGACTAGACGCTTGCCACACAGAGATGGCGTCACTGTACCTAGTAGCCACTTTCCGTTAATTAATGTTGTAAGCTAACAAAACTCCGTGTGTCTGTGAACTGACAGTAGGTGGCAACCAATCAAGTAACTCGTGCTCCTTATTCACAAGTGCACACCACATGTTCAGTGTGTACACAAATAATGCAAGTTCTAATTAACGACAATATTTCAAGCGCTGAACAAACCAGAACCAAAATAAATAGTATTCCATCAGGCAGACAATTGTAATAGTGTGTGCCATTCTCCACTGACTGCGAAATTATTCAAAGAAAGAAACACAGTTTATGATTCGAAAGCAATTAAAACGTAAAGTGCATCACCGGTCACAATCGCTGTTATGTGTGATAAGTTGTCACGGCAGGTGAGACACAACTTCAGGGCGATGCAGTCACATAGACGTCATGACATCAGAGTAGTTCAGGCACACGCACGCACGCACGCACGCGAACACGCGCGCGCACCCACGCACAAACACACACACACACACACACACACACACACACACACACACACACACACACATAGACATATGTGACCTACACAAGACTAGTCCATCACAAACCCGCAGTTGCCAACTAAATATTTAAGCCCTATGCTGTACTGTCCACTATATTTCACTGTATATTAAAGTCCTTGCAACTTATTTTTTTAACATTTGTTCCTCTGTGAGGTTCCGTACATCCGCACCGTCATCAGTTGTGCAAGTCAAATTACTTCTTTTGAACTATAGCGTGCCAATTAAACGTAAGCACCAACAAACGTAATATATACCGTACATATTTACCTTTAAATCGTTCTTAGCGTGGAATCTACGGTAGTAAAATAAAAACATAAAAATACTTTACACACTAAATTCACGACAAAACAGGTGAATGGGTCGGTAATGTCCTAGAAATGTATTCTGAAGGCACGCGTTACGAATCTCCCCTGGAACACAAGCTTTCCTGACTGATGTTTGTCTTGGTAATCAGTAGTCCCTCCAGACAGTCACTGCCTTCCAAACCCTGTCCAATTAATGACTCACCAGTAACTTTACCATCCTACGCTACATAGTGTGAGATAATTATAAAATGTTAACCAACAAAATGCACTCTCTAAATTAATGTTTTAAAACAATTCTTCTAGTCTTCTGCATGTTTCAAACATCTCGTCTTCATCACGAAGAATATATTGTACATGCAGCCTTATATCGAGCACATCCTTCAACCTGACAGACTGCTTACATACATACATGTAGGTGCATGAATTACATACCATACAAAGCTGCAGGTACAATATAGTCTTCCTGATGATGAACATCAGTTGCTCGAAACATGTAGAAGACTAGAAATTTTAAATTAAAACATTACTTTAAAAAGTGCATTTTGTTGGTTAACATTACATAATGGTATCACACTGCACGGTACAATAAACATAAAGTATGAGATAACATGGTAAAATACAATATAATCAACGCATAACTCACAGAATTCGAACAACAAGGACACCTCATCTCAGATCACAGCAGAAATACTGCAATAAATTACAATTGTATAAAAGTACATGACGTTATCAGGACAAATTTCGTCACGCAGGCGTTAACTCAGTGAACGCAGGGTATTCAGGAAACTGACACAAGCACTGACAGCGGCACAAATAACGCTTCAAAAACCGCTGCATTCCAAGGCGATATCACCAATGAAATAAACACAGGAAGCAAATAAAATGTTAAAAAATGTTCATGAAAAGAGGAAGGCCACAGCAATTTCCTATAAATTCTTATAATAAAACCAACTAGATGCACTAATTTTGACGTTTTGCTGACCGTGCATCTCAGTATATTTATCTCAGTATTTAACCAACCTGACACACAAAATTCAGAATACACAAAATTTGTTTCTATAGGTGTGATGATACCAGAGGCTGTGTAATGCAATTTTGACCTCCTGATGATAAGCACATGTGCTCGAAACATGTAGAGGCATGAAATAAAACTTATTGTGAAACAAATTTTGTGCATCA
>Ga0123354_10019725_pt1 | contig 10588 bp, 10 predicted proteins | sample TergutLab28metaG_2_FD_97872 | JGI IMG/M metagenome (GOLD analysis project Ga0123354, IMG submission 97872) | Labiotermes labralis P4 segment gut microbial communities from Petit-Saut dam, French Guiana - Lab288 P4 | ecosystem: Host-associated > Arthropoda: Insects > Digestive system > Gut ...
ACATGAGGAGGAGGAGGAGGAGGAGGAGGAGGAGGAGGAGGAGTAGGAGGAGGAGAAGGAGGAGAGGAGGAAGAAGAGGAAGAAAAAAGAAAAGAAGAACGAGAACAAGAACAAGAAGAAAAGTACAGACTCAATTCAAAATGCAACCTGTCCCATCAGGTTCACAAGTTCACTTAATTTTACTGAGTTTCTGCTATACACAATGCTGTACTAGAGGTCACTCTATATATATACAGAGATGTTAAGTTTCTTCTGCAGATCACCATCATGATAACGAAACTTCTTGTCAAGAAGATAACAAAATGAAAGTAACATGTCCCTACCTCAAGATTTCATCCAGTTGGTCTGAAGTCAAATCCCTAAGCTCAGTTCCATGGACCACAGCAGCCTTAGCTTCACGAGGATTTACTTCAGCTACTGGAATGTTCAGTCGCTGCGCAATGTCTTCAACGGTTTCGTTACCTGCAAATATTTATGTAAAACATGTTTGTTACTGGACAAAATTAATTTTTTTTGTCTCCAGCCATCCAATCTAGCCACTTTCATAACAAACTAAAAACCATTCTGTAATCTGTAACTTTCATTTAAAACATCTACACATTTAGTTAACATCCGAGAAATACAATAAAATAAATGTGACTTGGTGCAGTGGCAATCTTTACAATAGCTTTGTTTCTGAATAAATGACCACATAGCCAGTCAGACATGTAACATGGCAAAAACTCATTTGGAAACACATACTGGAATATGTACTTCCACCAGTCTTTATTTGACAAGCATCAAAAATAACCATCCAGGATAAAAGTTAATCTTACCTTCTGAAATAATTCCTACAGACTTTGCAATGGCCTTGGCAGTGATAGGGTGATCACCAGTCACCATGATGACCTTGATACCCGCAGAACGGCATTTGGCTACAGCATCTGGTACAGCAGCACGTGGTGGGTCAATCATTGACATGAGGCCCACAAAACGAAGTCCAGTGAGTGGGAAGTTGGGGTCATCACAGTCAAACGCGAACCCTAGTGGGAACTTGTCTGATGGGAGCAGGAAGTCACAGAAACCTGCAATATTGAAAACTGGAAGTTTATCACCATGTTCATACAAGCACACCAACAACACCCCACTCTCAGAGAAGTGAATCCAGTCAACACCCATAACCTACTTGTCTGAGACACACCTTAACATAAGCCTATATTTCCCAAGTTGTTCCTGACGTACAGATTTTGTGCCCAACAATTTATATGCCTGCCTTGCCCATCAACATCTTGTATGACAGTTCTCAAGAGACATGGTACTGAAAAGCAACTCACCAAGCACACGTTCTCCCAAGCCTCCAAGCTCCAGATATGCATTGTTGAATGCTTCCTTCATCTCCTCATCCAAAACCTTCTCCTTGCCACCAATGAAGATGGTAGAACATTTGTCCAGAATCCTCTCTGGAGCACCCTTCATCACCATCAGATATCTAGGATCATTGGCATCTTCTGTTTCATGGATGGACACCTGATATTTATTTGTAGAGTTGAAAGGAATTTCACACACCTTCTTGTTGCGTTTACGAATGGACATCACATCGCCCAAGGCAAGCTCCATACACTTAAGCAATGCAGCCTCTGAAGCATCTCCATTCACTTCCCTGCAGGAGATGTTACTATTAATCTAGTCATCTCCATCTCAGCCAAGTTTAAAATACCAAGGTCTACATATTTTGGCATACAGTACCTAATGCAATCAATTTATCTTCTTTAATACAAAAACTGTTGGATCCAATCAGACACTGATATGGAAAGTGATTTACCCAGAAGTCACATTAAGCCAACAGAAGAGAGACCAAGGTCCAATTATTCGAAAGGACGCATGCATTTTACAGTGCACTTACTTCTTCAAAATTGGAACGCCTTCTTGACCAATCTTGAACTCGGCCCGGTTGCAAAGAGAAGCAATTCTTGCCAGTGCTTTGAAACCTGGACTAGTCCGATCATACTGCACACCTGAAATGCCAAATTCATGCATGATATGGAACAGAAATTATTCTCCAAAGGTATGTGCCAATGGCACATTCAATGCACCTGAATTATAGTGGACACCCACCATCTCACGAAATTTTAATCTATCTATCTAGCCGGTTTTTTAACAGCTGTCGCCGTCTTCCAGAAACCAAACGCCATTCCTCTCTGTTTCTCCAGTGATCTGGTTCTAAATTTCTTGTTGTCATGGGTGCTTGTACTCCTTCCATCCACGTTTTTCTTCGATGTCCTCTTTTCCTTCTTTCCCGTGGTATTCATTCCATAATTAGTTTTAATACTCACAATGTTTTGGGAGCTGGCTTTATAACTACAGTCTTCATGTAGCTGACTTCCATAAACAGACTGATAAGCAAAGTTAAGTTTTCTCTATCCAGCCATGACTGTATATGGGAGAGCAGAAGTACAGCCCCACTAACTCTTAACCTTGGCATTAGATGGAGGTGAGTGGTTAACCTCACACCCTGGCTGCTTTATGCCCTGGAAAGAACCCTGGTACTCACTAGAGAGGAGGCTGGGTGGGCCCCAGAGCCAGTATAGATGTTTTTGAGAAGAGGAAAAAATCTTACCCCTACTGAGATTCAAACTTATAGGTTGTGGGGATATTTATATTCTATATTAGCAGACACAATAAAGGATCACACCAATAATCCTAAAATCCTCTATGCCATGTACAGTACCAGACTGTCCACAACAAGGTGGCCTTAATGGTCAAGTTAAGGATTCAGTAGGTTCTGGGTTGTTCCTATTGCCACACACACACACACACACACACACATATATATAAAGTAGGTATACAAACAGAAAGTTACCAGAAGACTGGAGTAGAATCAATTCCTGATAAGTCATGTACATTAACTGTATCTCACACAACAGCCAATGCACTGCAATGGTATAGAGATGTAACATTAAAATACTAAGGTACTTCATGATGTTAACTCACCAGATTGGTCCTCGGTGGTGTCGGCCTCGATGATCTGGTTGTCGAACCACATATGCGCCACAGTCATTCTGTTCTGGGTCAGAGTTCCAGTCTTATCTGAGCAGATGGTTGATGTGGAACCCAGGGTCTCAACAGCTTCAAGGTTCTTCACTAGACAATTCTTGGAGGCCATACGTTTCGCAGTCAGTGTGAGGCATACCGTTACAGTGGCCAACAAACCCTCAGGTACATTTGCCACAATAATACCTGCATAAAAGTAAAGACACTCTGTACCAAGGTAATCCAAAAAAATATTTGTATGGTCTCATAAGTTACCCCGTAAACAAACAAACAAACGAAGTATACAAACTCATTCATTGCAAGATGTATGGCCTTCCTTGAAAATAAAGGTGACAGGTTCTTAACTGTTTAACAAGTTTTCATTCCTTATCATTCAAGGTTCATTGCCACATTCACAATGGGCCACCTACACACAATATCCTCAGCCAAGTAAATCCAGTCCACATGCTTCTTCTGTAAGAACTAGCTTAATGCTGTCCCATCTGTGCCGAAGTCTACCATGCAATTTTCCTTTATGTTTATGGACTAAAGTTGTGTGCTCACGTTCCATCTCCCCTATGCATACTCACAGTTATGTCAATATCACTATTCTATCTGATTTCATCATCCAGTGTCAGGTGAGGAGTACAAATTACCGTGGTCCTCACACACATCTCTCCATCTTCCTCCCCCAAGTTTAGTCATAAGAATCAGTTTTATTCTTCACCAATATTCCCAACCTCCTTGACTGAAATCTTCATCAACACTGTGTGTTAACCTCAAATATCAGTTAGATTAACCTTTAGACGCCTAATGTCAACTATAGTTGACGTACCGCACCGCTAACCTCCAGAGTTGCATTTTATATATTTATTCAACAAATATAGGTACCGAATATTTTAAACATGGTGTATACTCTCCGTTTTCTCTCTTCAAAATGCAGTTTGTTTCATCATTCTAATGTATTTGGTTCCTGTATTATTCACATTTTGTGTACAGGGTGTGCTAAAATTTAAAAAATAATTCCGGCGCCAAAAGGTTAATTAAACTGACAAAAATTAAGACATGTACTTTCTTACAGTACATATTCTTTCAATTTCTTCATAAAACATAATAGCAGTATTACCAATAAGGAAGATGACAGCATCAAGCCAGTGATAGCCAAGAATGAAAGCGATGATAAAGAATGTAACACCCAGAAACACAGCAACACCAGTGATCAGATGGATAAAGTGGTGGATTTCCTTAGCAATGGGTGTCTCTCCAGTGTCAAGACCTGATGCCAGACCAGCAATACGGCCCATCACAGTGTGATCACCACAGCTGATAACAACACCCTTCGCAGTACCTGTCAATAAACACAGAATGTTACCAACACTTCTACTCTCTGGTAAACTCATTTGCTACAGAAATAAAGTGTACTAGGTTCTCTCTACATGGTTGTCCCCAAGATTGTTACTTAGTACACTAAATATAACTCTCACAACATTTATTTGGACCATTTTTACTCTAATTTTGTGATTATTTAATATGCCATCTTCCAGTGAACTACAATTGTTCATATTCTGGTCACGTAGTAATTAAGTCTGCATTCACCAGCAGTTTTCATTTACCTGTTACATGCATTATGGTAGCCATAACAATTTCTTTTAAATGAATATATTTTAGAACCCACTGTGGAAAAAAGACTTGGATATCACTGTCAGTGACAGTGATCAGTAACGCTACATAAAAAATGCTTTCATAAGTGGCAAATATAAACCATCACTGTCAACACTTCAGCACTGGAGGTGACTCCAACAGTCCTTACTAGCAAAAGGCTAACAAAAAAAGCATTCATGAACCCATTCACATCTGTAAGCACACCCACATGCTTTCAGACCACATGCCACAGTCACTGCAAATATACTTCTGGGGGGTGGGAGGGGGGGAAAAGAAAATATTACTTCAAGCAACCCTTCTGTTACTTGTCAGTAACCCTGTGATACTTACAGACAGCAGAAGGGAAACTGTAGGATGAAGATGACATTTAAAGACCACTCATAAGCAGTTTTAGGTATTATGAGACAAGGCCAATCAACAACAAGTTACAGGTACATTTACTACTGTGGCCTCCTAGGGCAGGCTACAAGAAGGAACAGAGGATGCAGCTGCATTAAATTGAAAGTTACAGTAATCTGCAACAGACGCAGCATCAATCTGTGTGAAGGAATGGACTCTAATAACCACCAAATGCTTTTTAAGTTGTTAGACAAAACAGCACAAGGCTGATCAGAACAGATCCGACTGACAACATACATATATGTAATACGCTTTTCTTCTACAAGCTTGTCACATCAAACATTGAGAAACATACCACATTCAATAATTAACTTTACTTACAAATAAACATTTATTAATTTGATGCTGTCCTGTCTTTCTTTACCTGTCATTATTTACTTGTGTGCATGATTTTCATACATACACTGTCCAACATGCAACTGATTGTATCTTTATAAAATCTAAAATTAAGTGTAATGTGTATCACTACAGTAACAATGTGTTCCATCCATTGACAGTTTTACCACACATCAATACTGAGTCCAGCGGTTGTGTTCCATCACAAATCGTTAGATGGTACAGTGTGCAATCTGCATTCCAAAAGACACACTGACATGAAGCATTAGGCATGTGGTGCCCTTCATTTATAGAGATTCCACTATGGGAACCACGTATGGTAATCTGGTGTATGTAAGCAAGTTGCTCTTAATATATATGATTATTTATGCAGATAATATTCATGCACAGTTTCAATACATGGTATTGATTGATCTCCCTCACAGAATTGCACTTACATAACATCTTCACAAAATCAAGACCATACACTGAAAGTTGGTATATTATCTGCATGTAACTGACCTTGTGTATTGAGAGAACTTTCTCTTTATCTCCACATTATCTACATTTCTATTCTCCTTCTTATTACTAGAAAGTGAATACCTATAACACACACATAAGACAATATACAAACCTTCCACCGCGTTGGTAGAGAAGAAAGCCAGGTTCTTGGTTTCAAGTGGATTCTCATGGGTAAACTCAGCGCCTCGACTCTGTGGTTCAGATTCGCCAGTGAGTGACGAATTGTCCACCTTGAAGCCCCGTGACTCAATTATTCGAATATCTGCTGGGATACGGTCACCAAACTTCACTTCCACTACATCACCCAGTACAATGTCTTCAGCACGCAGTGTCAACTTTTCACCTTCTCGTATGACAGTGGCAAACTGCAGCAAGCATCACAATGCAATACTTATAGCACTAACACAACCAAAGGACAAATTCAATGACTGATTGTCAATAAAGAGGAACTATTTACAGGCACATTTTACTGTCAATATCAATTAGTATGAACATAAAAACGTGGCACTCTCACAGAACATTCTTGAACTGCCAAACAGAATAATCCTGTAGGCAGTACTGAGATGCAGTATTTGCCTAAATATATTTCACACTTTTCTTTGCCAAACATCTCTCAAACAAACCTACTGTGCAGTACATTCAAGAATAAACATACTCAGAATTCTTCAGCACATTATGATTTAGGAGGTATATGCCAACTCTGTGGGCCCAATGATAGATTTTACACAAAAGAAGTCCAATTAATATGGATTCTATTTGGAAAGTTGAAGGAAATATGGCAGTTTGAAACTAAGAGAGATGTGACCAGAAACAAGGAACTTTTAATAAAGAACTTGACCACCCCAATATACAACTAAAAGTGGCATTACATGGTAATGAAACATGCCACAAAAACTATTCAAAGTGTCCCTCTGTGACTTCAATGAATAATTCAGCACTATGCATTAATACTAAAACAGTTAATTACACCTCCACCTGCTCCTTGATGCTAACTTAAGCATATGGCACAATACTGAAATGGTTATGCCCTCAAAAAGCAACTGTTCTAAATGCCATCTGCTGCAACCAAAATTCTTTGAAGATATGCATTTCTGTTGTTGGTTGTTTCGTTCAAAGTCTACAGTCTATGAAAATTTCTCCAAAGATGATAACCTAGGGACCATGCCAGCCAATAAAATGACTGGGTCAGTTGTGATTACGATACAACACCTGTCACTAAAATTTGGGAGGGAATGGGGAGAAGGGCCAATCATGCTGCACATACATGAGTCTTTGAGTTAACAAAGGAACATTCTCCAAGAAATGGCACTTCCTGTGTATTAAAGTTACAGACGGATAGTATGAACAGTTTTTGTTAACACAGTAATCCACCAGGTGAGCAGCTTAATTTGCTCTTTCAGAACTGCTTGTTAAGGTGAAAATTTGTAATGAAAATTAATTTCCCAATACCTCATCACACATTATAAATTTTAACCGGTTCCAGAGGACAAAAAATGTCTCCCCAAACATGAAAAGTTCACCATAATACAACACAGAACGGTACCTAAATATGAAGAAAACATAAACGGTCATGTATTACATTTAATTAATTTCGTCATGAATCTACGCACAAACAACAGTTATGTCATTAAATCACATTTGTTAGCCAAAACACACATACAGATGGAAAAGATAAGCTCCTGGAATGACCTGACCATTCATGTTTGCTGCTTTATGTTAGCGCGCGCATCCATTAAAACATTCGTTAGCCGAGTCCGAAAAACAGCGAAAAAATCTTCATCAGCCAAAAAATTCGTTAGCAGAGGTATCACTGTAATTAGGTACAAGAATGATACACAGAAATTCATTAAGATTTAACAGATGCAAAATATCAAATGCTCAGAACATCCATCTTCACAACAAAGCTATAAGAACAATGATAGATAGTGTGATGCTTCTACACAGATCACTTAAGGATGTGGTACTCTGTGCTTTCTGAAAAGATACAGAAACTGACGGCTGAGAAGAGGTGCTGGGAACAACACTCAGTTTGTGACAGGAATGTGCTCAAAGTGAAAACTGGCTTGCAAATTTAAACCCAAATATTAAACTGTGCATCTCATATATGCCAAAACTCATAAACTGTGGGATTATCGTATTTTTCATTATTAGAAGGCACTTGTTTCAGTTTCACAATGAAGTTAATCTGAATTTTGCATTAAAAATTCCTAGTTCTCATACACCTAGATCTGACACTCAGACTGCCAGAACTCCTCAAACATTCAAACTGACCCATGTAAATAAGTCCTTGTCTGCTGAAAGCACATAATGTACTCAAAATAAGTCGCAGGCAGCCGACAAGGGGTGGTCATCAAGCTTGGGGGATGGGCAAGGCCCTAACAACTCATCGTAAAAAACTGTCATGTTACAAAACATTCACAATTCCCTCAAGGCTTGGACTGAACCTTTGGTACAACCAAAGCAATGGAAAGGGGATGTGAGATTGGGAAGGAACAGATTAGATTTAGTGGGTAAACAGGGGGCACTGTAACAGCAGGCGATTATACTGTTCCTATGGACAAGAAAACGAAAATTGATGGCGAACAGGACTTTTGTACACTACAGAATTGTATCAGCAGTTAAGAGAGTAGAGGTTGTTAGTAACAGGATGTCATATATAGCCCTGAGAGGTTGCTGATGTAATATAATTGTTCCGAATGCACAATTACCAACTAAAGAGAAAAGTGATAATTCAAAACAGTTTTTTTTGAGGAATTACAGCAGGTTTTAGAGCATTTTCCTCAGTACCATACGAAAATTCTGGTTGGAGATTTTAATGCAAAACTCGGGAGAGAGGATATTTTCAAACTGACAATTAGTAATGAGAGTCTACATCAGGATAGTAAAGACAATGGTGCTGGATTAGTACATTTTGCTACATCAAAAAATCTAGTTGTATCTTGATATATCTTGTATAATATTCTCAATGAGTTGGTACCACCATGCAACTAATAAGGCTAATAAAAATGTGCCTACATGAAACCTATAGCAGAGTCCAGGTAGGCAAACATTTGTCTGACATGTTTTCTATTAAGAACAGTTTGAAACAAGGAGATGCCTTATCGTCATTTCATCTCAACTTTGCTTTAGAGTATACCATTAGGTGGATTCAGGAAATCCAGGACAGCTTGAAATAAAATGTTACATATAAGTTTCTACTTTATGCTGATGATGTTAACATACTCGGCAGAAGCGTACGTAATATAAAGAAAAACAAAGATGCTTTAGTAGATGCTAGTAAGGAGCCCAGTCTAAGTAAATGCTCAGAAAACTAAGTGCATGATCATATCATGTCTTGATACAAGAATGCAGGACAAAATCACATTATAAAGACTGATAATTCATCTGAAAGAGTGGAACAGTTAAAATATTTGGGAACAACCCTAACAAATCAAAATTCTATTCAGGAAATAATTAAGAACAGACTGAAGTCCGGGAATGCTTGCTATCATTTGGTGCAAAATCTTTTGTCTTCCAGTTTGATACCCAAATATATAAGCATTAAGATATACAGAACTATGTTGTTTTGTATGGGTGTGAAACTTGGTCACTCAAAATGAGGGAGGAAAGCAGGCTGAGGGCATTTCAGAATAAGGTGCTGGAGAGAATATTTGGGCCTGAGAGACAAGGGAACAGGGGACTGGTTAAAACTATACAATGAGAAGCTTAATGATCTGTATTTGTCACCAAATATTATTTGGAAGATCAAATCAAGAATAATGAGATGTTCGGGGCAAGCAGCATGTATGGGAGAGAGGAGAGGTGCATACAGGGTTTTGGTGGGCCCAAGCATTAGATGAGACGATAATATTAAAAAGGATCTTCAGGAAGTGGGATTGGGGGGGGGGGGCCATGAGCTGGAATCATCTGGCTCAGAATAGGAGCAGGTGGCGGGCTCTTGTGAATGCGGTAATAAACCTTCAGGTTCCATAAAATGCAGGAAATTTCTTAACTAGCTGAGAACCAGTAAGCTTGTCAAGTAGGACTCTGCTCCATGAAGTTAGTTAGTTAGTTAGTTATTAGTTTATAGGCTTGTTTTACACTTGAAAACTAAACAAAAATCCCCTCACCTTGCCTTCAGACTGAATAATGTCAACATTCTTTACAGAAAGATAAAGCACAGAAAATACATTTATGCTCAAAACACACAGCTCTGTGATAGATCACATTACATTACATAATCTATTTTATCATCCATTTATACCTAATTCAAATAGATTGTCTTCCCTAATGCAGTTTTATAGTTTGGTAGTAAATAATTATGAACACACTGGTTTTTCAATTTTTCAGATTTTTAGAGATGTAAACCTATCAGTCTATACATTTACCTTGTAATAGTTTGAATGGCATTGCCAGTTTTGGTTTTTTTTCCCACTTTGTTTTCGTAGAGATGACAACACATACAGTTGTTTATAAATGTTACATTATTGATTGTGCCATTGATTCTATATGGTGTCTGTTGGGTTATACTGTAACTGCATGTATGTTGACCGATTCTATACCCAACAGGTTTCATTTGTAACCTTATGTGGGGGGGGGGGGGAAATTTTTTTTTATTTAATTTTTTATATATTATTTTGAGGGGGGTTTTTAATGAACCACAACACCGCATCGATTAAAAACACATCCACCGGGACTGCCA
>Ga0123354_10019727_pt1 | contig 10587 bp, 8 predicted proteins | sample TergutLab28metaG_2_FD_97872 | JGI IMG/M metagenome (GOLD analysis project Ga0123354, IMG submission 97872) | Labiotermes labralis P4 segment gut microbial communities from Petit-Saut dam, French Guiana - Lab288 P4 | ecosystem: Host-associated > Arthropoda: Insects > Digestive system > Gut ...
AAAAGTGAACTCCTGATGATGAGCTCCCTGAAGCTCGAAACATGTAGAGTGAAGGACGACTAACCCTGAAATAAAGGATAGTCCATAAGTGTCATCTTGTTGGTAATTATTTTGGAACAATTAACATTGTATATTAGAAGCTTCTGTAGTTTACTGTCTCGGTTTCGATAAATATTTCGAAAATTTTGGTTCCAATACAACAGACGTCATGTCATAAAAACCTAAATGACTATGGCGCCATTTGTAAATTAAAACTACGTACACAAGGCCGGGGTTACTCAACAACCTTCGTTATGTCTCCAGCATATTTCGGCACATCTGATATACTGCCAAGGAATTTGATGCAAGTGAATGTACCAAAGATTTGCCTATGTGGTTTTATATATATATATCTAAATACACACAACATATATATCTAAATATTGCGTGTATATTCAGATAAAAGTCAAGACAGGAATGTGTAAATTATTTTTAAAAACGCTACACATATTTTAATAACTTATCTTTAAAAGTATTGTTGATTCCAAAATATATCAACCTCAACAAAAGTATGCAGTGTATTTCATGTTCATTTTCCTTAATATGTGTAACCAACACTCAATGTTGGGTCTACTGTCTAGTGCAATGTACCATATTTGTATCCTGATAGCATATGGGAGCGTTGTGTTCAAACATCCGCAAAAACGGTGAAATGTTTGAAATATGCTGCAAAGTGGTGCAACTGAAGTCCTACAAATTTGTCGTGTGTAATGAGTGATGTCATCCATCTGTTACAAGCCCCATAGTGATGGCACCTGTCAACAGTATTTAGGGTAGGACATGTGAGCGAGATTAAATAAACTGCCTATATACCGGCCGTTAAAATGGCCGGCTGTTATTCAAAAGCAGTTATTTTTTAATATATATGTAAGACCAGAAACGATTCATTTGACAAATCCCAAGTTGATGTCTTGTACATGACGCACGCAGTAGTATAATAAGTAGCACTGTTCTCTGCACGAATAAAATAATTACACTTAAATACCTGAGAGATTCATGAAAAGGAGTGTCAGACCGTAACGACACTACGCCGTCACTGTAAAGTAGGGCCAGTAAAGAAACATCCCCGTATCGTGCCCTACCATAATCACATGCGCGTTACGATGTCAGGGGATGTTTAATCTCGAACAATGGGTTGTTCTCCAAAGAGTTGTGTCTTAATTCGTCCATTATTTATTAGGGAAATAAATTAGACGTTTTCGGAAGATATTCTCGAGTCTTTTTATCAGTTGACACTTAGCTCCACAGCAATATTTGTTGGGTCGTAACATGTCCATGGTTCAAGATACGTAATGCTTACGCATTCGTGGATGATTAGAAAAAATTACCCTATTTTTTTTTTATATATATAATTTGCCCTCAGAGACCTTCCAATTTGCCCCACATCATTAAGTTCGACCTCCGATATGTAAGCTGGTTTCTCACTGTTGTCGTATACACGTACACTTTTGTCAATAACTATTATATTGTGTCATTTGTTTTACCTTTTGTACGCATTTGGTTTAAAATGTGTAAATCGTGGATACTTACAAATGTATTTGACTCCTTGATAAAGGCCCAAATACGCCGACAAGTGTGAAAGGCATAATAAAGTTGGTCATGTAATCCCAGACTTTTGAACATAGTTAATTTCAGTTTCGCGATCGATTTACAATGTGCATGGTAGAAATGCGTAAATTTTTTATTAAAGAATTAAGATATGTATAAAACAGATTATATTTAATTCAAAAAATTTTACTTGCTTATCCCCTTTGTATCCAAAACTTCACTTCGCACATCTCACGAACCGTGGGCTTTGTGTAAACAAAATAAAAAAGAAGGGCCTCTTTTTGCAAATAAATTATAGGAACGTTGACTTTGATCCACAAGAATTTTTCCGACGAACAACACTTCCTCGTTTGAGCGTTTCCAAAGACATTAACCTGTTTGAAATTTGCATGTGAAAGCAATGAGATATAAGAGAATCATTTTTACGCAGACTCAAAAACTTACAGTGAGAGCAACACAAAATTATGGTTTGACGTTAAAAGAAGTAGTGTAACTAAAAACGCATTTACGGAAGGCGCCGAATTGATTGTTGTAAACACATTTATGCCCTTTTACCATAACAGCCTTCACGTGCTTATCTGTTATGGCTCACCACGTTTCATGGCACTTGAAAACAAGTTTTGCTACTTTGCTGGTATCATAATAAAAGTAATAATGCCTGCAAAATATTACGACCACCCTCGCTTCAGAAGTCTAACCTTCTCCGAATTCTGTTTCGTTGCATACTTGGAGTTCTCAGCAGCTCCAATATACTGCTCAACTATGTTAACGGCATGGACTGTGTAAATATTAGAATGTGTTTGAAACGTAGAACATATTTCGACTTCCACAAAACGCGAAGAAGCTAAGTAATTATTCGCTTAAGAAGAAGAAGACTTCTACATGACTCTTTATGGTGATATCAAATAATGTAATGATAAAACAAAAACAATTACAGTAAATTTTGTACAGCCTCAACGTTCATATCTAAATTTCTCGAAATTATTTCACCGAATTCGCAAACAGATAAGAAACTCGACGGGGTCCAGATGTTCCATCACATTTTATGTTCCTTTGACCCTTCCCGGTAATGTCGCAATAACACAAAAAACTGTAGAGCCTAGTGGTTACTATCGATACCACCTACTCTGACATTAAACGAGACAAAGAGTGAACGTATAACTTTACATTATGGCGCGTTCGCATAACAACTGTTCTTATGGAAACTCAACAATATGTTCCCTCTGTATTGTTGTTGACTCATACATAGCTTTTCAACAATACGTAAGTATAGAGCTTTGCACATATATATATATTTTATGGCGAGTTTTTGTCGACAACAATAAAACCTATATATGTCTTAATATAAGGTGTCGGATGTTTTGTCCGATTTTAACTAAATTTGGACTGTGTCGAGAGACTTTCAAAGTTCGCAATATCAAATTTCACGAAATTCGGTCCAATGGGAGACATAGCGAAACTGATAGTCGGTTTTCGCTATTTAAGGGAACGCGCCCAAGGATTATGCACTCTTGCTACACACTGCATTCAGTTATGTGCTTCGTATGATTATCAGAATTGTATCCCCCAACTACATTAAGAAGTTGGTCTTCGTAATAGGGACTAACAGTACTCTCTATGAGGTAGGAACTATATTTTCTTCATACTTAACATAAATGTTCAATTTCCCGTTTTTCGTACAGCGAACCGAATAGAGAAAGCTTCTTCCTTCTACTTTGACAAGAATAAGCCAGATACGACTGGTCTGTTTTAACATCCAAAAGAAGTCACTGTCGGGGTTCACCTTCAGTAAGTTGCAATGTAATGGCGGTTACCTGGCAAATGTATTATTAAGAGGGTCACAATAAATTAAGGATTCCGTCATCTACGGGAAGGTTACTTGAGCTAACAGCTGCAAGCAGACGTGCCTCCTTTACTAGTTACGTATAATCGACAACCGTGTAAGTTTAGACGAAAATAACACTGTTGATTGTTACAACAGGGGCTCTTAAAATTTTATGGTTTGGACAGTTTTAATTTACGTCATCTTTACGACCAGCTGTTGTTTTTAATGTATATATCTCCTTGGAATTACTTTATGTTTACCACAAATAAGGATATAATTATTATTAAATATAACCTAAGGTTAGGTTATTCCGTACATATAAAGTAATATAATTTAACATGGTTAATAATCAATCCAGGAACTGTTAGTACACACTCGTTTTCCAAAATCGGGAACAAGAGGAAAACAATACAAAATTAAAATAGTTAAACTTACATTAAATTTAGTATAAACCATGACTTCGTGCAAATTTGTAAGTTCATCAAATGACAACAGTGTATTCGAAATGCTGCTTCTTAATTATGCATTGATTTCACTCAACTTCGAAGGTAGAACTTTGTTTCAACAAGTACATTGTTGTATAAGAATAAATTTCTGCTTATTAAAGGGGATCGAGACGACTCAGCCTAAATGGCATATCTATGCATTTCTGGGTCGCGACCCATAGGTTGAGAATCTGTTGTACAGCGACTACGTATAGGCAACCGTGTCTCTACATGTTCATGAAATTCAAATAGCGAACGTCGGTCGTCTCGGGGGAAGAGAAGAACTATGTTTTGACGTTTATGAGCAAAATGAAACACTGGGAGAACACTATGGGAATGATTCGGATAGCTGCTTACTCACGGTCTAGAGAAGACAATTGTCTCCATTTAGCTGAAACACTAAACCGCACGAAACTAGCAAGTATTGTTTACAATAAAATTCGAATACTTACACGTAAGTCTTAAAATGTCTGCAACTCAATCTAAAATACTAGCGCCAAGTTAGTTTGCTGAACCTAGAGCACGACTCCAGAACTTGGGAAATTAAGAGCAATGCCTTAAATAGAGCAAATTAAAGTTCAGAGTAGACTGACGTCTTGTACACAGAACGTGATGGTCTTCGCTCGGTCGAAGAGTTTACAAGGCTGAAAACAGGACCAAAGAAATTCGGTTCCCTCCAGAAGCGACCCTTAAATTCAGTTTTACGTAAACGTCGATTTAGGATGTTTGGTGGTCAGAGTGACAATGTGAGGGAATTTTCTCGCAGTTCTTCAGTCTGTCTGTGTTGGAACCATTCTACCATTGCTCCACAATCCCGATATACAATCATACCAAATGAGAGCGCCATTAAATAAAACGATTCTCTTCTTCCTTTCTACATACGTGTTCCGTGATGAATATAAGAGAGTACGTCGTGAACTCAAGTTTATGTTTAAAAACTACGCCCAGGTTTCCTCTTGTTTCCGTTACTTGAACTCATTTTATTCCCTACATGTTCAGTACGGATGTGAATTACGGTAAGTTGGTTTTCAGGAAGATACTAAATTAATTTAAACCTATAGTTTTTACAACGTGTGTTAATCGGCCCCACGCGGGACCATACCAATTTTCTAAGCGGCCACAGGAGACTGAAGAAAATTTGGGGGCCACAGTAAATTTGAGTGGGCCACAGAAATTTCACTACCTGAATAAAATATTTAAAGTTTAAAACTGAATCACAGGTTCCCTTCTCGCCTGCACTCCCCGTATCACATAAGGCAAAGTTGTATTTTATTGCTGTTCCCACATCTTAAACATTTGAATCTGGTTTCATTCGAGGAACTTGTTTTCTGCCAAAAGTAGGTAACTGGCTAGACGCTATGAAGAGGGAAGTTCCTGGTTTATAACTGACCACACTGCAACCAGACATTCAGAAACTTGTAGTTGTTCATCAGACCCATAGAACACACTGAAAATAATTCCAATTATTAACAGACTATTTTTACCTGTAAAGTAAAAAAAATGTGTTAAATACATACAAGAAAGAATTTTAAAAATATATTATAAATAAAAGCCGTATAAGTGTGTTCGAAATATATAAGTCGACAACGTGGAAATAAGGACAGTTTTTATAAGTAACAGTGTCTGCGAAGAGTGGGGATCACACAGATAAATTGAGATCAGAGAGAGAGGGGCCACGAGCAAAAAAAAAAATAGTTGATAAACACTGGTTTTAACAACAGCACCAGAAAAAAATCCCAAGAAGTATATTTGTTCTGGAATGAGATTAGTGCTGTGACGATTTTAGAAAACTATCACTTAATACTGATGACTAATAATACTGTAAAATTTAAGCAGAAACTGAAAACAGGTCCCATGAAACTTCATTTCATTTACTGTATTACTCTTAGTATTTGTCTTAGCCCACCTCTGGTATGACCTGAAGCGTCACTTAATTAATTCCTACGCACATATACTGGGCTTGTAAAAGCCCTAAATCTATCAGTACACATTAGACTGATTCTAACCGACCTTTTTACATATTTTCGAAAAACAGGACGATTTTTTAAATATAATTGGAAGTGCAAGTTAGCACATATGGTCCACTGTTAAGGACATGTCAATAATTGCTAAAGAGATAGAGAAAAGCCACGATATTGTCCAGATAAGACATTCTTACTCAGTAAGATTTGAATAAGACATTTAAGGACAGTAATATTTAGAGACACTTATAATGTGGTTTAATACGTAAATATGTAACATTCAGTACAGTGGTAACGTTTCGCGAATTCTGAATTGCGCACGCTGTTTAAAATCACAAGATATGCCATCGTCACCTAAAATATAAACATAGATGCGTAAATAAGCAGGCCGCTCTTTGAAGGTACGGCACAAACCGATATATTAAGAAAGTAGCTGGTGACGATTTCATAGAAGCATAATCCATTACGTCGTTCTAAGGATGACTTTTGACACCGTTCCCTGCTAGTATGATATCACTGTAAAAACATCCAAACATGCCGTTAAAATGTCTGGAGTCCTAGAAGCAATACTTCTGCATGTCTTCGAAACTCTCAGCCATTCTGTGGTTTCCATTCGAGGTTACACACAACAAAGGATGTTGAATATAAAACCTCATATAAGGATGAACGCTGTGAAATCCGTTCCATTGTGTCTATTCAAAAGAAATAAATCGCCAGGTTCCACTACTGGCTGCTGAAGCATTTCCAATATGTGTCTTAGTGTGACACACGTTCTTTATTCCTTCTCTTGGCTCTTTTACTTCGGTAATCAATTTTATGAGTTCTTGACAAATATAAGACTGCAAGAAACTCTAACCAATGTAGCAATCATCTCCAAAACTTGTGTAATTTCTGATCCAAAATCGTAGGTCTCTGTAGTTGCCTACACCCAGTATTAAAGTACTTCTCCAACTCAATAATTGACAATTTTCTGCTGGGAATTCTCTGTGAGTGAGTCTGTCTAAGAGTTGGCGTGAAACTAGTATAAGAGAAAATTGGAGGGATGGGCGAAGAAGACTTTCCTTACACTTTCTTCTCCTCCTCCTCCTCCTCGTCCTCACAAAAATTTCCAATTGAGTTACGAAAGTGGTTGACACGATTGAGGCCTATACGAACAATGTCACGTAAGGAAGGACAGAGCACAAACTCGCGAATGATAAAACCAACTTTCTGGGATATATTAAGTCCTCTGTCTCTAATACCTCTCACATGTTTCTACTTAATCCAGTTTTCAATTTCTAATCCTGTATTAAAGTTGAGGTGCTGAGTACGCGAACGTTATTAAGGTTTTACCTCGGGACAAGAGCATAGAGATTTACTTGACTTTAGCAAATAGGATACATTAGGAAGGCAAAAAGTGGATTATGTGACAGACGGTAAAGTCTTAGACCAAAGTTCAACTTTCATGCAGCCAGGTTTATCGTTGAGCGACGTCAGACCATGTTGCTCGTTCCGTCGTTGTCTGTATTAGGAATACAATTCGGTAAGTCTGTTCTTAACCTTCTGTTATGGGGAGCAAAGACAAAGTCTCACCAATGAGATTGTGCTTGACGGCGTGTAAAGCTTTTAGAGGTCCTCAGCAAGTATTTTATGGAGGAGTCAAAAGTCACTGGACAAGAGGAGGGACTAAAGTTTCACTCAATATAACAAACATGCTTTAGTTAACCCACTTCATTGTGGCTGGGTAGCAAGTGGTAAAAACACAGGTCCAATGAAACAAACGTTGACCAGTGTAGTAGAAGAGATGTCAGTGTGGTAAACATTAACATTGTTTATTGGGAAGTGGCATTATAGTCGTGGATTTGTAGTGTCGTGTTTAGACACACATTCCCCTCTGATGCTTGCATTAAATATTGAATCCATGGCTATAAAACTGCGGTTTCATCAGTTTAATTTATGGGAATACTAAATAAACTTGTGATAGAATTCTATACAGTATGAATTAACTGGCAGAAGGGTTGATAGGCAAGAGGGGTTGTGTGTTACAAACACAGCATTACAACACAACTGAAATTCTTTTGCAATATTGATGACGTGGGTTATATACATAATTTCGTAAATAAAAGATATAAATAAGCATAAATAACATTATGTAATTACTACTATCAATTCAAAAAATAAGTGTTTTTGGGAAAAGCGACCAGAGAGAAAAGACTTAATAAGCAGTTCTTGCTTTCCTATCAGCCAATCCATCTATTTACTACAGGCACAATTACATAAAATTTTAATTAAAGAAATTTTGTAAAATGTAAATATAAGGGTCACAATGCTAGATTAATTTGAAAAATTATAACAGTCACACTTTTTGACATTTCCAGCACTCTTGTAGTCAGTACATCTAACCCTTTAAAGCTCAGAGTTAGCACCTGTTCCAACATTTAATAACTCCCGATACTGAAAATCCATATTTCCGGGAGGCATCGTTGCGTCTTTGGACAAGCTGTTCCCGTCATTTAAAATATTCTTAGTATTTTCATGAAAACTACAAGACATTAATAAGGCCAGTGGCAACATACGGAGAAGAATCTTGGACATTGAGTAAAGATATTGCTTAAAGTTTGGCTACTTTTGGAAGAAAAGTTTCAAGAAGAATGTTTGGGGGATTTAAAGTGAATGAAAATTGGAGAAAGCGATATGATAAAGAATTAAATGCAGCTGTTTGGTGATTTAGAAACACTTTCATTTGTCAGGATAAGTAAGCTGGATTTGATTGGTCATGTTAACAGAATGGAGAGTAGAAGAAAATTATGTATTTAACAATAATCCCCAGGGATGTCAACTAAGAGGACGACCAAAAAATAAACAGATGGTGGAATTGTGTAAAAATAGATACTAATAAATGCAAAATTACAAATTGGAAAGAGAGATCAAAATGATACGATTGGGTAAAGTCCATTAACGAGGCGAAAGTCCGCATTGGACTGCAATGCCATCGAAGAAGTAGTATTATTTTAATGTCCAGTTCAAGCAGTCCAAGAAGAATTTCGAGGACTACTTGGACTGGATCTGGACCTAAAATTTCGCTACTCAGCATTTTTTCCACAGTGTAGCGATTATTTCCCTATAGAGTATTAAAGTTTGGTTTTTACATTGGAAACAACTTGTGCCATTGAGGTAGAAACTGAGTTTGTATTGAAAGCAGATGAGTGCCAGACTTCAGAATGTTCATTGTATTTAACCCAACCATCATTTCAGACAAACGTTACTTCATTTCACGAGTTATATACTTTGTAACACAAGTCTTCAGTTAGCTGAGTATTCTGCGTTAAATATTAAGTAATAATTCACTTCTGTAAAACATAACTGCTAGCTGTCAACAAATAAAGCTCTTGTAGTGAAGCTGAATTCGCGTCATGTACTTAATAAAGTACGAACTAACAACGAAAATAAGATACACGACAGGTTTTCATCTGTTACATACCCTTCAGGAACACTTAATAAGGTTAACGCTGGTTGCTGACGTTCACATCGGTCAGTACAGCAACAACGCTTCGGGCTGTATGTCAGAAGATTTGGGGTTCGATCCCCAGCAGAAGGACATGGAATTTATCTCCGCCAAAACCATCAGACTGGCAGTTCTCCACTTACGTTCCTACGTTAAAATGTTGATGCACTGCGCAACAAACCGGTAGGTCTCAGGTTCGATTCCCGGTGGTGTAATTGGAATTTTTCATTGACATAACCTCTCCGACCGCGCTATGAACCGGGGTCGACTAAGCCTTTAAAATAAATGAGTACCAGAAATATTTCCTGGTGAGTAAAGGCGGCCCGTGTGTGAAGCTGACAACCTTATCACTTTCATGTGCCGATTGTCATGATATCTGGGAGATTCATCCTCCTGGAAACCTAATGGCCTCTCCAGGCCTGTACGGGGATTGCTGTACCTTTACCTTTACTATACCTCCATTCTCTACACAACTTTGTATGTTGGCGCCTAAGAAACCACACAGAGAAGTTCTGTTTTTATGCCCTTTTAACGCACGTCAACTAAAGCGTGTGTAATGTGGACATATTACACTGTTGACATAATATAGCTTGTATATAAATATGCTTGTATAGGTATAATAAACGACAACAAAATGCGCCTGCATTATTTTCTACCTAGAAACAAGATAAAGGGAAACGTGTACTTTCTACGTCAGCATGCTGTGTGTACAATGCGGCCTCTCAATCAGTTAATCCACTTCCAATAAACGTTATGGTACTGGTTAAAAGCCACCAACGTTTCAGGAAGTAATCTCCATAATGCGAGGTCCGAGATATCCACAGCGCTGATGTCCATGATTCTAGTCTTCTAAGAAGTTACGCTTGAAGGAGGGGAGTAATTTAACACATCCCGACGTTTCGTGGGAAACAACGCTCTAATATTCAAATGTTGGTTAGTTCCTATACGAACAAACACACACAGATCCTAATCGTGAGGTGGTGAAAGACGAGAAAGGCTAGTAAGACAATCGAGTAGATGTTGGTGGGACATAGTAGTTATGTAGGCCCTGAAATTTTGGGAAATGTTCAACCACCGCTGTCACAACGAAATAAACGAGAGAACATTAATCTTCAATCAAGATGTCTTGTGTGTATTGTTGTTAGTTGTCTTGTGTGTATTGTTGTTAGTTGTCTTGTGTGTATTGTTGTAGTTGTCTTGTGTGTATTGTTGTTAGTTGTCTTGTGTGTATTGTTGTAGTTGTCT
>Ga0123354_10019728_pt1 | contig 10587 bp, 7 predicted proteins | sample TergutLab28metaG_2_FD_97872 | JGI IMG/M metagenome (GOLD analysis project Ga0123354, IMG submission 97872) | Labiotermes labralis P4 segment gut microbial communities from Petit-Saut dam, French Guiana - Lab288 P4 | ecosystem: Host-associated > Arthropoda: Insects > Digestive system > Gut ...
AATTTTTAATTGTTAGTTTAACTTAAAAGAACAAAGGGAACGGTAAATGTGGGACCGAAAAAAAAAACTAGCGGTTCAGGGGGTGGGAAAAAAGGGGAAACCAGGAATTTTGTTTGGGGGGGGGGGGGAGGAGTTTCAACAAATTCAGTTGAGGACAGATAGAACGGGGATCTGGGGGCGGTAACCTCTAGTCAGGAGTTCTGGGGGCAGCTGTAATTTGGTACAAACATTTCATTTCATACAGTAACATTTCCTTAATTTTTGGTACTTTAAGACTAATTATGACAACGAATATATTTGTCATTGCTTATGTAAAACAATTGCGAACCTAGCTAGTTTTAGAATTTTATTGCATTTTTTCCCAAAGATCTTGGGATATTGGCGTCCAAAATTCAGCAATTTTAACAATCGTAGTGAGTTTGGCATGGTAGGGCCTTCGGAATTTCGGGGGAGGGGGGGGTTGAACCCCCCCCCCCCCATCAGTACGCAACATTCCGTGGTAATGACGTAACACAAACAATACATGCCCCACGCCACCTGCATGGATCAGAGCCTGTGGATCGGAAGTATGTCATGAGTCAGAGGAAATGTATTCCGTTAGAGACGCTCTAACCCCATTAACGTTTTAAATTTGCAGGTTAGGTAATGTGGCTGTTGACTGTACGATCGACTGATCTCTCTTCCCTAATAGATTGACGTGCGTGCGCGTCAAGGATTTTGGGTACGGTAAATACTTATACTTTCGCAACACATACATTTGCAAGCAACAACCTACAGAAATGAAATTGTTTATTCCCAGATAATGCTGCTTGCAAAGCTGAGAATGAGAAGTTGAACTTAGTTTCCCTTGCAACATGCTGGCAAAATAATTTACAGTTACACCTGGACTTCTGAAAACACAAGAGGGGCTCTTGATTCTAAGGGCATGGCCAGCCCAATGGTGCTGTAATACCTACAGTGCAGGTCAGAACATGCCCTACAATCTCACAACCTTAATGCTTCTTCTCAATATGAGATTAACAATAATATAATGACTGCTTCCAGTGAATGTGGGGTGTGCTTCTTGTAAAAATGCTTATGTTGATTCATTTTGAATTCCTTATACTACTTAACCCGGATATTTTATACTTTGAAAATAGGGCAACCCAAAAGTCGTCTTACTGAGAATATACTTGCGCTTTTGGGGAATTCAACAGCGTTTACAACCAGTCACTCATAGAAAATGATAATGGGAAGCTGCAGAAATTGTTCACATTTTTGCCCACCATAATCTGTGCACATTTACCATCTCCTATGCACTGACGAGTAAATAAAGTACTTTCCCCTGGAATGTACATTGCAATCTTATTAAAGTGAGTACTGACGAGTAAATAAAGTACTTTCCCCTGGAATGTACATTGCAATCTTATTAAAGTGAGTTTTAGATCATCTGGAATTAGATCAGAACATGTGTGGGTTTCATTTCTGTGGTGCAGTACATATGATACCCATCACACAATGGAGTGTTTTTGGGCAGTCAGCCGTATCATTGTGGAGTGGATACCTGTTTCAGAAATTGTCATAAAATTCCATAATGATGGAGTCAGAGATGGTTTCTGAAACACTGCAAACATGTCCCATCTTCACATGATTGACCATCCAAGAACACTGCAGTACATTTACACAGCATGAAAGCTTGAATTGGCAGACCAACTGTCTAGCATTAGCAGTTACATTTTCAAAGTAGGAAGGGACAGAACAATATAGAAATGGCCCATGATGTGAATCTGGAGTTCCATAACACTGGCATCTGTTTAATAATTTGCCTACAATTGAGTATTTATGTTGTGCCTTAAGTGTCTATTCCTGAATACACAGCTGATGACATTGGCAAGGATTCAAAATTATAAACACAACTGCAAAACGTTGGTACAAGATATACAGTGTTCTCACACTGGTGCTTTGCCATTACACAAATCAACATGCTGCAGAACTGAGCCTATACATACCATGCAGGCATGTGCAGGGCATGGAGTTAAGAGTTCTATACATTCTTAACCTCATCATTACATGGAGATGAATGGGCAACTTCATGCCCTGGGTGCATAACCCCAGGGAAAGAGCCCAACAGTCCCCCTGCATATGAGGCTGAGTGGGCCCTGGAGGTGGTCTGGATGCAATGAAGAAGAGAAATACCACTTACCACTGCCAGGACTTGAACCATGACCCCTCGGTCCTACAGCCCATGGCCTAGTCTAGATACTGAGTTATCCTGAAAGGTATAAATAGCACTGAAGACAAGCATGGTCCAGCTTTCATATCTGTAAAGTAAACCTTACCAAAATTGAGGATGTTCCATAAAACACTATACAGTGGATGTACTTCTTACAGCTTTATTTATCCTTTTTCAAGGAAAAGTGGAAATAAGAATCCCAACAGTTTAACCACAACAACATAATAAATCCTAGATTCTGGTTTGTAAGTCCAAAGGAACAAATTATACACAATATACTTTAATGAAACAGAACAAAAATATGATTTGTGTATCTAATAGTATCAGCATTTGGCCAATCAATAAAGTTCTCTATGGGTTAAAAGTACTTTCTCTGTTGGGGTTGCCATTTTGTTTCAGCTGTGTCATTCTGCCATTTCAGGTCCACACAAGTTACCCACACAACCACTTTTATGTCGATTACAAATACAAGTGGCCTACAGCAAATTTTTCTCAAAATGTGGTCCATAGACCCCCTACAGTTCTGCAAGGTCTGGCTTGGGAGTCCATAAGATTATCCTTGTTTTTATATTGTAATATAGAGCGGAAAAAATTTTGTATTGAATAATTACAGTATTTCGCCAAACCTGTGTGTAAGGACTAAAGGTATACATTAGTATCAACTCTGCTCAGTAGAACATAACAGTTTTCACATTCAGGTTTTTCCTAGTCTTAGGTCTATAGTCATTAGTGCACAGGATGTTATATTTTTTTAAATAAATTTTTTATAATGATGAAGTTAAAAAAAGTTTGTGTTCCTTATATGTTAATACTTAAACTGTAAATGGTGCTCCAAAATGTACCACAGGGAAGTGCAAGTTGAAATAATTTTTGAATGGGTTACTGCCAAATTACTGAGGTTTTCTCAAGGGTCTGTGGTACCAGAAAGGCTGACAAACACTGGCTCATGGCTCTGAACTGTCAAATCCAGAAGGGACAATGTGTATTTACAGATATTATGTCAGAAGATCATTCCTACATTTAGGATAGACTGGATGCAAATATCACATTACTTATTGCACAGACTGCAGGATTAACCTTTGGTTCATGATTAGCTAACTTATTGAAAACATGCCAAATAAAGCATAATGTGTGCAAATACAATGCAAACTGCTATGCCACTGCACCAAACTGTTGATACTGGACACTGTTTGTTCCTACTGTGTAAAATAAAGTACGATGTCCCAGTCCACACCATGAACACATATAGGGGGAGTGGTGGTATATCTCCACTCATTCTTAACTCTGCCAGTAGATGGAGGTGATAGGTGATCAGTCTCATGCACCAGCCATCTTACTGCAGGGAAAGAGCCATTGGTACCTACTGATAGGAGGCTGTGGGGGCCCAAAGACAGTAAACTCTAGCCCCTACCAGGATTCAGACCCCTGACTGTCCGGCCTGCAGCCTGGTCACACCATCCCAGCTCTCATAACTACCATATACTAACTTACTGGAATTATGCACACAGCTCTGGCAACGTGTCATCAAAACTGTAACAGTCAAATCATTCACTCTTCCATGCACCAAAAAATCACAATTTCTGACCCCCAAAAAGGAGACTCACACTAGGATATATATACATATATATATATATATCATTACTGTATAACAGATGTAGGTAAGTTCCTAGCAAAAGAACCATTCTCTGCACAAAGAACATGTTTAACATGCATGTATTAGCTACAACTAAAGTGCTGGCAAGTGATTCACCACACTTGAACTGTCTGTATACAGTACAGCTAATGCTGTCATCTAAAATCAGTAAAGAACAGACAAGAAAATGATTTGAAGATTCATGTCTTCTGGGATGTGACACTGTATCACCAAGTGTGTACAGTACAGTTCAAAGGACTACAGTGCCTTCATTCAGGGTCCAACAGTCCAAGAACATCAGCCAGGATTGACAAGTGGGTGTTACATGTGTATAGCTGTTATGGGTAGCAGACAGCTGGAATAAGGGGGGGTAGTGGGCTAGACTTGGCATGGAAGTGTGGGCATTATGAGGGGCTTGGTTGGATGTTGTTATGATGAAGGAGCTGGTTGCTGTCTGGTACGCAACACTGTTATGTAACACTCACTTTTGTCCCATGTTGACTCTTCTTCTTCCACTGCTGGATCCTTAAGATGAAAGCACCATGATTCTTTAAAATATGGGCATCACTCACCCAGTGACATGATGTGACATTCCAGAAGGCTTGAATCTTCAGTAAGACCGACAAGAACTTCCAATCTTGTACAAAAATAATTTATATGAGCAATGAAAGACAGACTATAAAAAAAAAGCATGACTCACACTTAATGGAAAACTGGACTTATACAGAGTTCAGTGCAAGTGACAGCATAGCACACATACAAAACAAGTACAGTTTACAGTTCTCAATATAAGCACGTTATGAATGTGCACAATAATGCCCTGAACTGAAACACTACAACTGGCATGAACTTGAGTAAACTTTGCCAACAATACAAAAAAAAACAACAAGTCAAATAAAGTCATAAATCTCAACAAATATGACGAAGAAAAAACTGTCAAGTTAAACTGAAGAACCTCGGCAACAGGTCTTGGGTCTGGTGATATATGTCCCTTATTTAGAGGGTTAATGTGGCACTCGCAAAATATGTGCCACATACAAATGCATTTTTAAACAAATGCACGTAACATAATGCACACTATCCTGCAAGGCGAGCAAAATATATTCAACCACCCACCAAGATATAAAATAAACTACCCAAAATAAGTTGTGCTATAAACAGAAGCCATATACATATATACGATTCTTCGCTATTCTGAAGCCACCATTAATTTAAAGATGTATTACTTGTGTGTGTGTGTGTGTGTGTGTGTATACACACACACACACAAACAATATTTACCTGTGTATAAGACAATTTTTTCTTAGGAATTCAAATCTTCTGGGATGTGATAGTGTGTTACTGGGTGTGTGATTCCTGACATTTTGAATGATCACAGTGCCTCCATCTTCAGCAGCAAGCAGCAAAAGAAGTCTTTTTCTTTTCTGACTGCCTCATCGCTGAAGATGAAGGAGCTACATTCCTTCAAAAGGCTGGGAGCCATTCATCCAATAACAAAACATCACATCACATCAAATTCCAGAAGACCCAAATCCTCAACAACCATGTTGTCTCAACCTCACATCCCACTACATTTTACCAATTCACCACCTGAAAAATAGGTGGTTTGGCTTCTACTGACATACGAATTAAACACATTGTGTAAAGCTATCATCCTGAAAACTAAAGACTGTGAAGGGTGTTGGGGTTGTCTTATATTCAGATAAATATAGTACATACTGCAGAATGTGTACAAGTGTCCAATCCTTAATACTGAACCTGTGAATCTAATGCAGCCCCACATAAATATCCTCCCACTAAAACTGGAAGATCATACTACACATAGGATCTTGACCTAAGATTGCTTGGTACATGTCTTTTGTTATTAACAAAATTAACCATCACAAGCCACAAGACTACAGTACAGTGAAACATTCTGTCTAAACTACTGTGATGCCAACAGATGTCTCTGCAATATGGACAAATACCCTTCAGAAACATACAATAATGTGCACCAAATCCAGTGTCTGCAGGAACAGAAAAATTAATGTTTCACAGTTTTAATGTAGAAATAGTAATGAACATTTCCAATTGTTAAATTGTTTTGGGTATTCATTCCATGACATAATCACCCTGTATAACTAAACATGGGAAAATGTAACAGCTACTTCACTTCTGGCAGTACATGCTGCAAACTGGCAGTTTGGAACTTGATATAACCACACCAACATTGAATGAGCTCACATTCAAAGACCCTATGGAAAGAAATAAACAAACAAAGATACACACAAAACAGAATATTTTGGAAATTAACAGCTTATCTGTGAGGAATGCAAATTCCTGGGGGAAAAAAAATGCTTTCTTTTAAAAACTCCAAACAATATATAATGTTAGGTACGACAGCAATATATAATGTTAGGTACGACAGCAATATAATAAAAAAGTTTCATATTTTTTCAGTCACACGTAGATTTAAATTTGAAGAGAAACAATGTCTAGTGAACCTCAGGAAACCACACATTACAGATATTTAATGGAGTTGGACATGAAAACAAAACGTGAAAATTATTCCAATGATACATTTCCCAGGTTTGGACACTGTGTAGGATACCAGTGTTATAAGAATGTACTGCCCCAATACCATTTACATCAAAACCGATCCGATTCCTCCACCTCAGTCACTTCACTGTCGACCTTAACCTAATTCTGTCACTCTGGGAATGAAGGCAGCATGTTTGTCCACAATATGTGCATCAACATATGATCCTAGTGTCCAGAGAAGAACGTTACCACTTAAGCGACACCTGCCATAATGGCCTTGAAACCTATAACAACAACAACACTAATATGTTTGAATGAAACCTGCTGTATCAGTGCTCCAATGTGATCGATCATGTTGGTCTTGTACAGTTCTATTGTTTAATGGGACAAAAGAATAGGAAGTGTTTCCAAAGTATATCAACTGTCATTCACACAGAACACCATCTTCTGGCATCACAGGCAGTTACCAGTAACAGTTTCACTGTCTTACTAATTTTAAATTGCTTGCTGCTAACATACATACATACATACATACATACATACATATATATGTTTTATATATATATATATATATGTATCTTTTTTCCCCTAGTTCTGATTTGCAGTCATGAATAATAATCATATAAAATGTTTTACAAATGAAGATGATTATTTAGAAAACTAATTTCTTCTGTTATTTTAAAAATAATGTTCTGTGATTTAACTATGCCATCGAAAGATTATCTAGAAAAAATATAATTTTAAACTCATTAAATTGCCACTGTTTAAATGTAACTCAGATCACAAACACATGTTGTGATAACGTGCTACAATCCAATACTGTCACAAAATGTAAAACGTATTTTATTGACATTCCAATTGAAGTACTCTAACCTGTACTTAACGTCTCACTTGTAAGAGAACTACTACTGAACAATACCTATTTGCTTCAATTTGAATGAACCAAATACTGTGATAACGAGCAATATGCATATATACATATGGAACTAGACAATAATTTCCCCATCCAGTTTTCTCTCAGGATACCCTGGTTATAATATTCTGAACCCATTGGGTTGATAATAAACCGTGTCTCATCAGACAGAGTATGTATGCATCTCATCATACAGAGTGTGTACGCTAAACCTATTTCTTGCCCGATTCTTCTTCGCTTGACCACCTCTTCTCCTGCTCCTCCAGCTCATATTCTAATCGCATTTCCAATTCACGCATATCATTAGCAATTCCTGCCTCATACGTATCTTCCTGCAAGAAAGCATGACAGGTCTAATTTTAAATTTAATTGGGTTATGATGATGATGATGATGATGATGGTATATTACACTTACAGGTACTCAGTATCTGAACTGTTTCTGTCACCTAGTGTACCAAAAGCAACACTATGTTCAACGAATTTGGGACAGGTGCAGGAATACACTTGGGTACCTGATGGTTAAGATCAGAAAATACTAGTTGCAAGCCTAATGATGTGCATGGACAAAATACATGTATATTGCAATTTATATTGTTTTTGGAATTATTAAGTACTTTGAAAACAACATAAATGGGAAATATGTACAAACACGAATACGGTTCACGGTACACAACAGGTGCAGTGTCAGTAAAGTACCGGTATGGCACCCAGCCTGCAAAGTTAGACATGTACATCACTCAGCACTGAAATACGTGACAAAATTTCAACCAGAACAATTGCCCAGACCGGTTTCAAAGGATGTCATAGCAGCTGGCTGTCAACAGCACCTTCAGTAAAACACTACACACAGTAACTGTCCTGAAAATGCTGAACAACTGCATAAGTTTCTGTTGGCAGGTAAAAACATGGTGCACAAAAGGCTCAGATACATCCATCAGATAAATGCCCTCAGTGCTCCAAACCCTTCCACCTGAGGACAGAAACAGATCCAATTTATAAAACATTGGGCTGATTTTGAAATATCAGACAATGGACAAAGTTCAGAAACTGCGTAGTCTTAAGATTTCATTTTACTTTACTAACAATGGAATATCCAAGCTATCACATCATATCACACTGTAAAACATCTATCAGTTGAATAAAACTGCAGAGAAGGCTGCATCTGCTAACACCACCAGGGTTTTGTAGTATACAGTCTCACCCTTTTCCACTCTTACAAATGGTATTAATCACTAACCAATCACAAAATTTACCAACCAGATTTACCAATTTTAGAACATCCCTTCAAGTCTTGTAGTCCAAGTATCTTCATCATCACATTTGAATGTATTCTGCAGCTTCCTTATCATACTCTATAGACTTTCAATCACTGCCACAGATTATTCCTAAACAGCATTTGAAATGGACAAAACATTTAAAGTGATCACTGTTGTGTATAATAGCACAATGTTATAATTCTCTATCAGTAATAATTCTCAAATAATGCAGTCAATTGCTGATGAGAATTGGAGGAACAGAAATTACAAGACCAGGGTCACCCCCCAAGTAATGTCAGTTTGTAAGTTAATTAACAATCCTGTCAAATGTTGTGATTATATCATGTTGGAGATACATAAATGAGTACAGTGCACTGGTGCAACAATAAAAATGGGGAAACTGAGGCACTTGGAGACACATTTTTCTGAGTGCCACTTGTCCACTACAAATCCCACAATGACTGGCCTGCAAATGAACTCAGGCCTAGAGTAATAGGCTGCCAAATGACTGATGCATGGCACGGCCATCAGTTTGTAACCCGATCTCTTGGTCTGACAAAAAAGTTGTGAACATGGTACTGGGGGACTGACAGAATTGTGTGCCAGAGGAAATCCACGGTTAAATCCGGACGGACGAGACAGCTGAGATGTGCAACATGTATAAAGAAAATCACAAATGTATCAACATACAACACCTTGAAGAGAATATCTCAAGATCACCTGAAAGGCACAGGCAAACAAACTTGGGCGGATAATATTAAAATGGAGCTTCATCACATAGGTTCCTAAAATGCAGAAAGTATCTGCCTGTGACGAACAATATGTACTTCTTAAAATGCAAAATGTATCTGTTATGATGAATGACATGCACCTGTCCACACCTTACAGAAACTGTGTGACAGCAGTACTTACATCATCACTCCTGTATTCTCCATTTGATTTCAGACTCCAATTCACTGTGCCATCTTTATTCCAGCCAACAGCAGTGATCCCTGTTGATGTCATCAGATGATTCTGAAAATGATGTTGAAGCTGTGTATAAGAAAGGAACGGGGCACAAAACACTGCCAGTGTCTATGCGATTTCCATGATGTCAAACATAACAAGTTTGCTTGAACAAACATTTCCTTATGCTCCATCAATTCAATCACATTACACACAGCAACATTCTTTGGTTTTGGTGACAGTAAAAGTAAAATTATTCCTATACACATCATGAAGGCGTATGGAGGAGTGGAGGTGTAGCTCCACTTGTTCTCAACCTTGGTACCAGATTGAGGTCAGGCATTAGCAACAGACATCAGCCACTTTACTGCCACGGAACCAGACCACAATATTCATTAACCTTTTGACACCTAACGTCAACTATAGTTGACGTACCGCACCGCTAACCTCCAAAGTTGCATTTTATATATTTATTCAACAAATAGAGGTACTGAATATTTTAAACATGGTATATAGTCTCTGTTTTTTTTCTCTTCAAAATGGAGTTTGTTTCATAATTCTAACGTATTTGGTTCCTGTATTATTCACATTTTATATACAGGATGTGCTAAAATTAAAAAAAAATAATTCCGGCGCCAAAAGGTTAAAGAAGAAGCTGGGTGAAACTAAGAGCTGGTCTGGATGTTTAGGACAGAGACATCTATTGTCCCTGCCAGAAACCAGACCATGATTCCTTGGCTGTCTAGCCTGCAGCCTAGTTACTACACCGGCTACACTATACCGGCTCGTTTGGTAGATGTACTTCTTAAAATTTCTGCTAGAATGAGCGCATTTCTCACACTTCTGTGTTCACATGAACACACAGCTGGTAACACAGCTCAGCATGCAATTTCTGTTCTTCACAGACCACATGAGCACTACAGCAACAACAAAAAATGTTCAAAATATTTTTGTTTTTTCTCCATAGAAGCATGGTGAGGCCACAATATACAGGGTGTCCCAGGAGGAATGTGCCAGACTTCGGGAGAGTGTTCCTTATGTTAAAGTATACCGATATAACCCAAAACACCTATATCCAAAGTTGAACAGTTACAGAGATAATGGCCAG
>Ga0123354_10019729_pt1 | contig 10587 bp, 8 predicted proteins | sample TergutLab28metaG_2_FD_97872 | JGI IMG/M metagenome (GOLD analysis project Ga0123354, IMG submission 97872) | Labiotermes labralis P4 segment gut microbial communities from Petit-Saut dam, French Guiana - Lab288 P4 | ecosystem: Host-associated > Arthropoda: Insects > Digestive system > Gut ...
AATAAAAAAGCAAGTGACATCAAGTTGGTCTCTCTTTATTCAACTATCAAGATGATGCACGGTCCAATAAACATAACATTTCTTTAACAAGCAAATACGGGGCCATTAACCAAGGATCGGTCGTTACGAATAAGTTACCGAAAATAAATTCAACGGCCCAGTTACAAACAGACACTTTACAATGAGCACATCTTCGAATCATCTACCGGCATGTCGACATTACAGGAACATAACTGAGCTTTTTTAATGTTGTTATCGAACAAGGTGGATTGAGTCAATAATTATCCAACAAGATGCAACAATATACAGCTTATTTATATCTGCAAACTGCTCTCCACCCATCATCAGAAGCTCATATCACTGTATCTACATTATTTGTCATTATTGAGACCGTTACTGCCACCTGTCGGGAACGTGACTGCATGGGAATTGGTTAGCAGTTCCCACCCAGTCACGTTCACGACAGGTGGCAGTAACGGTCTCAATAATGACAAATACTGTATATACCGGGGTGCTGATATGTCCTTAGCCCGACCAGAAAGGAAACAAGCTCGGAAGCATGTCAGGCGACGCGCGCGATTTCAACGACATGGAGATGTGAGCTATAATCAAGTTTCTTTTTTCTTGCAAGGCAAGGCGCAGAAGGAAATTCACGCCATTCTGACAGAAACATTAGATTGTTTCCTTCTTGGTCGGACTAAGGACTTATTAGCACCCCTGTACAGTGATATGAGCCCCTGATGATAAGTGGAGATACCACCCGAAACATGTAGAGCAGTTTGCAGATATAAATAAACTGTATATTGTTGCATCTTGTTGGATAATTATTGACAAATATTACGCGATTGCACGGACCATCGAATATAAAAAAAAAAGGTAGATTGAATTTTAAAATTTCCATGTGACGTTTGTTAACTTACTGGGTAGCATCAGTTCAATACAGAATACAGATTGTGTAACCCACTTTTCGTACTCATTGAAGTTTTTTTTTTTAAGAATCTCGGAAAATTTTGTAAAGAAAACGCACTGTCATGAATATTTTATTAGAACCCCCGCACCTCAAAGGGTGGAAAAAGTTTGAATATCAAGGAAAATTGTCATCCTGCTTACAACTCGAACATCGACACACCAAACACGGCAGACTGCCTTTCGTCAGAAACCGACAACGGATCATGATCATATGCGTGTATCTACATCCCCCCCCCACCCCCTCCCCGTGGTGTTGCGGCCCAACACGGGCCATGGCCTCCTCATTCTTGAGGTTTCTAGATCACACACAACGACGCATCACAGTCGGTAGGACTCCTCTGGACGCGTGATCAGCTTGTCGCAGAGACCTCTACCTGACAACACACAACACTCACAACAGACAGACATCCATGCCCCGGTGGGATTCGAACCCACAATCTCAGCAGGCGAGCGGCCGTAGACCTACGCCTTAGACCGCGCGGCCACTGGGACCGGCACGTATATCTTACATACAGTCCCGTAATTTTCTTCAGTTTCACTGAATTCCATTCCCAATTAACGATATCGACGCCGGCAGGTGAAGGAATTCAGATACTGCAACAACACATTTCGGTACTTTTCCATACAATCTTATTTACTAAAATAGCACTCGTACTGTTGACGCAGCTGTGTGCCATTCGGCTCCATTTCATTCTCACACAACGAACAGCGTACCTGTAAATGTTGGATTAGCCACTTCGTCGTCAGAAACAACTGTAGAGTCTTTCAGGTTTTCATTAAAAAAAAAAGCTACTTTATATCTCGCGTCACTTTCACTGTCTTATTAAAATTATTCTCTGAAATAAGTGTCAACGCACGTAACTAATAATGTTACCAACATCAGAAAATTCCAAAATACCGCATTCCATATCAGTTATTTGTTACGAGAATTTCTGGTGCGTAATTTTCCTACTTTTGCAGGGGCGTGCCCGTTGTTTAACATTATTATCATTTTTATTTTGCTCCACGCCCCAACCCCTCGCCTCACCCCCCCTCCCCCAGCCCCAATGTCCACTCCTGCTCTCCCACCATTTGCGTAGCAATAAGCAATATCAACTACGTGGAAACGTTTCAAATTAGCTTTCTCACCATATCCGTCTGCCAGTGGACAGATTCCTGGAATGAGGTACTCTACTTCATTAGTGCTGGTTCAATCATGTTCACCAGTCTGAAGAAACCGTTCGTTAAGACATTCTGTAGTATTCCTTGAATTTCAAGTTATCTCGTTACAAATATAAAGATAATTCTTTTTAAACATCTTATGAAATCATCAGACTACTTCCCACGGTATCAAGCACAATTCTGTTTGTAACAAATTCTTCACAAAAAGCCGACAGTGAGTCGCTTCTGCTTATGAAGTGTCTACGGCTGACATGTCGCTGAAACGTCAAGCCATTTACAACGTCGTTTTGTTCGATTTCTTTCGGGACAGCCTCGTTCTGCGCGTAGCCAACCGGAAAATTCCATTAGGATCGGTTCGATGTAACGTGAGCCGGCCTTCAGGCCTATCTCACACGGTACATACGAAGGTGTGCAGCTATTCTAGATGTTAAAAAAAACATCACTGGATGCTCTAACCACAGCCTCGTGGCCAAACACTTTAATTTGCGTCTTGCATTACTGAGAGGAACTTAGCTGCTGTTCCCATGCGTTAGATCCTGACCTTTTCCGATTTATAACCAATCTTGAAGGAAACTGCAATTATTCCGTGGGCGAGTTGTCAGTCCATTTCAAGACACCTAAAAATACGCCTGGGGCCCGCGGAAATGCATCATGACTGCAGCACGCTCCTTAGACGGCCCGCACTCCACGGTGACACAAAATTCCTTCATATTAAAAACAAGCACTGCGTAATAGTGGGCCAGTGTATTAGAAATGACCAACAATGCTGGATACACAGACCCGGAGACGTATCGAAATGAAGCATCGCGAGAGGCCATAATCGAGAACATCGATATATGTGTGACAAAAACATTTTGTGTTGTACAAGACAGGTGCAAGGGAGTCCACACGTGTCTGACGAAGATGTTGAAAGTACATGCAGGGTCTCCAATCGCAGTCCTCTTTAAGTTCGCTTGAGCAGTGAACTGCTGTGAATGCCACTTTGTTTGGAGACCACTCCACCGCACACTGTACCTTCTCTTGCGGATACTCTCTCTCTCTCACGGACGCACGCACACACACACACACACACACAGTTGAAAAACAACGGTTACTATCATCTGCCCGGCATTCAGCTTAACTCTGAGAGGTGCCCTCGCAGATAATAAACAGACTTCATGCCTATATAAATGAAGAATAAAATCCGACTAGATGTCACGTATTTTATTATGCTTATGTTAGGCTCAACATGTTTCGGGCACCATTATGCCCATCATCAGGAGCTCACGACGATAGCGTTGGTTACCCCATTGACCGTTTGGTTCTCGAGTTGCTGCTGGATGAGTGTCCGGACCGAAGGCTGTTACAGCCTTCGGTCCGGACACTCATCCATCCTGCCTGCACTTAACCTCCAACCAGCAGCAACTCGAGAACCAGACGGCCTATGGGGTAACCAGCGCTATCATCGTGAGCTCCTGATGATGGGCATAATGGTGCCCGAAACACGTTGATCCTAACATAAGCATAATAAAATAATAAGTGGCATCTAGTCGGATTTGTTTATTCAATTATCAAGATGATGCACGGTCCAATACACATCATATTTTCATGTCTATGCGTCTGCATAAAGTCCTTATTCGAAACTCAAGATGTATGTCCAACCTGTATAACGACGAATAGCAAGGAAAGATTGTCCAGAACGATGTGTACATGTAAGTTCTGCAAGGATGTCATCACGGCATGGATTGAGGTAGTTGCTACAGGGTCGTCTGCAAAAATGGGGCGGGGGTGGTTGTAACTTGACCGAAAGATTTCTGACTTCCGCCGTGGCGAAAATGAGATCTTTGTTCTACCGGGATTTTGCGCAGCGTAGATTCTTCTTGGACTGTTTGACCTTTGAAGATGGGACCGATAGGTTGTACCTAAACATCGGTAACAAACTACCAATCCACGCTACCTATAACCCCTGGAAAAGTGAAGATCTCATTTTGCCGAAAGAGTTTGTAACCTGAAAGGAATCGGAGAGAGTGCTGTCAGATTGCAAACCCACAGCATTACCGGTTACTCTGAAGATGTACAACGTCTTTAAACAACTGAAGAACCTTGTAACCTGATGTGTACGTGTTGTTTTCCAGATGATTCCAGTAAAAGATAAATCACGAATCAAGTATGTCCGGTGCAGTATATGAAAAAATAATGAAGTCACAATTCCGCTTCTTTCATTCTTGAACCTGTTACGTTGCAGTACATCTGACAGACGTGTAGACGTCTGATTTCTCCGCGAGACACGTTCGGCATACGGCAGCGGCTTCCAGAGCTGGGACCCTTCACGTTATATCATTAGCCCCCCCCCCCCCAAAAAAGAAAAGACCTATAAACGAAAAATCGTTGACCCTGCAGCCAGTCCACTGAATGACCCACGGCGAGCATGTTCTGACGTTAACGCTATAAACAAATCTTACAAGGTTCTGGGGGCATGTACCGGGTGTCGTAAAATTCGTTTTGCTGAGGGAGTAAAATACATTAGAACTCCATTTACCCGGATTAATTGGGACGACAAGCCATCCGGATATGCAGAAAATCCGGATAATTGGAGTTTTCTTTGAAAATGCGCTACATTTGCAGTCTAAAGTTCAGCAGTTACTATTTACAGTAGGCACCTCCGTCTAAACCTTTCGACCTCGCCTTATTTGAAGTTCTAGAAGCCACAACACTGTAGTGCATTTGATCAGATAACCGGTAATTTCAAAGAAAGTTATTTGTGTGGAATTCTTGACAAATTTACCCCAAGCGCCTAGCCAATCCGGATAAACGGCGACCGGATGAGCGGAGTTCTACTGTACTACCGGATGAGCGGAGTTCTACTGTACTACCGGATGAGCGGAGTTCTACTGTATTTAACTGTGACTATTTTCTCTTGCGTCATTTGCTAGGTCGTGATTACACTAGCTCTTGTTTCATCATCTGATGTGTTAATCCTATGCGTAGGTACTCAATCTGCATCATCCGATCGCTCAACTCCGAACAGAAAATTGTCTCTGCACCATTTACTGATAAATTTGCAGATGTCCAACCACCAACCACGCACGTAATATATAAAGTAAATGCAAGAGTTGAAGAAACTGCAAGTGTTGCAGAATAACCACAGAATGGCAGGCCGAGATCGGCCAGGACAGAAGACAACTCACAGTGCAGGGCAAGCTACAGTTCACAGTTCTAGCAAGCCTTCAGACGTGCTTCAAGATAACTGGCAATGTCAAGTGGCAGCGTACACGTACTGTTACGCTCTCTGGTAATCAAGGCTTACCGAACTCACTAGCTGCATGCTGATGATAATCCAGACAAACGGATGGAATTCTGTGACAGGTTCCTGATTATTCACGACGCTTTCCCCGGGGTTTACGAAGAAAATGCTCTGGACAGATGAAGCAACATACGAGACAAATGGAAGAAGAAAAAACTGACACAGATGTGCTTATTCGAGTGAAGAAAACCCCACGGGGTGATCAAAGAAGAGCTAAATATTCCACTAGTGGCAGTCTGGACAAGCAGTTGGGGCAGAAGCATTTGACTGGCCTCCTTTTTCTTTTCGTTCCCTCCTCACCCAAGACACTGTCTGCAGTTACCCACGAACTTCTTCATAGCACAGTGATGCCAGAGATCTACGACGCGTGGTCTGACAACATGATGGAACCCCACCCCATTTTGGAAGCAATGTTCGCTGGTGAATCAGTTCAGTTCCGCCCAAGGACTAACGATCTTACATTTCATGATTTTTCCATCCGGCATACGTGTACAATCAAACACCAAATAAATCCATACATGCAGCCGTTACGTTTCAGTACACAAACGGTAAAAACTTGACGTAAGAAAGAGCACCGGGGGGTGGGGGTGGGGGTGGGGGGTTGATAAGGCTACAAAACAAAAAGTCATGCAACTACCAAACCCTGTGAGCTATTTGACAGAGGCCATCCCGTTGTGTAGTAACAAATTTGTATAATGTATTACATACCGTCAGTACACAACAATATTAAATGTTAATAAAAATCCAATTAGATGCAACAGTATGCAGGTATTTATTTACTGCAATGTCACTCTACGTGTTTCGGATGTCACAGCACCCATCATCAGGAGTACTAAAAACTGCTGTAACCGCAGCCTCGGGTACCGGTCATAATATCGGTACAGCTGATAGGCCACGTTGGAGGGAAGTAGCTGTACCGATATTATGACCGGTACCGGAGGCTGCGGTTACAGTTTTTTGTACTCCCGATGATGGGTGCTGTGACACCCGAAACATGTAGAGTGACTCTGCAGTAAATAAATATCTGCATACTGTTGCATCTAGTTGGATTTTTATTAACACTGTATTACGATGCACGGAACCATGAGCCTAAAAAAACACAACAATATATGAGTACAGTGGTATAATATATATAGTCAGGTCACATTACGGCAACATGTTTCGACCGTAAACGGTCAGCTTCAGGCCAATAGAGAATATTTTAAAGGTACAATAAAATTAGCAAATTGCTCATTTTATTGTACCTTAAAAATGTTCACTATCGGCCTGAAGATGACCGTTTACTGCCGAAACATGTTGCCATAACGTGACCTGACTGTATATATATATATCACTGTACTGATATATTGTTGTGTATTGAGGGTGTATAATATATTATACAAATCTGTGAGCTATTGTTGCATGTGTGCAGAAAAGCACCTGGACCGAAAACGTGGTTGGCCATGGGCCGCGTACACCTGAGGCACATCGCACACTGTCTTCCTCTCGGAACACGAAGCAGGCATCAACTGTACTTACCGTCGTCTCGTCTTCGTGTAAGACCTGATCATACTCGGACATGGCGACACAGAAAATGATCGCCGTTACATCTTCGAAGCAGTGGATCCATTTCTTTCGTTCCGACCTCTGACCTCCCACATCAAACAATCTGTAAAACAATTACAAATAACCAAGTCTGAACCACGTAAGAATGCAGGTCACTGACAGCTGCATACAGCTAAGGGTGCCACGTCGAGCGACTGCCACACCCCAGACTGTCACCGTATGGTGCAACTGGTCCTACTGCTTGCTATCAAACAGCAGCCAACTCATTATTCGTTACGGATTTTTCTACTTTGCAGAAAATCCCACCAAAACAGATTACTATAAACGTACACCTACGTAATGCTGCATACAGGGGTTAATAATCTCGTCGCGATTACAATTAATTATAGAAAATAAAAATGAAACGAACTTCAAGATGTGTATTCAAAATGACAGCCAACCAGAAGCTCACAAAAATCAAGAAACGTACACATAATTATAGACATCATTCCACCAATTAGTCGGTTCTACAGTCAGCGAAAATAAACGAATCATATTTCCTAAATAACAAAAAACAGACATCAGTAATTACCATCACCATCAGCAGCAGCTTCATGGATTTACGAATCTCATTAGGCTGTTCTGACTTCAATGTGTGTAGTTATAAATGGACTTTGTAAACTGTTCTCCTCTTCCACGCTTTGGTGTGCTTTGAAACGCCCTCTAGAATGCCTAGTCACTGTTCTTTCCAAACAGTGGAACGAATGCATCTTGTACGCAAAACTTTGCTCAGTGTGTGCACTTAGTAAAGTTGTTCAGTTGCTAATATGACCCTTCAAAACCTCATTTAGGGTTCTCAGATTTCAGCAGGGCAATTTCCAGATCGAGTCCTGGGCTAACCACATTAGGACGAATCGAACTGGGTGTTTTATGGAATTTAGTAATATTAACAGGACTTGCTGCTGAGAGGCGTGGGGAGAGTTTAATTCCAGAGCGACTTTCTCTCAGCGGCAGCGCGTCTTGTGTCGCAAATGGCAACTTTCCATTTACAATATCGCTTGAGCGGCGGCTTGGTTTCCGGGCTACATGAAGTCAAAATTCTTGACCTCTGAAGATGGGACCGATAGGTTGTCCCAAAACGTCGGTAAAGAATTACCAGTACACGCTGCGTAATAGCCCAAAAGAGCGCAGTACCCATATACTTGCTGCGGAAGCCTGAATTCAAGAAAAATGTTATTTCAAGAAATCAGGTACCTTACAGCCCTTTACACTTCTTGGTGGAATGGGGTCGACATAAGCCATTTTGCAGAAACAGCTCAAACATTCATTGATGGATCCACATCTTATTTGATAATACTATCGTAACAGAACGAACTGCCTCTAATATGAACAGCAGCTGCGAATGCACTGAATAAGCAGTCGCGGACAGCCGACAAGGTGTGATCTTCCAGTTTGGGAGTTGGGAGAGATGCTAACAACTCCTCCTCGCCGTAAAAACCGGCCTCATTACTAAACTGATACACTGGCCGCGGGCCTGGACTGATCCTATGATACCATCTAAGCAATGGAAACGGGACATGGGATTTGGTACATGGAATGTCAGGTGCCTGTATAGCTCAGTGTCACTTATGTCAGTTGCCAGGGAATTAGCTAGGTATAAATTAGATTTAGTGGGTGTACAGGAGGTTAGGTGAGATAGAGGGGGCAGTGTAAGAGCAGGGGATTATTTTTTTCTACGGAAAAGAAACGAAAATCATCAACTCGGAAATGCGTTTGTTTACAACACAGAATACTATCAGCAGTTGAGAGCAGAGTTTGTCACAGACAGGACGCCATATATAGTGCTGAGAGGGCGCTGGTGTAATATCATTGTTTTGAATGATGCTGATGTTAATATATTGGGCCGAAGCGTACATATTAGAAAGAAAAATACAGAAGTTCTTTTAGTTGCTAGTAAGGAGATTGGACTAGAAGTAAATGCTGATAAAAGTACGTACAGTTCCAATCACATCGTGTTAGCGGTCAGACACACACACACACACAGATGCATGATAAAATACTGCATGCTGCGTGTACAGAAATAACCTCCTGACGATGAACAATTATTATTTGTTCGAAACTTGTAGAGGATAGTTTAATTGGAAGAAATTAATGAGAAAATGTGTGCATCTTGTTGGTCATTCTCACGTATAAGTACGGGTCATTTATCGAGAAAAGAATGCAGGACGAAGTCACAAACTGATAATAGTTCATTTGAAAGGGTGGAACAACCTTAACAAAATCAAAATTCTATTCAGGAAGAAATTAAGAGCAGGCTGAAGTTAGGGAATGCTTGCTGTCATCCGTTGCAGAATCTTTTGTCTTCAAGGTTATTCTCCAAAAATTTTAAGAATATGATACACAGAAGTAGAATTTTGACTGTCGTTGTTTATGGGTGTGAAATCTGGTAGCTCGCATTGAGGGAGGAACGTGGCCTGAAGGTGTTTAAGAATAGGGTATTGAGGAGAATATTTGGGCCTAAGAGGGATGAGGTAACAGGGAAGTAGAGAAAACTACATAATGAGGAGCTTAATGATCTGAACTCTTCACCCAATATCCTTCGGGTGATAAAATCGAGAAGAATGGGGTGGGCGAGGCATGTAGCACGATTGAGGGAGAAGAGAGATGCATACAGGGCTTTGGTGGGGAAACCTGAGGGAAATATGTCACTTAGGAGACCCAGGCGTAGAAGGGAGGATAATATTAAGATGGATTTTGAGGAAGTAGGATGGGGACATGGACTGGAGTGAACTGGCTCAGGATAGGGACAAATAGCGGGCACATGTAAATGAGGTAATGAACCTTCGGGTACCATAAAATGCCGGGAATTTCTTGACTAGCTAAGAACTGAAAAGCTTTTGAAGAAGGATTCTGCTTCATGTAGTGAACAAGCGAGTGAGTGAGTAAGTAAGTAAGTAAGTAAGTAAGTAAATAAGTACGTAAGTAAGAAAGAAAGTAAGTACGTGTCATAACAGAGTATGGACAAGCTAACAGCCTAAGTTTTCACAACGGCCTACCCAAAACTTTGGCACGTTGTAACAGTAGGGAACAAAATAATGGCACATATTAAATGAGAATTTTGAAGTATAATGAGAGCCAAAACAATCAGCTTTGTAATTAATAAAATTCACATCCGAACAGCCAACCACAACGCAAACCGACATACGTTTACCGTCAATAACACACAACACAATACCGTTAACATTATGTTGCTTATGGCTGTTCTAAGCATAATATTTTGCATGAATCATGACTGTAAAGCTTCAGATCTCATTAGCCTCTTTAAAAACTTACAACTTGCTGTATATTTTTTACAACAATAAGGATTTTATTTAAAATGTAATTTATTTATAAACAAAGGGCTGTATTGCAGTGGGTTACTGTTGTTTATATTTGTAACAATTCTTTTCAAATTAAATTTAACTTAAATTACTATAAAAGGTAAAGCAGTCCCCTTACAGGCCTGGAGTGGCCCAGAGGGTTCCAGGAAGTTGAGGTTCCTAGATTTCATGACAACGGCACAGGATGGTGGTAAGGTTGTCAGCCTTACGCACCGGCCGCCTTTACCCCCAGAAAATGCTCCTGGTACTCATTTCTGTTAGAGGCTGAGT
>Ga0123354_10019734_pt1 | contig 10585 bp, 4 predicted proteins | sample TergutLab28metaG_2_FD_97872 | JGI IMG/M metagenome (GOLD analysis project Ga0123354, IMG submission 97872) | Labiotermes labralis P4 segment gut microbial communities from Petit-Saut dam, French Guiana - Lab288 P4 | ecosystem: Host-associated > Arthropoda: Insects > Digestive system > Gut ...
TCCAGACCGGCCCTGGGGCCCACCCAGCCTCCTGTAAAATGGGTACCGGGTCTTTCCCGGGGGTAAAGTGCGGCCGGGGCGTGCTGCTGACCACTCACCCCCTTCTAGTGCCGCGGTCATGGACGAGTAGCGCTATACCTCTACCCACCCTCTGGGCCACACCGGGCCTGTAACGGGAAAATCTTTACCTTTTTATGTTCTATTATAAGAAATCATCACTAGTATATAGAAGTTCGAAATGCAGTAGTCACAAAAATTTCCGTTCTTCTGCAAAATGCCCTCAGTTCCACTTCCGCGAATACGTCAAACCCAGCAGTGCAGTCATTATGTGTCAGCAGCCTTCGATGAACCTCTTTATTACTAATAAGCAGACAGTTTACGTGAGAAACCAGAAATGTAACACTCATGTTACACCGCCGAATGTGCGTACTACGACGCCGACGGCCAGAAATTATTTTTCTTTTCACTCGTAAGGCACAGCACAGACATACAATTCAGAGCAGCGCACGGCACTGAGATATATGGCAGATTTTACTCACAGAATCCACTTACAAAGAACTGTCAGAACGTGAAGTCGGCTGCGGTATGCCGTCAGATATATTGTAAAAATACAACATAAACTACGAAACTGTCTAGGATAAAGTGAAAATTGCTGAACGTATAACAATTACGCAATATTTTAATAATTCAGTACGCTGTATGTGTAAGAAAACTAACAGACAATAACAAATTGACTATAAATAATCAATTCTTTAACCATCTGATATTTATAGGCTACTGGCGTAGTAAATTTTGACGAAACGCCTTATAACCATTTAGTCTGCTCTGAATAATGGAACACTCTTGATCCTACTTTGGGAATGGTGTATTATATATACACAGAAGAAAACAGCTTCCGGAAACAACAGGGGTTTTCAGACACCCACCTTCCGAGGTAAGGAATTTCGTGCAGAAATGCACTATGTAATTTGTGCCAGGACAGCTTGCACTCACACTGCATGAAGAAGAATTAGACTGGAAAACCCTTTGAATCAGTGTGTATAGGTAAATCATTGTAATATACATGAGTGTAGCTCAGCTAACTTACGCGTCATTACAGAGGATAATACGCCTTTCTGCGAGTGAGCAATCTGACAGAAAAGTCGGACGCTCCTCCTGTGAAATCGGCCAACCCATGACGCTGATTTTCACGGCTGTGCTGCTTTGGTAAATAAATCTATAATGCAATTAAATTCCTTTCGATTATCTGTACACGCATGAATGCTAGCAGATGGACATTCCCAGAGATTAGAGACCCTGACGTAATAAGTCGATTTGCTATTCTCTAATTTCTAAGGCAAACAAAAATCGAACAGTCGAGAGACATAAAAAGTTACGTAAGGGTATCTGGAAACTAAAATCAATAAACATATGGGAATAAGAGAAATGTTTGATTTTCCTTCCTTCGTAGGATTAGATGAAACTAAAACAACGAAGGTACCCTAGTTACAGTTCTACGCTCTCTGAAGATATCAGGCAATTACTTCTAAGACAATGCCACAACCTTACAGTGCAATGTTTTCTTCTGAACACAGCACACAACTTGCTGTGCATGGATACTTCAGCGTGTATAGCTGCCTCGTCAACTTTCGTGATCCATTAACGACGTCAGACTGTTCCCCAAAGAGGACACACTCAGAAATGTTCTGTGTAATTACTGACATCCATACAAGCACATCTGCTACAAAAATATCGCGGTCTCCATACAGTCTACAGGAAACACTACCTCTCCAGTCCTGAAGCATTCAAACAATGCACGTAAAATACGCAAACCAAGCCAAGTTCTTGGATTATGCACCAAGTAACCACTTGTAGAGGAATACCATGTCTTGCTTAAGTACAAAGTCTTGTGCATTTCCCTACAAGGAAACAAATTCGTCTGCCACATTTGCATTCGGAAAACGTTTGCATGAAATTTTATATGCATGCTTACATGGAATTTAATTATAATGAACTATGCCAGGGTTAAATGGTTAGCACTTCGTTTCGTTTTCCAAATGTAAGGGGTTTCCTTCGGGGAAGACGTCTACCCCGACTGTGACATTTCTTAGTTTTCCTCAGTCCCACCAGACCTTAAAATGTCATGTTGGCTTCCTCCCGCACCTTTCTTCCCAAGTACCCCCGTTCGACTCTGCATAGGACCTAATCTATGCAGAAGGTCATGGGCCCAATGCATACCTGTCATGCAGCAGAGTCGGCAGAACTCGCCAAATGGTAGAACGCAAGTCAAAGGGGCAAACCGAAGTACTAGGAGAAAAAGACAAGTTGCAATGCCACTTTCTCAACCGAAATCCACGTCAAGAAAACTGGCATCGAATACGGGCTTACGAATGGCTGGCGACTAACTGCCCGGTCCAGAAACGTACAGCTGCAGGAAATGAAGATGATGACAGAATGTTTCAGTGTGAACTTCACTCTTTTGGATTTTATCACCCTTTATAATGTCTGGCGAGGATTACAAATCATGAATTTTCTCCATCCTCTTGTTATTTCCTCCCGCTTATGCTTCTCAGCACTACTTACGACAATCTATCACTAAAAAAAAAACCCTTCTCTCTTCACCGGTGACAGTATTTCCTTACGTACAAAATATCCTGTCTGTAAATGACGATAGGCATTTCATTTTCTAGCGCGAAAAGTATAATTCCGTCTTAGTTCAGTGGTATCCTGGTTCCAACCGATATTTTCTACTATCACGAAGTCTAAACTGTGGTTTAATAATTCTTTTGCGCTTGTTTTTGGCGACCCTGAACTATACAGAGGTTAATGACCATACAAATTCGAAAGCAAATGTCCATTTTTTACTGCTTCAAATCGCTGCAAAGAGCACATCCAAGTCCGAACCCCTGTGTAACATTTCGTAACATGGTGATTTTGTGTAGCGAGGAGTTGTTTGCCGGAGGACCACTCCTTGTTGGCTGTGCGCGACCAATTCAATACAGTCGCAGCTATCCTACACATCTGGTGGCCGTCCCCGCATCCGACAACAGAGGATGCGCCATGTTGACAAGGACCCACTTAACATGAACGTGTAAAGTTTCTGAATGTGAAAGTCTTCGATGCTTGGAAGTGTTATGGGATCCGTTACAGCGCCAGTACCGACCTAGCGGCCCATAATCAAGTCGTTAAATGTTTATACTTCTACAGCGCGGCTCGGCAAACGGCAATGCTAGATATGCCATTTAGTTACACATCAGATTAATATTAAATACTGTTACCTTAATGGCGTATAACTGACTTGAGTTTACTAAGTACACGGTTGAGATGAATTAGCGTAAAGTAGTGTGAAAATCATGCACACATAAAAGTTACAGACACAGAAATCGAAGTGTGCCTGAAGGAGCTACACTAACATGTCTTTGGAGATAACAAATATAACGCATGAACTGAATAAATAATCATCGCTTATGTATGAGCACATAGTAGCAAACATACTTCCATATCTAACTTAAAAGCACTATCCGTCATAAAAGAGATGTTACTTATTGAACTATCACTTTTACACCTCGTTCATTATCTTAAAACACAAGACCAAAGTGGACTGGTACAATAATCAACATTACTCCACTGTGAAAGCTCAGCATATGATAGCTTAACGCTACCAGAAACCAAAAAACAATAAATACAAGTAGAGCCTGATATTATCAATACAGCCTGTCATACTTATTGTCCCTGACTAATACGGAACGTTAGTGCTTGAATATCCACTGCAAGTATTACTGAATACAGTTTCAACGTCTTTAAGATCATAATCAAAACGGACGTGCTAGGCAGATATTATTTTCAGAATGTCGCCTCAAGCAGTATTTTTGCTTCGCAAAAATAATTTTATTCTGAAGCGTACCATGTAATGGACGAATGGAGTGAGTGCCTCGGGCGCCGAAATGAGGCGGGCTCCTTTATACGAGATACTGAAATGGATGACGCATCAACACTGTTAACGAAAGCACTGAACTTTCAGGGAAGGCATCCAAAAAACAGGTGGGCTGGAGGCTACAGACGCTGCGCGTATAAGTATTAAAAGCAACCCGCGAATGTGTCTTTACGGAATTTGAGGGTGTGTGGCATACGCTGTGCGAAATTTTAGTACAATCTAAACTTACGTACAAGATACTAGGCCTGTATACATGTAATTACAGTATTTGGAAGATCTGCCTAAAGATATATGAATCTGAAAATGGTGCACTAAAGTCGTCATTTTATTTGCCACTTGCCACTCAATAACACTTCCATCACCATCTCTTGTTACTTCTATCTTTATAGTCTGCCGGAATAGATCAGTGATTATTACGACTAGGACACATGCTGCACAACGCACGAACCGTGGTTCGAGTCCTCGTAGGGATAACATACTTTTCAACATATTTTCCGTTTCTCCAAAGTATGTAGACCGGCCCTGGGGCCCACCCAGCTTCCTATCCCATAAGTGCCAGCGACCCTTTCCCCCAAGGTAAACCGGCCGTATCGCAAAGTTTTATTTCCACTTCTCTACGTGCATTCATGGCGTGCAGAGACTTATAATTAGCTTAGATTAAAAAATGCGCAGTAATTAAAACGTTTGTGAGCTCTCGGCTGGGCTTTCGGCCGCGTCACAGGTGAGAGAGAGAGAGAGAGAGAGAGAGAGAGAGAGAGAGCAGGTCTCCGAAACTTGGGACTCCGGTCCAGCTGTGTCGCACCCACAGCCCAAAAAGAATTTAGTGAACGTGGGAGCCATGAAAGCTTCAAGTTTTAAATACTTTGTGCTCCGTACAAACCTGATCTGCACAATGACCCAACAGACTATACAAGTAAAATAGAAGACAACATGTACAAAGCACTAAAGATATGGCCCTGTGATTTTGGATTCCAGAAGCTTGGTTTTAGAATACTCTGGAGATTACGAATGCATAAAGAATAAAGAAACTGCTTGTATATTGTTCAATTACGTCAGCTGAGCACAGCAGAAACCCCTCGTTCATTGAGGGATTGATAATTCACTGAAAATTGTATCGGCAATTTAGCAACGCACAGCGAAGATTTCACGATCCTAAATCTGAAAGCACACCCTCGGTACTGAATCGGAGAACACGCGCTCCCGCGCACTGCTCGCTTTGGTACGAAAATCACATAGTTTATGATAACAAAACTAAAACACTTCCACGAAGATTCTGGAACACTTTCCTCGAAGACTAAGTGAATTGCTCATTCTCTGGATTCGGTCTAACAAAAGTCACAAAAACAATAATGCCCTACCCCCTGCCTGGGTCTCATGACATACATACAAGTGCGTGCGGAAGTGCAAACTAAGAGCTTTCGTGTTCTTCAAGTTACGTTCATACCTCTTAAAAATGAAGACGACGGCGAATTTTAACTCTGCTTCTCCCCACATTCCTTCAATTTCGGAGTCTCAAGCCGCCGTTCCCGGAGATCGTGGCAGACGTTAATTAAAACTAGCGCCGAGGTTTGGGTGTATTACAATGTTTAATTATAAAACCAGGGAAAACAAATTTATTTCTTTTTACAAGCTCATGTCAAGTTTAGGGATTTTATAAATTTACAAAACGAGGAGGAGGAATTAATTCTCCATGATCTATGTTCTTAAAATTCTATGTTCAATAGTCCGTGTATCGTACAATATATGGCAATAATTATCCAACAAGATGCAACAGTATACATTTTATTTACATCTGTCAATTGCTCTACATGTTTCGGGTGGTATTTCCACCCATCATCAGGAGCTCATAACACTGTATCTGGCATTAATGGGACCGTTACTGCTACCTGTCGTGGACATGGGCTCGTCCACGACAGGTAGCAGTAACGGTCCCATTAATGCCAGATACTGTAGATAGCGTTATGAGCACCTGATGATTGGTGGAAATTCCACCCGAAACATGTAGAGCAATTGACAGATATAAATAAACTGTATACTGTTGCATCGCCAGTCCCAGTGGCCGCGCGGTCTAAGGCGTAGGTCTACGGCCCCTCGCCTGCTGAGATTGTGGGTTCGAATCCCACCGGGGGCATGGATGTCTGTCTGTTGTGAGTGTTGTGTGTTGTCAGGTAGAGGTCTCTGCGACGCACTGATCACGCGTCCAGAGGAGTCCTACCGACTATAATGCGTCGCTGTGTGTGATCTAGAAACCTCAAGAATGAGGAGGCCATGGCCCGCGGTGGGCCGCAGTTTCATCATTGAAGAAAAATCCAAAAGTTTACTTCTATGGAAACCAGAAAAAAAAAATAAATTTAACCCGCATTAAACTGGCCTGAAAACTATTACGAACCGTTTTATTTTGCACACCATCTGGTGTTTTGATGTTCTCCTGAAATATCAGAGCTACTTTAGCATACCATTACAGCTGCAAAGACAAATGATTTTACGGACTCGTTTTTTTAGAGTGGTTTTTGTAAGTTTTGTAATATAATGTCCGCTAGCCAAGCGCAAAATAAGTGTGTAATCAAAAACGAAGATAATCAAATTCAAGTCAGTCATGGTGCTAGGAATATAAAAACAAACACTAGGGCCGTTCTTACAAAAAGTTTGTATGTCCCCACGATTATTAATTACACACGTACACAATACCCGAACGTACATTAATTTAAAATATATATATATATACTTCACAGTCGCACCTGCGACGCCCGGGGAGAAGCAGGTTATATAATAAGTTTCATTATTAGGTGCAGCCAGAAACTAGTGTATTTCACCGCGTGTCTATATTCAAAAACACACACACAACGAAGTGTATACTGGAATGCTGCGAGGGTCTTTGACTTCAGAGCAAGTCTGTCACAGAATGCATCACGTATCTGCCACACTCTGCTTTCTTAAGAAAATAAAGCAGGCACCTGTAAGACAAACTGTGTGCGTGTATCTGTATGTCCCCACATATCATTTTTTTTGTACCAGATGAACGATGACATAACTTCGTTATGGAGTGTCTGACGGGCAACAGCGGGCAGGTACCTTCCATCCTTTTCACCTGAACACGCAACAGTTTCAATTTCCGAAAAAGTGTCGTGCTATTCTGAATAACAGATGAAATATATTAACAGCGCATGGCATTCTCTTGTGCCTAATGCATCAATAGTATGAGTAGCGCACTAAAGCCGAAACATGTAGGCTTCCACCGAACAGGAATACACATGACACGAACCAATACCATCAACATTTCCCAAATTTTTATGCGAAAACGCCATACTCTCTATGCTCAGGGCACATTATGATGGTACTGATTTTATATTACTGATAGCGTGTAAGCGGTAAACGATTAATACAATTAAGATTGAATATGCATAACCACAAGTTTATTCCCAACTAACTGCACACTGGTTTCAACGCTCCTACATTCGGCTGGAAACTGCAGCCATCTTCATGGAGCTGTAAGTGTTGAAGACACGAACAGCGTGCTAGACAGGTTGTCAAACATAAACAGTCAAATACTTACACATATTAGTTTCATTCCATTAAAAAAACAGAATTATTAAAATCGTATTAAAACTGCAACACAAGAAAAGTATTAAAATCACATAAAATACGGTATCCAGACACTACAGTTTATAGTGAGTTGGTGTATGCCAGGTTTAGGTATTCGGTGTGCACTCCATGATTGAATGTGCCGTATTGTACTGCTGTCTTCAATACCTGTATCTCCCTAAAGATGGCTGCATTTTGAGCCGAAATATGTACGAACATTGTGCAAATGTGCAAACACTTGGTAATAAACTTGTGTGTATAAGATACGCACAGGGAAAATGTACAATATTACAAATGAGTACGCATATTTTCCAAAGACGTTATTTGCTAATTCTTGTACACCTCACAGAAATTCATCGTTTCCTAACAAGGCCCACTCTATTATCGGGGATAAAAACTAACATTTATACCCTGTGGAAAGTCAAGCAAACTGGCTAGCGAATAATACAGAGCCTACTTGATGCCCGTAGCGATCAAATAAAATTAATAATGATACTCAAATCTGGTGTTCGCACTATCAACTTCCGCTATTTTTTGTACTGCTAGTCACATTACATGTCGACATTATTTTGCTTATCTACCTAGACTTTAAGCTAATTGCTATTGAGAATCTACAGTTTCATGTACAAATAAAGGGAAGGCTTTATCCGATACTGCTGAACTGAAATTCAGTTACATTAGTTTAGCAAGTATATGGCTGGTAAGATATTTTCAACGTGGGAATGGCACGAATGAAGTTAATGATGGAATGCAATTTACGTTCAGCATCGACCACCGCCGCTGCACAGCTATTCAAATTCATAGACTCACGTAACTGTTTTTTTTTTTAATTTCGTAATTCATTTCCATACAAAGATGACACATAACAGTTGCAGAGCTCAATTACACTTACAGACTGTGAGACATGCTGTTTCCTTTTTAGATGCGTTCGCAAAACTGCGAAGAACGACCATTAGCTTTGCCATGTCTGTCTATCCGTCTGTCCGCCCGTCTTCATAGAACAGCTCGGCTACCAGGTGACGGATTTTCATGAAATTTTATATTTGAGCATATTTCGAAAAACTGACGAGAAAATTAAAGTTTAATTAAAATACGACAATAAAAACGGGTACTTTACATGAAGACAATTATACATTTTTGATCATATCTCGCTCAGTTCTTCTTAGAATGCAAAATGTTTCAGAAAAACGTTGCAGAGAAAATCAAAACACACTTTTCAGGTTCAAATTTTAATTCCCGAAAACTGTGACGTGTATGAGATAATGTGGAGAAATTCTGTGGAGCCAGACAAGCCACAGATGACACTATGGCACACGCGCTTGCATGCTAAATAGCTCTGGCTACAAATACATACTAACAATATGTAACACTTACTGCTTTTCCACCACAACAATGGTTGCACGAACGTATAACGTTACGTGTACAATGCATGTCTTGTTTTCTTTAGCTATATCTAGGCGTTCGATTCCAGTATCACAGTAAGAGCTCTGAAGGGAACATGAAGCTCAGCCAGGCAAAAAAATTCTCTTATCCAAAACATCCTTAACGGCTCGGGGCCCACCCAGCCACCAATTCAAAGAGTACACTATTCCCTTTCCTCTTGGTGGTGGTGAAGCTGACCACTAAATCAATCTGGCGCGACGGTTAAAGATAAGTGGAGCTGTGCCTCTGCTCCCCCATATGCCCTCATGGTCTGCACAGGGACAACTTTGTAGTAGCAGTGACCATAAATTACATCATATTTTCCCACTAAATAGATTATTAGCTCCACATATTATTACTGTTGCCCTGTTCCATTCCTGAGAAGAACTCGCTGTTCAAATAGAAATTCTGTATATGTTCAATTTGTACGATAAACACTATCTTTTCGCATCATTGCCGTGCTTGCAAATGTGTAGCTACATTCACGAACTCAGTACCAAATTTCATATTTTCATATCAAGTTTCCTGAAAATCGGTCATTTGGTTAAAAAAATTAAATGAAAGGCCACACAGAGACACGGAGTGCATCGTGGGACCAAGAGGTCATATTCCTGTTTTAGGATGGAAAGTAGGCTATTAAAGGACGCACTACATTTGACGGATATAAATCATAACTATGTTTGCTACACAGTTTACAGTCCAGACTCCATTCCGTACACCCGAAGTAACAACTACCGCACTCTGTGCATGTACAAAAGCACATAAACCAATCACACGCAGAGCTCTGCAACTAAATGAAATACTAATGAACTATTATTCCCAATTTACAGTTGTTCTTGAGAAATTACAGTACAATAGAAGGAAATCGAGAAGTCTGGTGTTGTGGTAAAGATCCAGACTTGTATTCGGGCTGATATCGCCGACCATGCTTGCTAAGGTTTATCGTCCTTTTCTTCAGTCTCTTTAGTCAAGTTATGAGACAATACCTTGAAGAGATCACAATCACCTCCTTCGTAGTCTATTCCTGTTTCTCTTTTACCTGTCAATCTGCCATGCTACTCAAACAGCGCAGTGAAATAAACCACAAAAAAGAGGAATAGTTACATTTTCTGACTCGTTTCCCTAAAACACAGGAAACAGGCAAGCACCTGTAAAAATCAGAATAGGCCAAGGTATTTACGAATGACATTCCAAGAGAAAGCAGGAATTTAAGAAAAATATCATTTTAATACAAAATAAACTTCTTGGAGGTAAATCCGTACTTTACCGCTACATCAAAGAATACGGGATGCCAAATACAGTGGAATGTTGAATAAAGATAGACAAACTTGATGTCACTTGCTTTATTAATTCATTATTTAATGCTCAACATGTTTCGGATGTTAGTACATCCATCCTCAGGTGCTTGCGGCTTATTTGTTGAGTTATTTCATGGGTTGTATTGCTCTGGTTCGATGTGTGTGGGTGTTATGCAGACAGAAGCACTAGTGTTTCAGTCTGCATAAGGATACCACACCACCCCAGCCGAACCACACCGTAACTCCCACACACATCGAACCAGAACAATACAACCCATGAAATAACTCAACAAATAAGTCGCAAGCTCCTGAGGATGGATGTACTAACATCCGAAACATGTTGAGCATTAAATAATGAAATAATAAAGCA
>Ga0123354_10019736_pt1 | contig 10585 bp, 4 predicted proteins | sample TergutLab28metaG_2_FD_97872 | JGI IMG/M metagenome (GOLD analysis project Ga0123354, IMG submission 97872) | Labiotermes labralis P4 segment gut microbial communities from Petit-Saut dam, French Guiana - Lab288 P4 | ecosystem: Host-associated > Arthropoda: Insects > Digestive system > Gut ...
AAGATTGCCCGCGACATCAATCGTATGCCTAAGGAAATTATCAGGGCTTTCGCATATTTGAAGAAAGCGGCTGCCGTTACTAATTTTGAAGCCGGCGTGTTACCAAAGGAAAAGTGCGACCTGATTGCTCAAGTGTGCGATGAAATATTAGAAGGGAAACTCGACGAATATTTCCCACTTGTGGTTTGGCAGACGGGCAGTGGAACGCAGAGCAATATGAATGTGAACGAAGTTATTGCCTATCGCGGTCATGTACTTCAGGGCGGCAAACTTACCGATGAGCATAAGTTTCTGACGCCAAACGACGATGTGAACAAATCGCAATCATCCAACGACACTTTTCCCACCGCTATGCACATTGCGGCTTATAAAATGCTGATTGAAACCACCATTCCGGGCATCGAAAAACTTCGCGACACGCTTGAAGCCAAAAGCAAACAGTACATGAATGTGGTTAAAATTGGACGCACCCATTTTATGGATGCTACACCGCTCACGCTTGGTCAGGAATTGAGCGGATATCTAGCCCAGTTGAATTATGGATTGAAAGCCATCAAAAACACACTGCCACATTTGTCGGAATTGGCTTTGGGTGGAACAGCCGTCGGTACGGGAATTAATACGCCCGAAGGTTACTCCGAAAACGTGGCGCGGCACATTGCTCAACTCACAGGATTTCCTTTTGTTACCGCACCCAACAAATTCGAATCGCTTGCTGCGCACGACGCTGTTGTGGAAGCACATGGAGCGCTGAAAACCATAGCCGTCAGCCTGATGAAGATTGCCAACGACATCCGTATGTTGAGTTCTGGTCCGCGTTCCGGTATAGGCGAATTGCATATCCCCGACAACGAACCGGGTTCAAGCATCATGCCCGGAAAGGTTAATCCTACTCAATGCGAAGCATTAACGATGATTGTTGCACAAGTTCTGGGCAATGATGTAGCCATCAACATTGGCGGCGCAAATGGACATTTCGAATTGAACGTGTTCAAACCCATGATGATATACAACTTCTTGCACAGTGCACGACTGATTGGCGAAGGTTGCGTCAGTTTCAACGATAAATGTGCGGTAGGGATTGAACCTATCGAAGCGAATATCAAAGCGCATGTAGCGCATTCATTGATGCTGGTAACCGCTTTGAATCCGAAAATAGGTTACTACAAGGCTGCTGAAATTGCGCAAAAAGCGCATAAGGAAGGCAAAACCCTAAAAGAGAAAGCCATAGAATTAGGTTACCTCACTGCCGAAGAGTTCGACCAATGGGTTGACCCGATGAAGATGGTAGGGAAATTAGATGCTTAATTCACCCCGTTTTCATGGATTTCCCCATGCAGTTCTAACCTTTGCTGAATATATTGACCTATTTGTTCCTGATCGTAAGCCTCTGAAATATTCTTGATCATTTTGAGTAATTCGACATTTATTTCCGCTTGTTGTTGAACTGATTCAAAAAAAGCGGGCGATAACGAGTAGAAATAATCTAATTCGCTGATTATTTGATCAGAATATGCGGTAAGTTCAACATTTGCACGTTCTGTCATTTCTGCCTGATACATTGCTCCAGCCTGATATATCGAAAAGAGATCATAAGGAACTCTTGATGCCGGAAACAATTCGAGTGCGCGGATTAACACTTCTCTAGCACGTTCTGTATTATCTTCAACGATGAGTTGTTCAGCCAACCTTGTATAAATGTGTCGCGCACGTACTACCGAAAAAGTACGAAAATTCTGATTGTCTAACCATACTTTGGGATTGTTGACGCCTTCCCAGCGGAATGTGTTCATCAATCTGTCGTACAGAATGTCAGAATCAATACGCCCAGTGTACAAAATGTCTTCAGACGGTGATTTGACAGGTACCAGACGATAAGCAGTACCTTCTAATTGCAGGTATTGATCAAGTCCCAATGTTCCTTCGTGTTTGCATGAAGTCCAGTAAATGGGGCGTTCCCAGTTGTTGGCTGCAATGATTTCGAGTACCATCCAGTATCCTTTTGTGAGCGCTGATGCGGAAATGCGGAAAGGTAAAGTATCAGGCACTAAAGCAGCATCTTTTGGATTTACCGCACCGTTTGACAATACGGTGTGTTTGTTTACCGGAAGCGAAAAATAACGACCCGGAAAGTAATCATATTCTACGCCCGGTTCAATCACCAATTTTGAACGGATGTCGTCTCTAAGGATAAATTCAAGCGCTTGCCGCAAAGGAATGGTATCCTGATAACGGTTGAAAAGATACACTGCATCGCGTTTTCCGCGCATGTATTTATCTTCGGGAAGCCAAATCGGCAACGGCGAAGAATCGTACACAGCATATTTCATTTGGTTGATGTACCAGTCGGCGTGGAGTAATTGCAGATTGACCACGCGAACATCCGTTCGTACACCTTCCACTTCCTGCAAATACCACAAGGGGTAAGTATCATTGTCGCCAATGGTAAACAGAATTGCATTTGGCGCGCATGAATTGAGATAATTGTAAGCAATGTCGCGGGCGGTGTAACGACCTGAACGGTCATGGTCGTGCCAGTTTTGTTGCGCCATGATGACAGGGACAGGCGCAGAAAGCAGACAAGCCGCCACAGCAGCCGCTCTCAGAGGGATTTTTCGGCTCAACAGGTCGTAAATAGCCGCCACGCCCAATCCGATCCATATTGTGAAAGCGTAAAACGAACCGGCATAAGCGTAATCGCGTTCGCGAGGTTGTAATGGCGTTTGGTTCAGATAAATCACAATAGCGATACCGGTCATGAAAAATAACGTCATCACGACCCAAAAATATTTCACATCCCGTTGCAACTGCCACAACAAACCGATAAATCCCAAAATCAGCGGAAGCATAAAATAACGGTTACGTCCGCCATCGTTTTTGATATGCTGCGGAAGCTTGTCCTGTGGTCCTAAGCGCGGTGCGTCAATAAACGAGATACCGCTAATCCAGTTTCCGTTCAGGATACTGCCATCTGCTTGAACGTCGTTTTGTCTTCCGGCGAAATTCCACATAAAATAACGCCAGTACATGTGCCCGAGTTGATAGGTGAAGAAAAAACGAAGATTTTCAAAGAATGTCGGACAGTAAATATTGACTGTTTTGCCATCATCCTGTGTAACCCTTAAAGGACGTCCCTTGATGTCTCCCCACAATTGGTACATGGCAATATGCGACCGTTCGGAGCTGAACATTCTTGGGAAAAATGTACAAAAGCGAGAATCGTATTCAGCCTTAACATCTTGTTTTATGATTTCATAACGTCCATTCAATTTGGCATATATGGGTTTGGTTTCCACCTTTCCCTCCTTTTGTTCAACAGGCGCATTGTAATATTGCCCATAAATAAGCGGGCGATCGCCATATTGCTCACGATTGATATATTCCATCAGCGAAAAAACATTGTCGGGCGCACCAAAATTTATTGGGGGGTTGGCTAACGAACGAATTACGATCATGCCGTATGACGAATATCCAATAATGATGACCGTTGCCGACAGTAGAATGGTGTTCAGCAGTTGTTTTTTATGCAGATACGTATAGCAAATTCCCCACACCAAAGCGCCCATCAAAAACACAACATACACCAATAAGCCAGTATTGAATGGCATCCCGAATGTGTTGACAAACAACAGTTCGAAATAGCTTGCAATTTTGAACAGTCCGGGGATCATCCCGTAAAGGACGCAAGCCAGTATAAAAAATGAACACAATACGGTAACAATAACGCCATTGCGCGTTGGCGTATATTTACGGAAATAAAAAATCAGCACCATAGCGGGTATTGCCAGTAAATTGAGCAGATGCACTCCGATAGACAGTCCCATGAAGTAGGCGATCAGCACTAACCAGCGATTGGCATAGCGTTGGTCGGCGGCTTCCTCCCATTTGAGCATCGCCCAAAATACGATGGCAGTAAAAAACGACGACGCGCCATACACTTCGCCTTCCACCGCCGAAAACCAGAATGTATCGGAAAAAGTATAGGACAGCGCTCCAATAACACCGCAAAATTGAATAATGAAATAATTGATTTTTTGCACTTTCAGTTCAATGATCCTTCGTGCGATATGCGTGATGCTCCAATGCAAAAACAGAATGGTCAAAGCGCTGAGCAGCGCCGTAAAAACATTTACCATCCAGGCGACTTTGGTAACGTTGGGCGCCAACAAAGCAAACAAACGCGCCATCATCAGAAACAAAGGCGCTCCCGGAGGATGCCCAACCTCAAGCTTATCGGCGGCAGCGATAAATTCACCGCAATCCCAGAAACTGACCGTTGACTCGGCGGTAAACAGGTAGGTACAGAAGGCAACGGTAAAGCAGAACCATCCTGTGATATTGTTCAAAATTCGGTATTGACGCATGATATATTAATTTTCAGCAAAGAAAACCATTTCCTGCGAATGTTACAATCTGCAAGTGAATAATTTGGATAGCTTCCAAAAATTTCCTTTCAAGTGCAGTAAATCATTTATTCCTCGTTAGCCTCTTCATTTTGCGGCGTTTCAGAAACTTCCGGCAATTCTGTTTCTTCAGGAACATCAGTCGGCTCAACTCCTACTTCTTCCAAAGGTTTTTCCACGACTTCTTCTGCATCTTCATCGCGAGGCACTTGCGTAACAGATGCAATCATATCGCCTCCGCGCAGATTAATCAGTTTTACGCCTTGTGTGGCTCGTCCTGCAACACGAATATCCGAAACGTGCATACGGATGGTTAAGCCCGATTTGTTGATGATCATCAAATCTTCGTCGTCGCCTGCCGCCTTTATGGCAATCAGGTTTCCAGTTCTTTCGGTAATATTGATGGTTCTGACGCCTTTTCCTCCGCGATTGGTGATGCGGTAATCCTCAATATCTGAACGTTTTCCGTAACCTTTTTCGGATACGACCAAAATTTGTCGCGAACTATCATCGGGTTCGAAGCAAACCATGCTGATGACGCGGTCGTCAGGCATTTCTTCGGAAAGTTTGATGCCGCGAACACCCGACGACATACGCCCCATATCCCGTACCTTTTCTTCGGTAAACCGCACGGCTTGTCCGGAATACGAAGCCAGCATGATATCGCATTTACCATTGGTCAATTTCGCTTCAATGAGGCTGTCGCCTTCGCGGATGATCAGTGCGTTTATACCGTTTTGTCGCGGACGTGAATAATCTTCAAGTGAAGTTTTCTTAACAATACCATTACGCGAACACATCACAATATAATGATTTTTAATGTATTCTTCGTCGGCAAGTGTTTTCACATTGATATAAGCCTTTACCTGATCGTCGCTATCAATACTCATGATGTTCTGAATAGCGCGTCCCTGCGATGTTTTGGTTCCTTCAGGCAATTCGTAAACCTTCACCCAGTAACAGCGTCCTTTTTCAGTAAATAATAATAATGTATTGTGCATGGAAGCGTGGAACAGGTGTTCGAGGAAATCTTCGTCGCGGCGTGTAGCGCTTCCCTTTGAACCTATGCCGCCACGGCTTTGCGTTCTGAACTCCGACAATGGCGTACGTTTGATGTATCCCAAATGAGAGATGGTAATCACCATATCGTCGTCGGCATAGAAGTCTTCGGGATTAAATTCATTGGCATCGGGCTGTATTTCGGTGCGGCGTTCGTCGCCGTATTTCTGTTTTACGACTCTCAATTCATCCTTGATGATGTCCATACGCATACTTTCGTTAGCCAAAATTTCACGCAGATGCTCCACCAATTTGGTTAGTTCGTCGTGTTCGGCTTGTAATTTGTCGCGTTCCAATCCGGTCAACTGGCGCAAGCGCATGTCAACGATGGCTTGCGACTGTATTTCGGATAATCCGAAACGGTTTATTAGTCCCTGAATAGCGTCAGCAGGAGTTGCCGATGCGCGGATGATGCGGATGACCTCGTCAATATTGTCCTGCGCAATCAGTAAACCTTCCAGGATGTGCAGACGTTCAAGCGCTTTTTTGAGGTCGTACTCAGTGCGGCGAACCACTACTTCGTGGCGGTGCTTCACATAATAATGTATCAGATCTTTAAGCCCAAGTTGTCGTGGACGACCGTTAACCAGCGCAACATTGTTGATGTTGAACGTCGTTTGCAGTTGCGTGTACTTATACAAATTGTTAAGAACAACGTTGGAATTGGCTTCTTTCTTGAGTTTCACAACGATACGCATCCCTGTACGATCCGACTCATCGTTGGTATAAGAAATGCCTTCTATCTTTTTTTCGTTGACCAAATCCGCTATATACTTGATCAATAGTTCCTTATTGACTTGATAGGGTATTTCGTTGAATACCAATACCTCTCGACCGCTCGAAGTTTTTTCGATTTCCACACGTGCACGGATCACTACCCGTCCACGTCCTGTTTCGTAGGCTTCTCTGATCCCCATTGTACCGTGGATGATGGCGCCTGTCGGGAAATCGGGACCCTTGATGTGGTGCATCAGTTCCTTGACCGTAATATCATTATTATCTATATATGCGATGATACCGTTGACGACTTCCTTGAGGTTGTGTGGCGCCATATTGGTAGCCATACCCACGGCAATCCCCGATGAACCGTTGATCAGCAACTGAGGGATACCGGCGGGCATCACTTTGGGTTCTTCGAGCGTATCGTCGAAATTAAGTTGAAAATCAACTGTATTTTTTTCGATGTCTGCCATCATTTCTTCGGTAATTCTTTTCAAACGCGCCTCTGTGTAACGCATTGCCGCCGGTTCGTCGCCATCCACCGAACCAAAATTACCCTGTCCGTCAATCAGCGGATAACGCAACGACCAATGCTGCGCCATACGCACCATAGCGTCGTAAACCGAACTGTCGCCGTGAGGATGGTACTTTCCCAGCACTTCCCCGACTATTCTGGCAGATTTTTTGTGTGGTTTGCCAGCATTTACCCCCAATTCCGACATTCCGAACAACACCCGCCGATGCACCGGTTTTAAACCATCGCGTACGTCGGGCAACGCCCGTGATACAATAACCGACATAGAATAATCTATGTAGGAGGTCTTCATTTCTTCTTCGATGTTGACCGGAATAATCCTTTCTTCGAATTCCTGCATTATGATTTGAATATAAATACTTTATGTCTTAATAAAGAACTGCCGAAATTAATATATTTTTTAGAAATGGCAAAATCGAAAATATCATTTAACAAAAAATAACTATCTATTGTGCGGTTGTTTCGTTATTTGATGTATTTTTGTCCTTTCAAAAATTTTTGTATCTTGTTGAAAAGAAATGTCATTGCTTGTTTAGCTGGATTGTTTCTATGGTCATTGACCATGGAAGGGCAGGTTTTTCGTATTAATTCGGAAGCAGGGGTATTTGCCGGTGTTTCTTATTATCTGGGCAATATCAACCCGCGCGGACAGTTTTATAGTCCAGGTGTTGCGGCAGGAGCGCTGTTTAAACACAATTTTACAGAACATCATGTTCTGCGGATCAATGTTTTTTATGGTCAACTTAAAGGAAATGACCTTGATTTCAGTAATACCTACCAGCAAATGCGGGTGATTAGTTTTAAAACCTCTTTAATGGATTGTCATGTAGGATATGAGTTCAATTTCTTGCCTTACATCATTAATCGCAAGAAAAAATCTCAAACGCCCTACATATTTGTTGGATTAGGTTATTCGCTCATACAAACCACTACAACAAGCACGGCAAATGACCATTTGACCATTCCCTTCGGCGTTGGATACAAATACCGTTACAACGAAAAGATAGCTTTTGGATGTGAATGGGGTTTACGAAAAGCATTCAATGACAGATTGGATGGTATCTTAAGTCCCGGATATGACGGCAAACATACTCCGAATCACAATACCGACTGGTATTCGTTTGCCGGAGTATATTTAACTTTAAAGGTTTTTGAAAAAGAGTTTGTTTGCCCTGGTATGAAGGAACAAAAGGTATTCAAATGACGTACAAGAATCAAATCAGTTTAGACCGGATTCCTGAACATATTGCCATCATCATGGATGGCAACGGGCGATGGGCGAAGAAAAAGGGAAATTCCCGGATCTTTGGGCATCGGAACGGGGTAACTGCCGTACGCGAAACGGTGGAAGCCGCCGCTGAATTAGGCATCAAATTTCTGACGTTATATGCTTTCTCTACTGAAAACTGGAACCGCCCAAAAATGGAAGTGGACGCCCTAATGTCGTTGCTGGTATCCACTTTGCACGAAGAAACGCCGACCCTTCAGAAAAATAACATTTCGTTGGAAGCCATCGGCGATATAGGCAGTTTGTCCGATAAAGTGGCTGGTCAATTACTGGCTGCCATCGAAAGAACAGCTTGCAACACAGGCTTAAAACTCGTCCTTGCGCTGAATTACAGCGGAAGATGGGAAATTATCAACGCCGTAAACCGGATCAGGGAAGATGCGGCTTTCGGAAAGTTGAATACAGATTTAACATCCGAAATATTTTCAGCATATCTGAATACAAAGAATATACCCGATCCGGAATTGCTGATCCGCACCAGCGGCGAATTTCGTATCAGTAATTTTTTGCTTTGGCAGATTGCGTACACAGAATTGTATTTTACCGAAACCCTTTGGCCCGATTTTAGCAAGGAGGATTTTTACAAAGCCATTGTAGATTTTCAAAAAAGAGAACGGCGGTTCGGTAAAACAAGCGAACAGTTAAATAATGATGAACAAACAGAAAATCAATAGTATAAGTATGTTACAAAAACTAACCGTTTTTTGTATTTTTTTGTCCTTTTTTCTTTTGCATAGCGTAAAAGCACAGGAGCCGGATCTTGATTTTTCGAGCTTTCCTGTTATGGATTATTCTAATCCGCAGGAATATTTCGTAGGCGGTGTTAGAGTTGTCGGCATTAAGTTTTTGGATGAGAATGTACTGATCAGTATGTCGGGATTGGATATCGGACGCAAAGTTTCTATGCCGGGCGACGATATTACCAAAGTTGTAGATAAATTCTGGGAGCAAGGTTTGTTCTCGGATGTAAAGGTATTTGTCGAAAAAATAGAAGGAAACGTCGCTTTTTTTGTCATTGTCCTGCGCGAACGTCCGCAACTGTCGAGAATGAACATAGAAGGGATACGCAAAGGCGAAGAGAAGGATTTGACTGAAAAAATCGCTCTTAAACCAGGTCATCAGGTTACCGAAAACACCCTCAATAATATCAGAACCATTGTTACCAAGCATTATCGTGATAAAGGATTCTACAATGTTTCTACCACTTTTATCCAAAAGAACGATACTACGAGAAGAAATAGGGTATTGTTGAGAGTGGTTATTGATAAGGGAGAGAAAGTAAAAATTTCGGAAATCAAATTATACGGAAACGACGATGTTAAAGACAAGCGTTTGAAGCGGGTGATGAAAAAAACCAAGCAAAAAAAGGGTAATTTCAATTTCTTCAAGAGCAAAAAATGGGTAGCGGCAAATTTTAAGGAAGACCGTAACAAATTAACTGAATTTTACAGTAAACGAGGTTATCGCGATTTCAAAATCATCAATGACTCTATAACACCGGCGAAAAGCAAAAAGGACAGAAACAACCGGATCAATTTGCATATCCGTGTGAGCGAGGGACATCCGTATTATTACCGAAACATTAGCTGGGTAGGCAACACCAAATATCCAACCGAGTTTCTGCAAGCTGTTCTGGGTTTCAATAAAGGCGATATTTACGATCAGGTGGGATTAATGAAACGCCTCAATGTTGACGAAGATGCGGTTTCGTCATGGTATACCGACCATGGCTATCTGTTTTCGAGCATCAATCCGGTCGAAGTACGTATCGAAAACGACTCGGTAGATGTTGAAATGCGCATTTACGAAGGCGAACAGGCAACCATTGACCGCGTGGTCATCAAAGGAAACAACAAAACCAACGAACATGTGGTACGCCGTGAATTGCGCGTGCTTCCGGGAGAATTGTTCAGCAAGGCGAACATCATGAGAGACGTTCGCGAGCTGGCAACTTTGGGGCATTTTAACCCTGAAGCCTTGAAACCCGATGTTCAGCCAAAGCCTCAAAACTCAACGGTTGATGTCGTTTACGGGTTGGAAGAAAAAGCCAACGATCAGTTGGAGTTGTCGGCGGGGTTCGGTGGCGGAATGTTCATCGGGCGTGTGGGCGTGCGGTTCAATAATTTTGCCGCCAGCCGGATGTTCGATCCCAAAGCGTGGCGTCCCGTTCCGTCTGGCGACGGACAAACGCTCGGGATATCAGTACAATCCAACGGAAAATACTACCGATCTATGAACATCACTTTCGTGGAACCCTGGTTAGGCGGCAAACGGCGTAATCAGTTCTCAATATCGTTCTACAACTCGAAAATGACCAATCAGTCGTACTATTGGACGCAAGAAGGCTCCAATCAATATTACAAGTCAAGCGGCGTTACCGTGGGGCTTGGCAGGATGCTGAAATGGCCCGACGATTATTTCATGCTTCAAAACGAAGTGTCGTATATGCGTTACAAAGTAAAGGATTGGGACGGTCGGGGATATATAAGTTTGGGCTTTAAGGACGGAACTTCAAACAATATCAACTATGGAATAACGTTGGCACGAAACTCGTCGGATCAGCCCATTTACCCGCGCGGG
>Ga0123354_10019737_pt1 | contig 10585 bp, 3 predicted proteins | sample TergutLab28metaG_2_FD_97872 | JGI IMG/M metagenome (GOLD analysis project Ga0123354, IMG submission 97872) | Labiotermes labralis P4 segment gut microbial communities from Petit-Saut dam, French Guiana - Lab288 P4 | ecosystem: Host-associated > Arthropoda: Insects > Digestive system > Gut ...
GCTACCACAATGCCATCATAGCAACAAGTGATATAAGTAACTTTAGCATGAACTAATAGCTCCCTGAAGATGGTTTAAATGTAAACCGAAACATGTCGGAGATTTTAACTATTTTAACAAATTGAAGTTTTATAGTGTCATTTAAAAAGTGTGCATGTGTTGGTGAATATATATGGATTCGTGTTACAAGGCAGATACTCCACTGTGCTTCACGTATACTGTCTCTCTCCGCAATAAGCCCACGTTCAAGACTCACTATTATTCGACGCAGATTTAACCTCTCCTTATTTTGCTTAGCACTGGGATTGGCTGCAGGTGGCATGGGTTAGCAAGTCGAAGTGTACGGTTAGGTTTATCGTGGATATATGCTGTGAAGAAAATAAGATATTGTGGAAGGGACGTCACTCTATGAATCGGTATGACTTTTTTTATTAGGATCAGTTAAAGCAAACACAGAACACAGTTTTGATTCTTAGTTACGATATTTTATTTTCGTAGTCGGCAGCTAGTAGTCTATTTTGTATTTTTACATCTCAATTTCTTTAGATATTAAATTTACCTGTTGATTTCCCCCTGGATACGAACGAAAAAAGTGGCTGGCTTCCGTGCTAGACTTGTAACTGACTGAGCAAATTGTTTTGGATTTGAAACCGAATTAAGGCTAAGTTACGAACAGCAAGAAGGGCTGGTTTATTCGTTTTGCCTAGACATATTAACTCCGGTCAGACTTAAAAAACTTTCGGAATTCAACATCAGGCTGTATATTTTACTGCTATTGATATACGATCTTAAAATGTGATTAATAATGAATTATGCATTATGACATTTCACATGTTGACCTACATAAGTTATCCACCAGACCGCATAAAGACACCCAACAGTTTACGACGTAGTAGTATTCTGGAAGGTCCAGCGAGAGTCGGAATTGAGTGCACGTGTAGTCAGGTATATACAGTATGTACATAAAGGAATCCAGTCGAAACCCAAACTCTAAGACACTGGAACTTGATCGGCCGCAAAACTACCGTCCCGCAGCGTGTGTTATCGCCCGGCAGTATTCTTTCGCCACTTTGGTCTCGTTGCGCTATCCCTGCAAGACGCGGTTAAAAAATATCATTTTCTTCAATTTTTCTTTTTTCGAAAAAATTGCGTAGTCCGGGTGAGTGTCTGTAGTATTGAATTGTGCATTCCGAGATTTATTAATGTAAGCATCGACGAACGGGATACTTTAAGACGAAGTCTGTACGCAGTGATTAAATAAATGTACATTCATTTTCAAAATTTATTTACTGAAACAACTTATTACCGAAAGCGCCTTAAGAGAATTTCAGACTAATGTCCAGGGGATAGCCGAAGTATGTCGTAAGGTTTAAGTGCGTTTAATAAAATATTTGAAGATTTACTCCTAGTTTATTAACTGCGTAATGCCGGTCACCAACTCAGTAGGGAGTCTATCTAAAATACCGGTCATTTAGACATAGGCCTGTCCATTTTCAATTGACAATACTAAATCCAGCACTGTGATTTGTACATATATATATATATATATATAAATGGCGTGTATTTTTAAAGTTGCTGATCGATATGTTTGTGGAACAAACGTCATGTTAAAAGGGAAGTCAAGGAATTAAAAAAAAGTGGCTGACATAAAAAATTTGAAACATAAATTACCATACCCGGACACAACAATGGATCACATCATACTTCTATAGGTGTATCTTAATCTATAAGGTTTTAGTTGTGATAAAAAAAGTGGAAATACAATGCACGTAATGGGTAAGCGGTGGTACATTTGGTAGAGACATTGCTCTACAAGACGGGAAGTCGCGGATTCAATTCTCGATTCACTTCCGGTTACAATATGAACCTGGCGCCGACTCAGCCTCTAAAATAAATTATTACCAGGAATATTTCCTGAGGGATAAAGGCGGCCGATACATGGGGTTGACAACCTTACCACCTTCATGTGCCGAATGTCTTGAAATCTGGGAGCCTCAACCCCCTGGAACCCTCAGGGCCTGTTCAGGTCTGTATAGGGATTGGTGTACCCTACAATGAAAGCAAGCAGCCTCTGTCGAATTCGACATCGCCGACCTCTCCTTACGACGGTCGTCCATTATTCAACCGCTGCTGCATTAATTGCCGTGAATACACGATAGTCGATTGGGATGTGAAAATCTTTACATTTACAGCTGAGAGACCATTACAAGGAAAACGTTTTCTGTGATATGCAAAATGGGATAAGAGAAATTCTGTGTCTGTGAACATATACTGCGTGGGTGATTAGCCAAGTTCCTGGGAGTGTGCCACTTGGTGGCCCATTAGCGACAGACAGACACCTCAGCCCTTTTATAACACTCCATTTCCCTCCTTCAATGCACTACTCTAGAGCAAGCCCAATGCCACACCATCACACACCCTTCGGTTGGTTCTCATTTACGGAAGAGTGACTTCGTAATGGGCTCTTTTACACTTCTTTGACTTCATGCTGCATTAGAATTCGGTCAGCTGAATGTATTGCTTGCTTCACTGAGTCTGTAGCAATTCTGCATAACGAGGTTCGCACACGCTCGTGTTTTTTGGCAACACGGGCTCCAATGGGAATGCAACGACTTCTTCAGTTTCTGCTGAACAGCGGGGTTAGTTCATTAGCTCTGGCTTGTTGGGGTACAGAGGATTTCATTATAATATTAACAACGTCGATAATTAGTGTATCACAGCAATATTACTGTTAATGAACTTGGTAATTAACACAGAAGTAATTATATTCATCAGTAGATAATTATGCATGAAAACATGAAACAATAAATTATGAAATATTATTACACCTCCTTCCCTCTGGTATGCTTATTATAATTTAATTTGCTTCATAGAATGGAGAAGTGTTTAATGTTTTGTTTATGACACCACTATTTCCCCCGATAATCTTTGATTTGATGTTTAGCTATCATATAAAGTCTTCATGGAGCACATTCTTTCCTGAGAAGCAAACTGGTCCTCAACTAGTCAAAAAATTCCCCGCATTTTATGGAACCCGGAGGTTCATTGCCGCATTCACAAGAGCCCGCCACCTGTCCCTACCCTAAACTAGATCAATCCAGTTCAAGCCTCCCAAATTCCGTTTCTTGAAGATCAATTTTTATATTATTCTCCCATCTACGCCTAGGTGTTCCATGTGGTCTCCATCCTTCAGGTATCCCCACCAAAACCCTGTATGCAACTGTCCTGTTCCCCATAAGTGCCATGTACTTATTATACACAGCAAGAGATGTTGGTGTGTACGATTACACAAAAACCGTGCCATATGCCGATGCATGGCCATAAATATTATTGAAATGACTGTACCCAATACAGACGTTCTAGAAGGAAGAAACATTTTAACTTGGGGCTATTGGTCGACATTCAGCATAGCTACGGTATATCGAAGATATATCAATTATACGTAAATACTGACTTTGTTTCTCACCGGAAACTGGAGCCGCGATTGTGTGGACTTTGCAGTAACCCGGCTACTGGTTGGACAGCCGAGAAGTCGTTGTTCGATTCCAGGTGAGGCCAAGGGACTTTTTATGTCCTCCAGATCGTGTAGACAGACTTTGGGACAAACACAACCTCCTATTTAACGGGTACTAGGGAGCTTTTTCGGGATTCAAGCGACCCCGTCGTGAAACTGCCCTCTCATGTTAGTACCGAGGCTATGAATTAATGGGGCTATGCCTCCATTCCCCCATATGCCTTCTTGGCCTGTACAGGCACAACTTTAGCTTCATGTATTTTATTTTTATTTTATTTTATGTAACTTAAAGAGGCACGAATGTAAAACTCCCTGTGGATGACATAGAGATGTCGAAACATGTAGGAGTGTACATTATGTAAAGAGATACAGTTCTGATACATATTTGTGCATTAGTTTGTTGAAATAAAAACAATTACCTTTGTACCTTACGTCTAAGCAAACGCTGTGGTTGTTTATTGTACAAACCAGTCGGTTATTGCAGGGTATGGAAATAAGTATCATTAATTATGCGAATCGTACAGAAGTCCTATACTGTGTGACAACGCAGAATTTCTTAATATCGTAGTAGGTGGTATGTATAATTAACACTGGATCTTCCACTATCAACACAAGTGTTCAACAACGTGACTCGCTGTGTTCTCAATGTGCGTACGCTATAATAGCTAACACATTCAATAAGTCTGTCATTTTCTAGCACGTTTAAGTATGAAATTTTCCAGCGGGTTGTATTCTCCAGAACACATTACAGGGCTTCAGAGAGGCCCGAAGATTTCGGTGTAAATTTCATATCAGGCTGAATCATTATCGTCCAACTACAGAAGCATCACAGTCACAGCGAGCACACTTCATTCCAGCGGCTTTTACTTTTTCCTTTGAAATTTAAAGTCTGCTTCGTTACGTCTGTTACTTGTTGGAGAGCTGTGCACTGGAGTGTTTGTGTGTGAAGCGTTAAGCCTTCTGGAGGTGCCGTCTCCCGGTAACGTTGAATGACGTTTTTTGCTTCCCTCAATATTTTCGGATGAAGACGCCTTTTCATCTTGCGAAACGTAGGAATATATTGATATTGACAATGCAGATTTTTAACGGAGAGCAGAAGGGAGGGTGTGAAGCCTTGGATGAAAGGCATTGAATCCGAGATTCGTAAGTCGAGTTTCTGAAAATGCAAGGCGCAGTATTGGATTCTTGTTAAGAATATAGGCTACATTTTGTAAGGGAGATATTTTTTTGTGTCTCATATTTTTGTATTAAATTCTAATGAAAAAGTTTCGGAACGCTGAAAGCGTATGTTCGTAATTATCTAGTAGCATGACAAGTGGTACATTATATTACAGGGTGCCCAAAATAATAGGAGACTGAAATATCCTGCCCGCGTCTCATTTCGTACGATTTCGCTGAACGGTGTAGTTAAACAAGATAACATTCGCCATCAAGCAGAAATGTCCCCACTTTGGAAATTCTCTTCCATTTTCTAAATACACGTAACTGCAAATTATATTCCTTGTCGTTTTCAATTCACTCACAAATTACTCAATCCTGTTCACAAGGCGTTCAAGTGGAAATATTAATTAACATTTGCTTTACTTTATTTAATTTACTTTAGATGCCGGACTGCTTGCTAGAAGTCAGTATTCGAAAGGTCCTGCGACTGGCCACCTCGACACAGGTTTTTCTTGGTTCCCCTGTGTCTATAAGCAAATTCTGAGGCGGTTCCCAAATTCCAAGTTGCCAGCACCTGCTTCTCACCTAGCCCTCCCGACTTAAATTTATTAGTAACCAATTTCATGTTTTGTATACATATAAAATAAACACTGCCACCGGGTGACAACACATTTGCAGTTAATAAATATTATTGTTATTATAACGAAATATTTTCCTCAGAGAGTGCTTGTTAGCTTCACTCAGATATTCCGTGCTTAAACCTGTTTTATAAAGCTTATTTATAGTCCTACCTACTTACTGTTTGAAGCCCTGTAATATCAGTAGTGTTTTACAATTTGGCAGCGCGTTTTTTACAAGTTGGTGACTTTTTTCCTAGTAAAAACGGAAAAATCACTCTTTACCCAAATTAGTTCTTCCAAATTCACTCCTTGATCTATAACATATGGTCACTCATTAAACGTTCATTCACACACACTCGTAGCGTAGGCAATGACAGCACATTTGGCCTTGTGAAGAAAACTGATCTACTATGTAACGGACGTATTATGGAACAATGAAAATTTGAGCGTCATTTTCAAACAAAATACAGCGCTGCATTTGGATTCGAGTTGTGAATCCATTAAAATACCACACTGTAGAGGATCGACACTGGAAGCATATGTGAACACGCAAGAATTTATTAACTTTTTAACATCTAATTAACAGGACTTTCTGTTTCACTGATCTATTAATTTATTCACTCGTGCATTATCTCACCCTTGATTTTCTCCCGAGGTATGCATAGAAAGTGGATTATTCACACTCTGAATTATTATTATATATTGATAGGAACACGTAGGAGACTGCGTGGTTTGAGAATCCTCTGGTCACATTTGGCATTACATGAAAATTCTGAATATTAAAAAAAAAATGTCACCTGGAGAGGCAACTTTCGCACTGCTGCAATCCAAGATCCAAAATGTACACGGCGTACCGTAGGGTTTCGGACGATTTATCTTTAATTTAATGTAGCCTATAAGAACTTATTCTTGAAGACTTCTGTGGCCGTACGTCTGCCTCCTGATGAAGTGCCGCTACTGACAATGTTACACCTCGCGGCTGGATCTAATGTTGCTGGGGAACAAAATCACATGAATGCACACAAGAAGTAGATGTGAAATCTTGCTTTGGAGGGTGTAACTCAAACGGCATGATTAATTTTTTTTAGGTTCCCTTGTGTTCGTTCAATATTAAGTAAAGTAGGCTAGTAGGCAACATAAAATGTGTTAGAGAGTTTCTGAAGAATAATTTAGAATATTGAAGCTGTCATATTTTATCTCGGACTGTGTGGATTGTAAACATTAAGGAAGGTAGTGAATTAGGAGCAAAAACTGTACGTTGAGTCTCCGGTATTTGTTATTGTGAAGTTCTTGGTTTATTCCTTCATCCAGCCAAGATAGCCCGAGCCATAGAAATCATAAGCTTATCCTCTTGTCATATATCTTTCACATCCATTTTAATATTATTCTCCTATGTAGGGCTGTGTCTCTAAAAGTGACAGTTTCCACAACTGAAAATTTTTGTTCATTTCTTATGTGTAACTTAAGTTTCTAAAATTAAACTATATTATATTTTTGAATTGAGAGTGTCAAAAATAATGATCTAATCTCCTGACTTCCTCTAAATCACAGGTGCTTATATTTTCCAAAAATCTAAAAGCTGCCTCAAGATTCTAGGCGTCATATAAGTGGCTTTGAAGCGAGATCTATACCGAGGGCCCCAAAATATTGGGAGATACTGCACAAAATTTAGCTCCTGCGGCTGACTCGAGCCAGGAACTTGTCCACTCCTGCTGTTTTTTTCCCCCCTTCTGTTGGTCCTATAGGAATATGGACGCATAAATGAAGGACTTACAAAATCTGGCTGTGATATTTCTAGCGAAATGTTTAACCGTACGTTGTGCATCTGCCAAAGGCATCTATAGCGTTTCTGTTGTAATAATTTAGATCAGCTAGATCATTTCTGGCTACAGATACAGAGGTCCCGGGTTCGATCCCCGGCGCTACCAGATTTTATGAGTAGTAGTGGGTCTGGAACGGGGTCCACCCAGCCTCGTGAGCCTCGTGAGGTCAATTGAGGAGCTACTTGAATGAAAAAAGTAGCGGCTCCAGGTCTAGAAAACAGAGATTAAAGGCTGTGGGGAACCGTTGCGCTGACCACGTGACACCCCTCTATCCGCAAAAGCTGGCACTAACTTCGCCGACCGGCGGCGGCCGCTCTGTCGGTATAGTTCGCGTGCGGACTAAGGTCACGGAGTTTAGTTTAGTTTAGTTTTAGATCAATCGGATCTGGGAATCACGCTGTCACCTTACTTCGGAGCCACAGCAAACCGCACCCTCTTATGTCATGACGAAACAGTACACGTGCACAGGTTCGTAATGGCGTCTTCATTTTTACATCAGTGTCACTAACGCTTTAGCCTAGGAATGCAACGTTAAAATGATTCCGGGTTTAATTACAGGTGTCGCCACCAACATTAATAAGAACATAGTAACAATTTTTTAACATTCATAGGTCCATGCATCGCTAATATATCCTTAGAGCACGACCAACAAGATGCAACTTTTCTTAATTTATTTATTTCTGTAAGACGCTCTACATGTTTCAGACCAATACCTGACGCCATGTGTGCAGTTTTGAGCTCCTGATGATGGACGGAAAAACCGTCCGAAACATGTAGATCGTCTTACAGAAATAAATAAATTGTGGAAAGTTGCATCTTGTTGGTTGTACTCTGAGAATATAATAACAATTCTATTAGTGGAGTAAAAAGCTGTCACTTGAAGGCGGGAATAAATGCAACTTTCACAACGTTGTGTGAAGCGAAAATGGATATTTTCCTCAAAATAAAATAAATGTTAATTGAATATACGGTTAACAGCTGTTCAGGGAATCACACAGTATCCATAAATTAATTTAGTGGACAAAAAAGCCTTCTCTGCGTTAACGAACCCAGCAGGGCTACTTACAGAAATCGTCGTGTTTTAAAGGGTTAATGGTATTCTGTCTTTTGTTTTGGAGCTAATTTTTAGAATACGCATTTCCAAAAAATGTAATATGTTTTCTTTTGGGTAATTCCCCGGCGTCACAATGCTATTAGCATTGTGACGCCGGGGAATTACCCAAAAGAAAACATATTACATACAGGACACGGCGAAAGCTTAAAATCAAGAATTTCCAAACAAATTTATGAGTTTTAATGAGATGGATTTTAATAGTACTCTTCATTTCACACTGTTCTTAAAATTTTTCTTTGTTACACAGTTTAGCCTATGGCATTTACACCTCATTTCTATCAATCTGTGTTTAATTTGTTATTTTAAAGAACAGGCCTAAAAGCTTGGAAAATACGTACAGGATTTTGTGTCTTATGTCCTTCATTTACTCTTACCTGCTCAATATTAGATTATTCTGCAAGCTGAAAACCTTGGACATATTAAAATAGTAAGATATTTTCTTAAGTTTTTTTTTTATTTATGGTAAGCCGTACACAGTGCGTCTACTAAGTTTTATGACAGGCATTATAAAAAGTATTTGCGTGAAAGAAATGACACTTTTATTGTTTAGTTTTCGACATAGATCTCTTGTAACTCTACACACAAATTTGCACGGTTATACAACTTCTTGATGCCTTTGTAGAAGTCGTCCTTTGCAATGGTGCTTAATGTACTTGTCACGGCTGTCTGGATGTCCGAAATCGAGTCAAAGAGGCGCCCCTTCAAGTGGGATTTCACTTTTGGGAACAAAATATAATCAGCAGGTGCTAAATCTGGAGAATACGGAGGGTGGTCGAGCACAGTCACTTTTCGTTGGACCAAAAACTGCTTGACGATTGTCGCGTTGTGGGACGGGGCGTTGTCGTGCAAAAGAAACCAGTCACCAGATTCACACACGCCCGGTCTAACACGTCGAATTAGACCCACTGTGTTTATTTGGCAAAATTTCACGCAGGAAAAGTGTCATATCTTCTGCAAATACACTTTTCAGTTCATATAAATTTTTGTTTGGAGCTATCGTGTATAGTTCATGGCTGGAAAACCGAGGAATCGCGTTTCGATACTCGGCAGAGGCAAGCGACATTTTTCTCTGCTAAGGATCCAGACCAGTTCTGATGCCCATCCTTTATACTTTTCAGTGGGTATGGGGACTCTCTTGCGGGGACAAGGCGGACGAGAGCATGAAGCACAACACTTACCTCCATCTAGCAACTGGGTACAAGAATGTGTAGAGCTGTATCTCCATTCAATCAGGTCTTAATGGAGTAGTTCTTAGTTAAAATAGGGACGAATTTACCATTTATACACAATGATTTGCAAATAATTCGACCATTCCCCCTCGTGTGAAATATGTGAAAGAACATCCAAAGAAGTTAGGCTGTATATTCCGTCATGAGGGATGACCCATATGACGTAATAAATTAATGTTTCGTGGCCCCCAGGTAATGTACTGTGCATACAGTCTATTGGCGGACAGTTGAGGAATGCTCTCGGAAGCACGTGGTCAAAAGCGGTTTGACCCTGCAGCCTGTACAAGTCATTAACACGGACTTCGCACACAAACATGCAATAGTAGTTACATACTGACAAACTTAGTTGTGGACTAGGTCATCGATCAACTGAAACACGACGCAAAGGAGTCAGGCGCTTTGCAGATTGGAGTGGCGAAGCATCAAGATGCCGTTTCTTATCGGACGAGTATTTCCTACACTTCCGTTCTTGCTAGTTCCGCGATATTTTTGTCCATCTGGGACAGATGATGTTCCCTCTGGGCAACGGAAGGCGTTTTAGGTAAAATTTTAGGCTCTGTTGAGGCAAACCTTTGGTGTGTCTCAGTCGGTAAGTCTATCCGACGAAGGGATTGGTTTCTTACGGCCGTATGATAGAGTTCTTGCCTTCGTAGAAGTAGTGCCGTAGTTCTGTAGATACCCACCAAAATATCGGAGGAAGGAAATTTTAATACGAAATATCCACAGATATATATATATATATATATATACCAGACTGTGCTGTGCCATTAAAATAGCCTTTTAATCCGAAGAAATATGTTTGTTATTGTAAATCAAGCGAATATAAAGTGGGCTTGTATCATTAGATAATTACAGTTACTTCAAGATACATATAAGCCTCGTGAGCCTCGTGAGGTCAATTGAGGAGTTACTTGAATGAAAAAAGTAGCGGCTCCAGGTCTAGAAAACAGAGATTAACGCTCCAGGTCTAGAAAACAGAGATTAACGGCTGTGGGGACCCGTTGGGCTGACCACGTGACACCACTCTATCCGCAAAAGTTGGCACTAACTTCGCCGACCGGCGGCGGCCGCTCTGTCGGTATAGTTCGCGTGCGGACTAAGGCCACGGAGTTTAGTTTAGTTAC
>Ga0123354_10019741_pt1 | contig 10584 bp, 3 predicted proteins | sample TergutLab28metaG_2_FD_97872 | JGI IMG/M metagenome (GOLD analysis project Ga0123354, IMG submission 97872) | Labiotermes labralis P4 segment gut microbial communities from Petit-Saut dam, French Guiana - Lab288 P4 | ecosystem: Host-associated > Arthropoda: Insects > Digestive system > Gut ...
AAATCACCACGTTTAAACTGGGCCACCCAGTTTTTGACGGTGGCATACGATGGTGCATGCTCCCCTAATGTTTCTAGCAGAATGGTGTGAATTTCCTTCGGCGCCTTGCCTTGCAGGGGGGGGGGGGTGGGGGGCTTGCCAGCTCGCGCCCCCATGTTGTTGAAATCGCGCGCGTCGCCTTACATGTTTCCTTCTAGCCTCGGTAACAAGAAAATACTTGCAATTCGGCACATGAACAGACCCCTCTTTCCAACGACACTATCGATTCCGTCCTACGACATCGGGAAGTAGCCAGGGCTAAGGATTTATCAGCACCCCCTCGTATTTGCTCTGACTTAAATTGCTAAATGACTCTCGAAAATGAGGCGGGATTACTACTCTGTGCACCATGATGCTCAGTGTCATATTAATATTATCCTCCGTAAAGTACTTTGCTGTTAATATTGAACACTAACATATGGCATACACGTACACTGTTTATTGGCCGTGCAACAGAAAAGCTGTCAGAACAGTTTGCTTTCTCAAGACTTGCAGATTAAAAAATCAGGTATTTAGTCTCTGTGTGTGCCGTCTTGATCTGTATATATCATTGGTTCCCAGACTGTGCTTTGGGATCCGCGACCAGTTCCCAGGGGATCCGTGATACATTCCTGTAATGGCTGCTTTGAAGTTTACTTAATTTTTTAAATTAAATGAATCATGTTTTGTTAAAGATATTCACAGAGCTTCTTTAATTGGTGATGTGTTTATTTCGTGTCACCTTCAGATTATCGAATTAAGAAAACTCTGTACCCACGCAGCAAGCGACAATCATTGTAATTAATGTCAAATCATGGAATGCAATTTTACGTATGCTACTAATATGCATTTTTAGCTATCTAAAAATCGTCCTGAGATATATATATATATATAATTTTGAATGCCTATCAATTCGGGCACTCTATAGTTACGCGAGCAAGGGTGTGAGCTTTCGTTGTTATCTTTCGAAGCCAAAAAGGGTCTGCGATAAAAAAAAAAAGTCTGGGAAACGTTGGTATATGTTTTCATTGTAATATCCCGTTCTATATATTGATTGCTTCGTGACCGGGTTACTGTCCGATACTCGTATCTGTTGTGTATTTTCTAAGCGGTCCCGTTGGGCTGACTCCCAGTGCATCCATTATGTGCAGATTTGCTCGCTATACTTTGTCAGAACGTAATGGAAAAGTAGTTCATGCCTGTCGCGCTGACGTCGCTCGCGGTGACTCCTTTCTTATTGCGCAATTGAATTTCATTGTATTTTAACAATTCTGGAATGACTTCAATCATGCGATCTAGGGTCGGTCCTGTTTTGCTGCGAGGTTATGCAAACATCCAGCAACATCATAAATGATTTGGCAGCTTCGTAAACATACAATGAATCAAACTTGCTTAATGGCATACTCACCCTCAGTGTTTATTAGAGATAGGCAATAAATCCTGATGATAACTAGAAATAATTTATGTGTAGTGTTTACTCCAGGCTGGGGACTAGTGGTGGGCTTCTGTGAACAAGATAATGAACAGTTTATTTTCATAAGTATTGAGATTTTCTTGTCTGGCGAATGTATCGCTCCAAGAAAAATTTATTTATATGAAGTTTCGTTGCGTCTTTGTAACAGACCCGCATTTCTACACTACCCCTGATTTGTGAACCGATGAAAGGTTATATATTTATTAATAACCTTGCGTTATTTGCTCCAAACCTACGAGTAATTATCCAATAAGGAGTTCGTAACTTGCAAAAACGATACATCAAGGTTTGTTTAGAGGATAGCAGAAGCTAAATTAATTGCTAATGCCTATGCTGTCGGTAGAAACGTGTTCTCAGCGCGGGATGCAGCAGGAGCAGTCCATCACACCGCCCCCATTCTGCTTCCGGGCATTGCAGCCTCCTGAATCAATTAGGCCCATAAAAATATATATTGCTTGAAGTGTGTTCTTTCTTGTTAGCGGGATGTGATTTGAGGACCTCGCTGCTAACAATGTCAGTACACCACACCACACACACACACACACACACTTTTTGTATAAAATCCACCTTATTACATGTTTGCGATGTTTGTTTGCGCATGTTTAGGACCTGGACTTCGAGGAAAGCGTTATCAACTTGTGTATTCCGCTGGCAAAAATCATCGGGGATAGACCGTCAAACCTGCAGCACTATCATCATCGTAATCTCCCTATGTTAATACGATAACATCATGATATACCGAACTACTGAACGGATAATTTCAAGATAGACATTTTTAGACGGCTTGTAATTCGACATTGATGGCAGTTAGTTTCCTTTTTTTATTAATTCATTTTCAAAAAGAATTGTTCTTTAACAGAAAAGACTAACGTTAAAAACTGCTTTAAGCGGAGGCCAATGGAAGATAAAAAAATATTTCTTCTACTTCCCGTGGCCTCCGCCTGAGGTAGGACTGTCGATTTCAACGTTTTTTTATTTTCGTATTTAAACGCAGTAGGAAGCTTTTTCTTCTTATTTACACGTTGCTTGTGATCCGTGGATCTCCAAAAGAAAGTGCCCAGAATTAAGCATTACTAACTACAATTTTAATGTTTATTAGTATTAAGAAGCTGTAATGTTTGCTGATTAAACATTTTACTGTTACTACTTGCAAATTGAGGGCCGGGATTGTTCAGTCGGTATAGAGACTCGCTATGGACTGGACGTTCCGAGGATTGAATCCCGGTGGGGCGAGATTTTCCGCACCCGTCGACACGTAGTTCCGTTTCTCGGGGTAAAGCGGCCGGAGCGTGGCGTTGACCACATACCCCCATCAAGAACCGAGGTTAATGAAAGAGTAGATCTGTACCTCTACTCTTGTGAGTCTTCATGGTCTGTTGTAGTGTGAACCTTTTTTACTTGCGAATTAATCGCAGGGGTGCAACTAATGTATATAAACTGTTTGTACCTGAAGAAGAGTCAGGAGAAGATATGACGACAAAAGGGGCTAATAGAAGGACGGTAAAGGGAATACGGCAGAAGTGAAGGAAGGAGATGAAGTTACGAATGGGATATGGGAAATGAGAAATTTGTGAGGGATGAAGTAATGAAAGACTTTACTTTACCCGAGAGGCTAAAACTGCGCCTTCGCTGTAGTGTGATGGCCAAAACACGGGATACTGTAACCGAGATTCGTGACAAGCATTTATATAATGACATGACATCCACAAACACATGAACCGTTATCAGCACCGCTGTGATAAATTAAAATATCTCTTTTTTTTTTCGTGATTTCTGCCGTATAATCTGGAATAGTCCCAAATAATATATGAACTGTTCTCCATTCCTTGTCAGGTTTTCTGATTTGAATTTTAATCTATCCTGCGGCCCTAATGGTCTTGAAAACCAGTCGTGCTGATGGAGGTACGAATGAAGACGGTGGCTGAACAAGTGGCTACACATACTGAGTTGCGAAGAACCGAAAGCAACGGACTGGATTCAAAGTATAATGCCTGTTTATGGATTTTAAACAAGTGTAACTTTTTTCTTCTGATCTTGAGAGAAACATTGACGTATTTTGATAGATCATGGCAATAAGACGCAATTTCTTTTCCTTACTGGACTAAAGGAAATTTCGTATCTCTAATGTATATGTATTTCAGTAAGTAATAATTTACCAACAAATACAATTACTAAGTTTTTTTTGGTTAATTTTTATTGATTATGTAATTAAATACACGGCAACATGCAACATTGCAAGAATGTGTACTTTTTAATGTTGAGGTGGAATTAATCTTCGAGAACAGCAGAACATTACAGTAAGAATTCCCAAGGCCTAAGAGCATCGATCCACAAATTTTACAAGAGTCTAGGAGCCATCTTAAAATACCGGGCGTCAAATGGGAGACACAAACCAAGTCCCATACTTATAACCCGCAGATATTAGCTCCAGCCTGCAAAGTTTTGTCGCCCAGGATTTGTGCACCGTTGTCTTATACCCATACGTATATCTGCAAACTATCAGTTTTCACAGTTGTATTTTTTTTTCCCTCCAATTCAACTCCAAAGAACGGCGAGTTTCCTTTGCTTTAAAGAACAAATCTTCGTCAGTCTTAGTGCCTTTTAAACTACACAAATTCTCAACTGTGCAGTGCCTGTGATGTCCGTACTTTAACCCAGTGCTTTTCTACAGGTGGTACGCGGAGGGTCGTCTCTTGGTACGCGACATTGTTTGCGAATTACAGTGTTGCTCATTATTCAGTTTCAGTTATGTTAGTGGCGTTGCTAAAATGGCATGAATGTATTTAAATAAATTAAAAAAAACCACTTATGAAGTGTTTATAAAGTTACACTAGAAGAGTACAAAATGGATGTTATTAATGATTTTGGTACCTGGTAGATGCTTAGATATTTTTTTTTTTGGTGGCAGTGTTCCGCGAGAAAAAAGAAAGGTTGAAAACCCCTGCTTTAGTCCATGGCGAGTGTATAAAAAAAGGCACTGGCCGCTCTTTCATTTGTTGTTGTTCAAATAAGTTTGTCAGGCTAAGAGACTGACGCTTCTTGAAACCTATTTTATTATCTCCACACACGTCTTCAGCTACAGGCAACTAACAAAACATTACAAATTCAGAGCCTGCAATTGGCCTTCCTTCTCTTGCAGTTAATAATGTGCTGTTTGAGAATGCAATAACTTACTCATTTTTGTGTAATTATTTTTAGGAATTTTCTTTCACGAATCAAAATTTCCCTGCTAATTTCAGGCGTCCGCGGCCCACGCGAAATAGAAGCGCGTACTGCGGATTGTCAGCCCGTCCTAAACACGTAAACGGCATCAGCACAAGTTTTAAGACCATCTTCAAATGTTTGGTGCATAAAATCCAACTTTTTATTATTATTATTATTATTATTATTACGAAGATACTGTGGAAGGAACGCGCTAAAGAAATTTGTACTTTCGTCGTCGAAATAGAGTCTCGAATAGTATTCTGAGTGCTGTTTGAACTACATCACCTTTATCTAGGCAGAATCTCAGTCACACAAGATGCTGACGTCCGTGTTTTAAAGGTGTATGATGTAATTACATCGAGTACGGAAATGTGGAAATGGCACTTGTCAACACCTTCGTCTCTGTCTGTCTGTTTCTACAACTCTCTAGCCTAGTAGTTCAGTGGAGATTTAATACAAAATTTATTTAGTATAAACTTTCTAATAACAACTTATCGTAAATAAATATAAAAAATTTTAATATTTACGTATTGGTATGTTTTAAACTTTTTGCTCACTGTCAGAGTCATAATAGAAATAAATCAGTCCTTAAATTGTATGTATTTAAACGTAACACATATAATATCGGTGCATAATCGTTATGTCTTCAAGATTAAAATCTGTACATATTTCTTTAAATCTATATCTTACTATACCCTGATGTTTTGCTGTTTGCAAGGGAATTAAGAATTATTTAAATCTGTTGGTTATTTGCACATGTACGTTATAACTTTCGTCTAAAATATGTTTTGCGAAGGGAATGAACTTGATTCTATATTATCTGTTTTATATTAGTAACATACCAACAAATGCACATATATATAGTCTTTAATACTCTAAAATTTACATTAAGACACCTAAAACGCTCCTAGTGTTCTTATAGTTGTTGCTGAGTTTTGCTTGTTGGGCACTGTCTTTAACTTTGCTCCGTGCATTTTGTAGTTTATTTAAGTAACACACCAACAAATGCACATATATATAGTCTTTAATACTCTAAACTTTTAAGTGTTTTAATGTAAATTTTAGATTATTAAAGACTATATATGTGCATTAGTTGGTGTGCTACTTAAATAAACTACAAAATGCACGGTGCAACGATAAAGATGGTTTCTGTTTTATATTTGCAATGTTTGCGATTTATCCCACTAGGTGCGAGATAGAACTTGGTAACATTCTTCACATTTACGGAAGTTTTTATCGGGAAATTTAAAATCAGACTCTTAATTATCTAGGTCTTTAATGGAATGGTAAATCTGATGGAACGTATTCAGCAAAGGCATTGAAAGTTGTACGCTATATACCTATGTACTGAGTATGCCTGAAGGCAGTGTGTTGTATGTCCCTGTCCTTTAGTCTTTCTGCACCCGAAAATACATGTCATGCTTACGTCGGTCAAATAGCGTCCTCTACGGCAGTGTTTCTCAACCTTTGTGAGACCGCGGCCCGGTAGATTCTTTTTTCATGAGACGAGGGCCCGGTCCCAAAAGATTTACTCGTAAACACCTTTCCAATTTTTTTAAGTTCATACATTAAACTAACATAAGTATCAATAATTAATTATGGCATAATCATAAAGAGTACACTTATGTATACGGTGTGGCATGTTGACAAATATAAAATTACACTTAAATTAGTTACCAATCACTGGACCAATGATATCTTGTAGCATATTGTAGTTCCTCAGGCCAACATCTGGGTCTGAGTTTTCGACACATTCACGAATTATATTCTCCTCAGAATATTTCCACCATAAAATATTTATTCATAAAAAAAATCTTAGAAAACTAAAATGACAAATTCCAGGAGAACCTCTCGCGGCCCGGTATAATTGATGTCAGGGCCCGGTACCGGGCCGCGGCCCGGCGGTTGAGAAACACTGCTCTACGGCGCACACGCACTTCGGTATTTTCATTTTAAGACATGCTTTGACGACGACAAGTCGAGTTCGAAAAGGCCGGATACGCCAGAAAATAGAACTTAATAATACATATTTGTGACAAGTTGTGTTGGGCGGTCCGTAATAGTCTTATAATATGGTACATGAATGCTTCACGAACCACGGCAAGTGTGCCTTTTTTACACCGGGAATATTCTTATTCCAGACCTCAAAATTTTAGTGATTGTTGAATGTTACATGAGACCAAAATAAAGTATGGACGGTTCTCGGTAATGTCTAACAACATTGATTCAATTTGTCTCATTTGTATACAGCAGGGTTCAAAATAATTGTATGGCCTAGGGGTCAAGTGTCCAAAACAAGTTTCCAGTAGTTTCTGTTCTGAATGACAAATGAGTTTTTTTTATTCTCTCAAGGTTCATTACACCAAAAATATGTTGGACATGCCAACTCAAGGATATTTAAAAAGCTGGTCTGAATAATGTATCAAAGTTTAATTTATACCTCATAGAAAACACAAGTTCTAACGACTGTCAAGTTCCTTAGGTCAATGGGCGTTCAGGGTAGTTATTTCTGTTTATTATGAAAATTAACTGACAGTCTTTGGGTGTTCCTTAACTCTAAACCAGGTGGTAGCATGCATGGATACCTGTGCTCATTAAGCCGTTAATAAATGTGATATTTCGGGAGTAACGCTGAGCTGTGTTTCCTTCTTCAGCTTCGTCGGTTAGTAAAGGTAATGACATTTAGGGGAGTGAAGGTATAGCTACACAAACTCATAACATCAAAATAAGATGGAGGTGAATGGTCAGCTTTACTCATCCACTGCTTTACACTAAGGGAAAAAGCCCCCGGTTCGTACTGAATGTGAGTTTCTGTGGGCCCAAAGGCCGGTTTGGACGTTTTAGGTAAGGTCTGTTAATTTTTTCCAGCTTCCAAATTTCCATCTCTTATTGGTCTTCCTTAATCCCTTTTCTCATTAGAATACGTTTCACATATTTTTCTTATTACAGTTTTAGATTAGTCCCTTTGTTTGTGTTAGCCTCTCTTCTGTCCTTATATTCATTTAAAATTCTTCGCATATTTATCCTGAACTCCTGTCTGTCTTAAGAGCCTCACCCCATCGTCCATCTCGGAAAGTTTAATTCCAGTGCTGGCAGTTGGTGCGGCCCTACAGTCTGATGGACCATCATTCTGTTGTCAACTCTGTCTGTAAAGGAGCTCACACTGGAAACTACGGTGGTGATAAGAGGGTGTTGCGATTCTCTTGCGATACAACTGAACCAGCTGGTTCAGATGGAATCTCGTACAATTAAGACGACACGATGACGATATATGCACGACTGGCATCTAAGATACGGTTAGAAGCCAGCACGCTGTGTCTTCTATCGCCCAGTCGTAAATAAATCGCCACAGAAGGCGGAAATCAAAGGGAATTTTTAAATGCTCTACTAGTTTGTGCAATCACGAATGAGGAAGCAAATATTCAACTTGGGGAGCTTGTTGGGAAACACTGCATTTGCACAACTGGAAGGTGCCTGGTTGTTCAAGGAAGGGCAGAATTTAAAAATTTCCCGCGTTTTCCTGCATAAAATGATCTACAGCTTTCACTATCCAAGTCTATGGCCCTGACTACACCAAAAGTGCCAAGTTCACTCTATAATTATTATGTAAATAAACAGTCAAGTTGACAGTTTATTAAATAATAATTATATGATAGAACAACGGGATGTCGAACTTCCAAGTTCGCCACTTTTTTGTTGAAGTAAAGGTGAACCCAGTACTTGCTTCTGTTTACCTTCTTCTTCAGTCTTCCTCTCATCTATTAGATAAAAAATGTGTCTTCGTCTGATAGCATATTCGTACTGAAGTATATAGTCTGAGTCGATCGCCTCCGGTGTACAGGGCCCGTATTATGTCGAATATATCGTATCGCTATCGCATTGCCATCGTATCGCTTATAGTGTCCCGTGTGACAGATGCCTAACATGAAATTTGTCATCCCAGTTTTGACAATCACAGGACCGTGCATCTTGATATATTCTTATAATAAAAGCCAACAAGATGCACTCTTTCTCAGCTTTATTTTGGTCAAGAACTGGTTCCATCCTGACCTCGCTAGCAGACAGCATCACTAGTATAACAAATACCATTTGGTGTGAATACAGTATTAAAACTCCTGATGATGGACAGAAAGGCTGTCCGAAACATGCAGAGTTCTTTACCAAAATAAAGTTGAGAAATGGTGCATGTTGTTGGCTTTTATTATAAAAACTGTCATCCCTACTCCGGTTTGTGGTCGTGTTTATTATAAACCGTACATAAAATATTTTACTGTGCTTAGGCCTATTTCAAAGTCTAGGCTGCCAGAGTAGTGACTGGAGTTGACGGTATACTAAAGAGTCAAGTGCATGTTAAAAGTAGTAACTATCGACAGTTATCTGCTAAGGTACACACCAATTGAAACTGCAAAATTTATATGCCGCTCTGTAGTTGCTAAGGAGAGTTGCTGTAATACTGTGTCATTCAACTTATTCTCATTACAGTGTTTTACATTAGAGCTTTTCCTGCAGAGGAGGAACGCGCTACTAATGACGTCTCCATATTCCTAAAGGGATCGTGTCTTGTTACCTGCTATTTGATAAAAACAGTAATTATTTCTGTGCCACCTAACACTTGCTGCCAAGGGTTTAGAACATCCGTTTAAAACCCTCGTTTGATGTACAGTCGTTGACATCACAAAACGGTTCAGTTTAACGTGGATTTCCTATTTTCAAAAGGAAAATAATACAGAGAATTAAGTGGCTAGCAAACAATGCGTTACAAAACACATTAAAGTGATACGTTGCTGTTAAACACGGTATCGATATTCACGGACCAGCATGGAAAGCGAAGAAGTCAGAATTCTACCCCGTCATGTCGGGGCAACCCACATGCACAAGTTGCTTCACACATATGAACTGCATAGAGAAAACAGTAACTCGCTATATAACGAATATCCAAGGCTTGTGATATGCCAGTATGACTCCGTCTTACAAAGGATTTGAATCTTCACCATCACGGTGTTAACACCTCAGATATCTCACTCTATAATAATCGTTCTCGTTTTATTCAGCGAATCATACGTCTGCATCCTTCTTTCCGACAATTGAAATGCTATATCACTTAACTACACAAGGTGATAGTAAAGTAAATAAATAACGTTAAACCGCTGGATCGCCTGAAGAGAATGCTATATTGCCACAGTTATTGCACGTTCTTAAAGCCCATACACTTCCATATCATGTATTTGGACGTAGGCACCAGACTTTTGTACACAACATGGAAAACCAGACTCAGAACGTTTCCTGCAGGAGCCAAGAGAAACAGCGGCAGTGGTTTCTCGAAATTGTTGTTCCAGTTGCAGTTCAGCAGGTATTCTTGGTTTTTATCCCTACACATCCACAGAATGTTTCCCAAAATGTTGGGATTGCCGTCCTGCCATGGCACATGATTTCTGAAAATTAGGTGCGGCTGTCGCGGTTCCTTGGGAAGAGAGCTTGTGAACGAAGTGATGTTTATGTGAAACCTGACAATGAGTGGACATGTTGTACTTCAAAGTGGCTCAAGAATTGAAGCAGTTTGGAATTCTGTTTGAGAGATACAGATATTTAACCTTATGTATTTACTTTAAGATCATCCTGTACTTGCTATTTCAGAAATGCCTGTAGTACCAAACCAATCATACCATTTGTTTTCTAGTCTTCGAAAGCTGACTAGAAGGCGAAGCTAGAGTTGAAGTATGGACATTTTATTTCGTCTGTCGCTTTTCGACTATCGGCAGACGTTTTTCTGTGAATTCTTCTTGTAATATCTTCACAAACGAAGACTTAAAAGCATGGTTTCTTTCCAGGTGACAGCACTCGTTTCTCGCATTCCCTTCGGGAGGGGGGGGGGGGGGGCGGTGGGGGGT
>Ga0123354_10019742_pt1 | contig 10584 bp, 4 predicted proteins | sample TergutLab28metaG_2_FD_97872 | JGI IMG/M metagenome (GOLD analysis project Ga0123354, IMG submission 97872) | Labiotermes labralis P4 segment gut microbial communities from Petit-Saut dam, French Guiana - Lab288 P4 | ecosystem: Host-associated > Arthropoda: Insects > Digestive system > Gut ...
AACCTTTATATGGAGCGACTCCGGCGATACGATTCCCGCTATTCGCACCGACGCCGGCGTTTCTTCCGACGCCTCAGTGCCAACGATTTCGACCACCAGCGCTTTGACTCAATCTACCTATTACCGTGTGAAAGCAATTGGTTATGAAGGAAGTATCATTTATTCTACACCCATTCAAATTACGATTAGTCAGGTAGCGGATCCGCCGGTAGTTACGGCTACGCCTGTTTCTTATTCGCAGATAAACCTGACATGGAATGCCGTTGCAAACGCCCAATCCTACAGAGTTTACAAAGCTACTTACCCCGATAGCGTTAATTTCGTCGTCCTTAGAAATTCAACTACAACGACAAGTTATGTCGATAACTTCAATTTGACGCCGAATACCCTTTACTGGTACAAGGTTACAAGTTTAAACAACGGCGGGGAAAGTACGGCTACTCCTGTTAAAGCGATTACATTTAAGATAGACGGAACTCCCGGCGATGATCCGACAACGGCGATTGAAGGGGTTGCTATGGATAATTTCAAGGTTTATCCGAATCCGGTAAAAGCCGGACAACAAATTTTTGTTGAGGGTGAGAATCTTACAGGAAAAATTAGCGTCAAAATTGTGGATATGACCGGAAGGACTGTTCTTCAGTTTGATGATAATAAATATGTTTATGCGCCGCAAGCCAAAGGGATTTTCTTTTTGAAAGTTGTTTCTCCGCAAAAAACGAATATTTGTAAATTGATTGTTGAATGAAAAAAATAATTATTTCTTTCGTCCTGTTACTTATTGCAATTTCTCAAGTTTTCGCCCAACCCCAAGTCGTTACTAATCCGATGTATGCTTGCGGATCGACGAAGGCTTACGGGCGAAGCACAATAACAGGCGTTGCCATCACGGATTTGCAGGAACACGGTTTTTGCTGGAGCACGCAGTCTGAACCGACTATTCTCGATAACCGTACTACGTTGACTTATTCTCGAAACGGTTATATCTACAGAATGGAAAATTTGACGCCCGCAACGGTTTATTATGCGCGCGCCTACATCATTACCAAAGACGGACAAACGATCTATGGCGACGTCATCAAAATTATTACTATTCCTAAGGGCAACACTACCTTCGCTTATAACAACGGAGGCGATGCGGCTTCCAACACGCGCATCAATGCGGCGCTGCAAGCGGCAACAAGCTATTATTGCGACTTCACCAGCATTCAGGGTTATAGTATTTCATGCACTTTCGGCGCCGACACTCCGACTGCCGATTGCAGCTATGGCGGCTATATGAGAATAGGTCCAAACTCAGCCAATCAGCAAACAGGCACCGTCCTGCACGAGATGGCGCATGGCGTGGGGGTTGGACAACACGTTATCTGGTACGGTCCAAGTTCTCCAATGAGATCAGGCGGAACTACAGGACTTTGGCTGGGCGAACGGGCAACCAATGTGCTTCGCTTCTGGGAAAACAAACCGGGCGAATACGTAACGGGCGATAACCAGCATTTTTGGCCCGCGAGCGACAGTCAGGGTACATCCGATGCCTCATCTTTGACTTACGGCATCAACGGTTCGTGGGAAGATACCGGCAGTGAATTGCTTTATATTGGCAATTGCCTGATAGTACAAGCATTTGGCGAAGACGGATTGCCTCCGACAGGCGGATTTGCCACGCCGGCTTATACTTTTCTGCATAATGATACTGTAAAATACTATCTTAAAAATGAATCGGATTATACGGGACAAAACACATCGTTCTTAATGGAGAACGCATCGGGTAATATTGTCAATACCGTTGTCAGTCCGAACGACGTGGTGAATAGCGACAGCGCTGCATGGTATCTCCGGTTCCTTCCTTCAACCTGTTATTATCAAATCATCAATGCCGCAACAGGACATTATTTCACATACAGCGCCACCGGAACTAACGGCATTAAGATGACAGCCGTCACGAATCCTTTGGCTTATAATTCATTCCAATTGATGGGTGCGCGCTCCGGATTTGCAATCGGCATCGGCAGCGGCGCTACCACAGTGAAAGGATATTGGATTGTCAGACCGCAGGCTACGCTGAATCCGCCTTGTCTTGCTTCGTCGGGAGCTTCCGGAACGACAACCGCAGCAACTTTCAATCTGGCGGATGCAGCAACAACGCAACGGTGGTTATTTCTGACCAAAGAAGATGTGCCGAAATTAAGCGACCCGCCGGCAGTGTCTCCGGAAGTCACGGCTACCCCTGTTTCATCAATGTGGATCAATTTGAGCTGGAGCCCTGTTGCTTCCGCAAGAAGTTACCGCATCTACCGCGCTTCCTATCCCGACAGCGTTTATGTCGTTCTCAGAAATTCAATCGCGCAGACAAATTATGACGATAACTTCGGACTGACGCCGAACACCGTTTACTGGTATAAGGTATGTAGCGTAAACAACAGCGGGGAAAGCGATGCTGTGCCAATCAAAGTGATTACCGATAAAGCGGACGGAACGCCCGGCGACGGCGTCACGTCGATTAACAGCGTCGATGCGGAGAATTTCACAGTTTATCCGAATCCTGTAAATGCAGGTCAACAGATTTTTGTTGAAAATGCAAATACGACGGGAACATTTAGCGTCAAAATTGTGGATACGGCAGGAAGAACCGTTCTTCAATTCAACGATAATAAATATGTTTATGCGCCGGAAAGCAAAGGAATTTATTTTGTGAAGATTGCCGACCGCCAAAAAATAAAAATTTCTAAATTAATTGTTAAATAAGTTCATCTCTAAAGCCCCTCCCCATGTGGGGAGGGGTTTGGGGAGAGGTCAAATAAATTATATTCATGAAAAAAAGAACAATACTTCTCACCACCCTGATTTTCAGCGCCATTTTTAGCTTTACTGCTTTATCAGACGTGAATCTTTCCACATTCCAACCGGGTGAATTATGGTTAGACAACAACGGAGTTCACATCAACGCTCACGGAGGCGGCATCCTGTTCTACAAAGGCAAATATTATTGGTTTGGCGAACACAAAGGAGAACGTTCCAACAACGCATTGGTCGGCATAACATGCTATTCGTCGGACGATTTGTATAATTGGAAAAATGAGGGTATTGTTCTTCCGGTAGAAAAGGATTCGACGAGCGACATTGTTTCGGGTTCCATCATGGAACGCCCGAAGGTTATCTACAATCCGAAGACCGCTCAATTTGTAATGTATTTTCATCTCGAATTGAAAGGTCAGGGCTATGGAGCTGCAAGGGTGGGTATTGCCGTCAGCGATAAAGTTACGGGACCATACAGGTATCTGAAATCATGCCGTCCGAACCCCGGTAAATTTCCCGAAAATATGACGGAAGAGCAGAAAACCGCAACGGTAAAACCGGATGATTTTGAAAAATGGTGGACGCCCGAATGGAGTAAAGCCGCTGAAGACGGTATGTTTGTCCGCCGTGATTTGGAGAACGGACAAATGACGCGCGACATGACTCTCTTTGTCGATGACGACGGAAAAGCCTATCATGTCTATTCTTCGGAAGAAAATCTCACGATCCAGCTTGCCGAACTTACCGGCGATTATCTCGGTTATACCGGAAAATATATCCGTATAGCCCCTTGCGGACACAACGAAGCGCCCGCTATTTTCAAAAAAGACGGCAAATACTTTTTGATAACTTCAGGTTGTACGGGTTGGGCGCCCAATGCCGCGCGGCTTTTTACCGCCGACAATATTTTGGGACCCTGGTCAGAGCATCCCAATCCTTGCGTGGGCGACGACGCCAATCTGACTTTTCATTCTCAAGGCACATTTATTTTGCCGGTACAGGGGAAAAAGGATGCATTCATTTTTATGGCAGACCGCTGGACGCCGCGTTATCCTGTTGACGGACGCTACATCTGGCTGCCCATTCAATTTGAAAATGGGTTGCCTTTGCTGAAATGGTATGATCAGTGGGATTTGAACGTTTTCCAACAGTAGAGACGGGGCGAGTCCCATTACTACAAAAAAAAATATAAAATGTCCAAAAATATCCTAAGTTTTGTCCCAAATTATCACATACTTTTTATTAAGTTATTTTTACATTTGCATCCATAAATTTTAATCGAAATTAACATAACAATATGAATATTAACATCAGTAAATTATCCTTTTTCCTGTTTTTAATCCTCGACGCTTGTTTAATAACAAGTTGTAGAGAAGCATACTTTGAAGAAAATAACAATCCTCCGGGGTTGGGTAAAAGTATTTATGATTATCTGCAAAACGATGGGCATTATACCAATTACATTCGCCTTATCAATGACATGGACTATGCCGAAGTATTGTCCAGAACGGGAAGTAAAACGTTGTTTGTCGCCGATGACGACGCCTTCGCCCGTTTTTATGCAAATAACACTTGGGGCGTGAAAAGTTATGAAGGTCTTACGTTGGCGCAAAAAAGATTAATCATGAACTCCTCCATGATTAATAATGCCATACTGCTTGAAAATCTTTCTACGATTCCGGGACCGGTTCTCGGGCAAGCCATGCGGCGGGCAACTGCTTTGGCGGTTATGGATACGCTTACTTTTGAATCGGGAAGCGATTTGCCGGCTAACAGTTATTGGGACAGATTCCGCGATAAAGGCATCCACATTGCAAAAGACGCTAACCCTATCCCGATGGTGCATTTTCTCCAAGCGGAAATGCTGGCGCACAACATCACCGATAACGATTTTTCGATAATATTCAATGGCGTGCAACGCGCAAGCGACGACGCTTATATTTTTAACGATAAAGTAGTGCAACGCGACATTATTTGTCAGAACGGATATATCCATGTTTTGGCAGATGTGTTGATACCTCCTTCCAATATGGCGGAAGTTATCCGTAAAGCGCCCGAAACCCATTTGTTCAGCTCGCTTCTCGAACGGTTTGCAGGACCTTATTACGATGCTACATTAACAAGCCAATACATGTCGGTGGGAGGGACAGATTCGGTTTTCATCAAAGGTTACTTTTCTCAAAGAAGCGGTATTCCTTTTTATTCATCGTCTTCACAACTTGTTATGGGTCCAGATCAAAAAAATATATCCGACTATCTTCAATACGACCCGGGATGGAATACTTACACTGCGAGCGCTACTATCGGTACGTATCAAACCGATATGGGCGTTATTTTCGCACCTTCCGACGACGCTTTGAACAGATATTTCCAAAACGGCTCGGGGCGGGCTTTGATTGAACGCTATGGCTCGATGGAAAATATTCCCAATGGAGTCATAAACAAATTAGTCATGAATCACATGAAGCCCAGTTTCCTTGCATCGCTGCCTTCGCAATTCGGCACCGTTGTCGATGACGCTCAGGAGCCAATGGGATTACAGCCTTCGGACGTCAATAAAGCGTATATCGCCTGTAACGGAGTCGTTTATGTGATGAACACAGTCTATCCGCCCGCTTTATATTCATCGGTGATGTTTCCCGCCACCATCAACGAAAACATGAAAGTCTTCAATTGGGCTATCACTCAATTGCAATACGACGCTTATCTGCTTTCGATGGTCAACTATTACAGTTTCTTTTTGCCGACGGATAATTTCACTTATACTCCTCCCACAACATTAGGACATGTTCAGCCGGAGGTATGGAAATTTCATTATAATAATACTACAAATGTCGTTTACGCTTCCCGTCATCCTTACGACCCCATAACCGGTGAGATCGGCGACTCGATAGCAGTTCAGAACAATACGACCGTTTTGAAAAATATTTTGCAGGATATGCTTGACTACCAAATCGTTGTCGGCAATATTGAAGACGGAAACGATTATTATCGTACCAAAGGCGGAGGAACCATCCATATAATCCGTAGCGGAAACCAGATACAGGTAGCCGGAGGCGGCAATATTGATCAGGGCGCAACGCTTCCCGTCAGTGAAATATACGACCAGACGCAAGCAACCAACGGACGCGGAAACGGAAAAACATACGTGATCGATCAACCGATAGCGACGCCTACCCGTTCTGTGTATAGTATATTATCTACAACTCCTGAGTTTAGCGAATTTTTCGCCTTGGCGCAAGGTAACGACGATTTGTGGACGGGCGATGCTGTGCGGGCTGCCAAATACAGCGTTTTTTACAAAGATCCTTCGCAATCGGGTTTGGATTTGAATGTGCGGTTTTTAAGCACCTACCATTATACCCTGTATGTACCGACAAATGATGAAGTGCAAAAAGCGATTCAGAACGGGCTGCCTACTTGGGACGACGTTGAAGCGGCTACCGACCAGGATGTAAGAGATTCGCTGGCAGACAAAATCATCCGTTTTGTGCGCTACCATTTTCAGGATAATTCTGTTTTTCTGGATAAAACCACTACTTCCGGCGCTTTTGAAACGGCGACGCTTAACAATAATACGGAAACTTTTTATAAACTCAATTTGAGCGGAGGCAATTATTCGCTTAATGTTACTACCGAAACGGGAGAGACGGCGCATGTAGTGACTGCCAACGGTTTATACAACATAATGGCTCGCGATTTCAAGTTTGACACGGCAGATCCTGCAACCGCTACTTTGATTGAGACATCATCATACATCGTCATTCATCAGATTGATAAATGCCTGTACTTTGAATAATGGAATAAACATAATATTCATACAAATAAAATATGAAACATTTTTTTAATGCAATATTGATCACATTACTGCTAAGTTGCTTTCAACTGTTGAAAGCGCAACAATCTTCCGACATGATAATCGGGAACGTTTTTGAAAAAGGCTCGGGCGGACTGGTTGGCGTAACAGTCATGGAGGTTGACGGTACCAATCGTGTGATTTCCGGTACGGTGACTGACGTTAACGGCGATTTCTCCATGAAGATTGTAAATTCGAAAAATAAATTGGTAATTAATTATATAGGCTTCAAGTCGCAAAAACTGTCCATAGGCGACCAGCGGAAGTTTTCCATTGAAATGAAGGAAGACGAAACGGGCTTATCGGAAGTTGTCGTTACTGCCAAAAAACGGGTAAACACCGGACCCTTGAGCATTCCGGAACGCGAAGCGTCGATGGCTTATCAAACCATCAAAGCTGATTTTGATAATCTTCCGGTCACTTCGCTCGACGAAGCCCTGCAAGGTAGAATCGCCGGTTTGGATATTGTCGCCAATTCGGGCGACGTAGGCGCAGGCTCTTCCATGCGTTTGCGCGGAACGGCTTCCATCAATGCCAATAAACCTCCTTTGATTGTGGTTGACGACATGATCTATAACGCTTCCAATGCCGATACTTTTGATTTTGTCAACGCTAACCCTGAAAATTATGCCGACCTGTTGTCGATCAATGTTGACGATATTGAAAGCATTACCGTATTAAAAGACGGCGCATCCACCGCCCGTTGGGGATCGCAGGCTGCTAACGGAGTTATATCCATTCGGAAAAAAAGAGGCGTAAGAGGAAAACCGCAATTACGCTATTCCTACCGTTTATCCGGCAGCCGGCAGCCGCAAGGAATGAGAATGTTGAATGGCGACGAATACACCATGCTGATGAAAGAAGCTTATTTCAATCCGATGCAAAACGATGCAACCGCCAATATCAAAGAATTTAACTATATTACCAACGATGCGGTATTTCCCGATTGGCGCATGTATGACAACAACACCGACTGGGTTTCTGCCGTGAAAACCACCGGAGTCATCAACAACCACTATCTTACGTTGAGCGGCGGCGGCGAACGGGCGCGATTTTACCTGTCGGGCGGTTACGACAACGAAAAAGGAAGTATTATCGGTCAGAACTTAGACCGTTATACCTCGCTGATGACTTTGAATTACTATGTTTCCGACCGTATCGAGTTCGATTCGGATATGTCGTTTACCTATCAGAATCAAGATAAGAATTATAACATTTCTATTAACAATAAGAATTACGATTTATTAGCGCTCGCATACATTAAAATGCCGAATCTGGGTATTTATCGCGAAGATGCAAACGGCAACAGCACCGGCGAATATTATACGTTGCCGCAAGACATATCGCCTCAATTGAGAGACCAGTTGGCTTATCCCAATCCGGTAGCGCTTGCCTATCAGGCTAAAAACAATGTAAAGAATTATCGTCTTTTGCCCATTCTCCGTTTGAATTATGATTTAATTCAGCGAACAGACGATCAGATGCTCCAATTGAGAGCGTTGGTGCAATTCGACATCAACAACAGCACGACCTACGCTTTTTTTCCAAAGTCGCTGGCTTCGGTTGCATGGACTGACGGCAGTATCAACCATGCGCAATATGGCAACAGTAAAGGTTATCAAACGACCAGTCGGTTTGAACTCGAATGGCATCCGAAATTCAGTAACAAAAACAATTCGTTAGGAATGACGGCTTTGGCTGAATTTACCAGCGGTACGAGCGCTTCCCAATCTGAAGAATCCTACGGAATGCCTATGGGAATAATCAGCCCTACTACCGGATCTTTCGTTTCCAATATGTCGAGTGCAACCTCTTCTTCGCGGGGAATGAACTTCGTTTATACTGCGCACTATTCGTTTAAGTCGAAATACAATCTGGACTTTACCTATACGCGTGAAGGAAGTTCCAAGTTCGGTCCCAGTAAAAGATTTGGTAATTTTGGCGGTCTTGCCGGACGTTGGAATATCAGTGATGAAAAATTTATGGATTCGTCGAAAAAATGGTTGAGCATGCTGGCGGTTCGTTCAAGCACCGGAATCGTTGGTAATCAACCGAGTGACGACTACACCTATTTCAGCCGTTATAATTCGTGGAGCAGTTACGTAGGCGGCGGTACCGTAACTCCCGCCTCTATCCGCTTAGACAACCTCCAATGGGAAACAACGCGGGACGTGAATATAGGCGCTAACATCGGATTGTTTGACGATTTGTTCACTGCGGATTTCAATTATTATAACAAAGTAACATCCAACCTCTTGCAAAAAGATGTTAAAATTCCGACTTCTTCAGGATTTCCCACTTACACATGGCAAAATTCCGGTTCGGTACAAAACAAAGGATGGGAACTGTTTCTCAATCTGAACAGGTTTATACATACAGGTAAATTTCACGCCGATTTCAACCTGAATTTCGCTAACAACAGGAATACGGTACTGTCGTTGAGCCCTATTATATTGGCTCAATACAATGCCGACTATACTTTCAACAACGGCGACTATCTCTCCCGTTTGCAATTGCATAATTCGCTCGGTTCGATTTACGGCTTCCGTTACAAAGGCGTTTATCAATACAGCATAGACAATCCCAATTTAGTGGCAAGCGGTTATGCCTTAGGCTCTGCGCCGATAGCTCGCGACGCCGGTGGAAACATTATTTACGATTCCAGCGGCAAACCCGTGCCGATGTATTTTGCCTACGGAACAACCAATCAATACAAATTTCAGGGCGGCGACGCTATGTACGAAGACATAAATCATGACGGAAATATCAATCAATTGGATATTGTTTACTTGGGCAATTCTTACCCGAAGATTAACGGCGGCGGCGGATTCACATTCGCTTACGACAAATTTTCAGTAAATATTTATTCCGTATTCCGTTATGGAAACAAGATTGTCAATTCGGCTCGCATGTGGGCGGAAAGTATGATTGGTAATGATAATCAAAGCCGCGCCGTCAACTGGCGATGGAGAAAAGAAGGCGACTTGACCGACATACCGAGGGCATGGAATTCGAATGCGGTAGCAGGATCTACTTTGCCTATTGCGCGAAACTTTTTGGGTAGCGACCGTTATGTAGAAGACGGCTCATTCCTGCGCATCAATCAGATTTCGTTCAACTACTCTTTTCCGAAAAAATGGTTAGCGAAAATTTCTGTTACCAATGCGTCTATGTTTTTAACGCTTTACAATGTGTATTGCTTTACGCATTACTCAGGAGCTGATCCGGAAGTGAACTACGACTCGTGGGGCGTAAGTACCGATAACAATCAGACTCCTCGTTCACAATCGTTTACAGGTGGAGTGATACTGCAATTTTAATTATGAATAATGAATTATAAATTATGACAAATAAGATAATGTTACCGATTAAGAAGCTGTTTAAGGCAAGTCAACTCTTTAAAGCTGTTATCTTCTGTTTGCTTGCTTGCTCCTTGCTTGCTTGCAACAACTATATGGCTGTTCGTCCCGAAAATCAGATACTGTTGGAAGATTACTGGAAGAAAGGCTCCGATGTTGAGGCTTCCGTACTCGCCTGTTACCGTGCCATGCAGGAAAAAGAATTTATGTACCGCGTCATTTGCTGGGGCGAATTGCGGTCAGACAATGTAATCCCTGCTTCAACCGCAGACGACAATAACTTGCGGGATGCGAGCAGCGCCAATATTCTTCCCACCAACACCCTTTCGCAGTGGGGAACATTTTACACGGTGATCAACTATTGCAACACGGTGTTGAAGTTTGCTCCTCAAGTTGTGGATATAGACCCTAATTTCACCAATGCCGATTTGCAGGCGAAGTCAGCCGAAGCGTTGGCAGTGCGCGCTTTATGCTATTTTTATTTAGTGCGTACTTTTCGCGATGTTCCGCTGGTGTTGGATGCTACCGTTGACGACTCGCAAGTGCTGCAAGTTCCGCGGGCGGCGCCCGCCG
>Ga0123354_10019745_pt1 | contig 10583 bp, 6 predicted proteins | sample TergutLab28metaG_2_FD_97872 | JGI IMG/M metagenome (GOLD analysis project Ga0123354, IMG submission 97872) | Labiotermes labralis P4 segment gut microbial communities from Petit-Saut dam, French Guiana - Lab288 P4 | ecosystem: Host-associated > Arthropoda: Insects > Digestive system > Gut ...
AAAATTTTAGACCCCCGGTACCTTTGTTCATCCCCCTGCAGGCCCCCTCTTTACCCACCTCTAGTCAATCTGGGCGCCAAAGTTCGCCCCCCCCCCCCCGCCACCCTTAAAAACGATCCATTGTGTGAGCTGTGGTTATCTAAATTGCTCTTTCGATGTAGCAAAGCGTCAGGGGGAGAGAGAAAGAGAGAGAGAGTTGGATGGAGCTTTTCACTTTGGCCGCAAGGTTCGCTAGCTCCCTTGTATCCCTCTCCTGTGGTAATGCACACTTCAATGAATCTGCAACACATTTTAAGGTTTGATGCAGGCCGTCTGGAATGTCGTACAGAATCAGCATGCTAATGAATTCTCAAGACGTAGTGAGTTGAACCTTACAAACCAAACACTAAAACCATCCAATACAACTATTCTACAACAACAAACCTCAACAAAGTGATTTACAAGCCTGTAGTTACGTTTTTATATCCAGGATGCTTCGCTACCAGGGCGTCATCTTCAGGAAAAACTTCTGCTCTAAAAGTAATATTAAAAACATCAGAAACTACGTCTCAATACACATCAAGTATTTAAAATTAAGCTCCATGTTTTAAATATTGATTCCCATTAAAATATAGGAATAGAATAAAGATAAATTACAAAGAAAATGAGGCTTAGTTTTATATATTCAATATACTGACATGTAACACTTTTAATAGTCCTCCGTTTTAATAAAAGGTTATTCGTGCAGATGATACAATTATCTTGAAGTATGGCTATTACATGGCAACAAATATATGAACGAATTTATAACATATAGTTTAAGAACAGCTGTAACGGATGAATACGTTGGTTTATAATTTAAATCCCAGCACTGATTATGTTTTCAAAATTTTGTTTTAATAGATTAATCCCCCCTCAGTACCCTGTTCTCTCTCTCTCTCTTACACAGTCTTCATCTATGATCTCATCACAGTATAGCAGACTAAGTTACATGTCCATATAAAGCAGGGTGTAAAATTACATCGCGTATATTTTAATATTTATGAATCTAGACAGGAAATAAGAATTCAATAAATTTAACTAAATGCAACAAGCATTCCCCAAGTGAAAACTAACACTTTATATGCACAAACATTTCTTCCTTCACGCAGAGTTCATTAATATAATAATAATATATTTGACTGCAAATGGGCTGTCGCCCTGTGGCAGTGGTTATTATGCACGTACATAAATATGAAATAAGGATCTAAGAAATTTAAGTCGGGAGGTCTACATGAGAAGCATGCAGTAGCAACTTTGAGTCTTGGGGACCATCTCAGCATTCGCTTATAGACACAGAAAAACCAAGAAAAACCTGTGCCGAGGTGGCCGTTCGCAGGACCTTCCGGATACTGACTTCTAGCCAGCAATCCAGCAACTAAAGTATGTAAGACAGCAATACGCACCTAGTAAATAGCCTTGGTGTTTTTTTTTCAAAGATTACGATCTTAAAAAGGAATTGTTTCGAACTGCTTGAGAAAAACATAAATGGTAGACGCCACGCTTTATGAGATAAAACTGTCTGTTTGTGAGTGACGTACAAGAAAAACAGATACTGAACATTGCTAGATGTTATGAGGAGGAACAAGCCTACTACAGTGACCATAACAAGCATGACGATTCATCACCCAAAGCCTCTAGAAATGGAAGTTGGACCACAATGTACTCGCTAGGTGTAAAGTTGTCTTGCAAAAGGGAGGATGTGTTTGCACAGCATCACTCCAAAAACTTTTCATCATACAAACCTCTATTTTGGCATCCCAGTCAGGCGTCAAGCACCCCCATCCACCGTCCCTCATCTTCTCTGGTCTAACACCTATTACAAAAGGGCCTACCCCTCACTTTCCCCACATATACAGCCCCCTTTCTCATCCCTTTTAGCTCTACCCTCATACGACTCGCGTTATCAGTTTCAACCCCCTCCCACTTGCAACCACCCCCTCGTAGCAAAACGCGCGAGTCTATTCGAAAATAGTTTGCGTAATTTCCTTTCTTGTTGAAGCCAGAGGAAGCCAGCAGCGTGCTTGTAATATAGAAACAGAATGGAAGCAAAGGGAAAGGGAAATTTCCTCCCTCCCTTTACCCTCTCTGTCGCCATCATGCGGGTTCCTTCATGCAACATCGACATAAGTTAGCTTTTCAGACAGCAAAGTACGCACAAACAGCAAACTACAGTTCGAAACACCGGAATAATGGTACGGTCTCCTAAAGATCCGTACCAGTGACACTGATATAAAGTTTGACGCTTATTTATTTATTTGTGGTGTGCATAACGGTAATGTCAGTAGGTCAGATAATGTGGTCTAAAATCCAAAGGCCAGAATAATAAATAGGTAAGGGTGTGAAAAAATGTGGTCGTGGCCTATTTGAATGTAACATCGTGGCATTTTCTTGGAGCGCCTGAGGAAAGTCACTACAAATCTCAACCAGAATGGTCGGTGTGTCAAATGAAATTCAAAGCGGACATCTCCAGAACACGCACCAGAAATGTTTACCCTAACGATGGCGGCAGCATGTTCAACCGAAACGTCGGCACACTTCAACTGTACTATAGAACTCCAAGTGGCTTCCATTGCCAGGAGGCCGACTTCGGACCCCAAACTTGATGCTGATTCATTTCGAAAGACAGACATCATGATCTTGTGCAACCAAATGGAGACTTGAGCAAATATGAAGCAGGTAGTAGAAACTGGACATGACAGTACTCTCCGAACTTCCCCGAAAATACTTCATCCTCTCTCAAGCAAAAATATAAATACTGCGAGGTCTCAGTTCAAATCGCTGAACCTCAGAAAATACAGAGCTTCACGGAACACAACAGGAACACAACAGGAACACGACGTTAATCCCTTCAATTTTTCCAGTTAAAAATAAAAAAGGTAAGTCAGTCCCATTACAGGCACGAGGTGCCCAGAGAGTTCCAGGAAGTTAAGGTTCCCAGATTACGTGACAGTGGCCCGGGATGGTGGTAAGGTTGTCAACCTTACGCACCGGCCGCTTTTACCCCCAGGAACTACTCCTGGTACTCATTTCTGTTATAGGCTGAGTCGACCCCAGAGCCATAGTGCGATCGGAAGGATTGTGTCAATGAAAAATTCCAATGAAACCATCTGAAATCGAACCAGAGACCTTCCAATTTGTAGCACAGCATCTTAACCACTGTGCTACCGCGGTCCTCAATTCTTTCAGTTCACGTCCATAAATAAAATATTTCAACCACCTTACACTACTGTTTATTATCGCAAAACAACGGGTGTTCGTCCTCGAAGTCCCGTGAATTAAGCTTAAGTCTTATCTTGAAATACAAATCATCTCTGTAGATGAAGTTTTGTTTCTAGGACAAGATTTTAGCAAATTTTTCACACTTCATTCCTTACAGGGCATTACTGATAAACTAATTGAACCTGTAGGACGTTGTGAATTGAAAATGAATGTGAAAAAAGAACTAAGGTGATGAGAACCTCAAGACAACCATCCCCAGTAAAACAACATGACCTCAAAAACTACTAGCAAATGTGGAATATTATAGCCTGATAACGGAAGATGCAAAACGTAAACTTGAAATTAAATCCAGAATTTTCGTGGCTAAAAACGACGTTCAACAAGAAGGACATTCTTTGCACCAGCAAGTTGATATTAAATTTAAGGAAGGAATTATTTAAGTAAGAGTTAAATACTTGAAGCACAGCTTTGAATTGGGATGAAACTTTGAGAGAAAAAATAGATCTGTAACACCTTGAAAATTTTGAAATGTGGTGCTTGAAAAGGCTGGAGAAGATCACTTGGACCCAATGTGCGTAGACTGAAGGAATATTACGAGCAGTCAAGGAGGAAAGGGACATCTTACTTACTTAGCGGGATGAATGTGACCTGCCAAATGAAATGACAGTATCGGCCAGACGATTTAATAATTTTAAGAGCGAGGTAAGCAGCCAAGTGGAAAAAAAAAAAAGTTGCTTGCAGGTCAGTATACTTCCATACAAACATCAGCTATTCTGATACAGATTTATAGGTCATTGTCACCTTCCATGTCTTTTCGAGCAATCGCAGTAACACAGAGAAACTTCAATAAAGGGCCTGACACTGACATATATACAGCATTACGACTGGATGCCAGATAAAATGAAGTGTCCTAATTTTTAGGTGCGTTCACAAAATTGCGAAAAGCTATTTAGGATTTTCATGACATTTTATATTTGAGTATTTTTTTTCAAAATCTGTCGAGAAAATTCAAGTCCCATTAAAATCTGACAAGAATAACGGGCACTTTACATGAAGACCGACGTACTGTACATTTATGATCCTATCTCGCTGGGTTCTTCTTAGAATGAGAAATTTTTCAGACAAATGAGTAGAGGAAATCGAAATATTCTACGTTCAATAACTTCTTTTTCCGTAAGTCGTGCCCTTCATGAGACAATGTGGAAAAATGTAGTAGAGCCGTGTAGGCCATAGTTGACAATACGGCACATGCATATGTCACGCTAGGTGCCTAAGGCTACAGGCATACACTCAGAATATGTCATACTTATTGCTTTTTCATGGCAACAATGGTTTTGCGAAAGCGTCTCACTATAAAGTTTATAACTATATTGTCTGCATCGTTATAACAAACATTCCTCACAAAATTAATATATTTCGAAATAAACTTTGTAAAAATTACAGCTTGTGTAAGGTCGATATAAAATTTTAAACAAGTCTTTGGCATATTATAGTGTGTAGGCTTTACAGTAAGTATTGATATTAATTCAGACACATGCACTACGCTGACTTCAGACATGAATATGCCGATGGAAGGACAGACGGTTTTCTTCTTATTTTGTTACTTTTGCAGAAGATGGTGCCACGAATTACTTTAAAAACTGTGGCAAAATATAATTTTATGGCTGGCACTTTCAGTCACCAAACACATATTATTGTTTACCGTTTCTTTCTGCCTCGAAAATTTTATGGGACCTCTCGTTCGTTTGTTTACGATTGCTCATTATATGTTCCCCATAAAGTTTAGGTTTTTCGTTTCTAGGTATTCATTGCATAGGCTAGAGCTTCTCTTACTTCTGTCACTACTGCCTCTGTTTACTGTTCGACCATCAGTAGTCTATACGACACACGATTAATTTTTTTACAGTGATTTTTTTTTCTTTTGGCGCAACAGCCCCCAGTGGGCCAGGGCCTCCTCATTCACGAGGTTTCTAGATCACACACAACGACTCAAAACAGTCGGTAGGACTACTCTGGACGAATGATCAGCTCGTCGCAGAGACCTCTACCTGACAACACACAACATTCAACACCGAAAGACATCCATGACACCGGCGGGATTTGAACCCACAATCCCAGTAAGCGAGCGACTGTAGACCACGCCTTAGACCGCGCGGACACTGGGATCGGCAAAATCATCATTAGGAGCCCAATTTATACAATACAGTAGCTTCTACAGGCATATTTTAAAATATCCTACAGTTATCGTTTACAAAACGTTCTTATCGGATGCACCAACTGACAGCACAAAACAATCATAACAGAGAGATATCTATGTCCGCGGTGGGATTCGAACCCACAATCTCAGCAGGCGAGCGGCCTTAGACCTACGCCTTATACCGCTCTGCCACTGGGACCGGCTTTGCAGTGACTCAGCCAGCAAAAATTATTGGCTAGGAAGCGAAAAAACAGCTATTACGTAGGATTACGTATATATATATAGGATATATTCACTGACTATCGCGTACATTGAAGGTAACAACATGAGATTCAAAGCAAATTGTGCTTCAGCTTCCGCAATGCGCTTCTCTAAAAACACACCAAAAGGATATATTTCAATTCTTATGTGACTAATTTGCACATTTCTTACTGCATCTTATATCTGTAAAAATTTCCTGCTTTTCACTACCATGAGAAAAATGTTTTCTTTTTTATAGGTTCGCAATGGAGAATATATGAGTGTTATTAAACTAATAATAAGCAGCAAGTGTCAAGCGGGATGACGTAAACATAGGCCCTAAGCATTTCTTAACGCCACTCGGAGCCGATCCCATTGGCCGCGATGTCTAGGGCATAAGTCTGTGACCGCTCGCTTGTTGGAATTGGAGGTTCGAATCCCGTCGGAAGCATGAAAGTCTGTCTGTTGTGAATGTTGTGCGTTGTCAGGTAGAGATCTCTTCATCTGGCTAATCACTCTTTCGGAAGGGTCCTACTGAGTGTGGCGTGCCTGAATGTGATCGTGTAGCCTCGATAATATGAGGCCCTGTCCCACTACGGGTTGTTGCACCATGGGGGGGGGGGGAGACACTACTCAGGTTAATCACGCCACCGCAATAAGAGTATGAACCCAAATGGCTTAATACTAAGCCCAACCCCAAAGCTGGATAACTAGCTCTAGGATATCAAAGACTCTACATTCACAACCACCCGTCTGACAGTCTCTGTGAACCTAAGACATGTCAAACGAAGAAGTAATGACAATATGCAACCAGTCGGTCCGCACATTTCGTCGGTGTAATACTGAACCGACTTCGCTAGACTGATATCTGAAATTTCGTTTGTGTGATTAATAGATGGTAAGTAAATTTAATTTGGCCTTATTTGAAATAACGACTCGCTAGAGGCTGGACGGTCCGAGGATCGAATCCCGCGTCCAGAGCGGCCTTGGGACCCACCCAACCTCCTGTAAAATGGGTACCGAAACTCTTCTCAGGGGGTAAAGCGATCGAGGCGTGGCTTTGATCACCGAACCCCACCTAGCGCCGAGGTTAAAGAAAGAGTACAGCTATACCTCTATCCCCCTCGGGCTATTATGTCCTGTTATAGGGCGAAATTTGCTTTACTTAATTAAAATAAAGCCAATTTTAATGTTTGTGTTTACTTTTCAAAGACACTCGTCGTACAAAATACTTATCACATGATGTAATATAAATAAAACAGTTATAAAATCAAATTAGAATAAGCCCAAAAATGAATGAATGTGTTTGTAAAATATTTGAACCAACAACTGGAATATGTTTATGAACAGACCAATTCAATTATAATTTACTCTGACAAGTGACAGCCTACTAACATTCTAAAGTTGGAGCGATGGTGATGGTGGTGGTGATGTTGGTGGTGGTGGTGGTGAATGCAAGACTGGCTTCTTTGTATTTCATTTCTTGCATCATTCACAATTATCACTCCCAGTTACCAACTACCGAAACGCACTTCTCTTCCCACAGGACTAAATTCACAATAAATGTAGGTGAAGGTAAATGTATGGCTAAAACTGTGCACACCATGAAGCTGTATGGGGCTGTAGACGGATAACTCCCGTCATTCTTAAACTAGGCGCCAAATGAAGGTGACGATTCTGGCATTTTACCGACGGGGAAAGAACCCTGATACGCATTGAATAGGAGTCTGCATGGACACCAGTTCAGTATGGAGCAGAGGACCTTAATGAGAATCGAACCACGATACCTCTGTTGTACAGTCCATGGCCTAGTCACTAGTCACTACACGGACTTGGCTCCCAGCTTCCCCACAGAAACAGGGCTGTAAGACTTGTGTTGCCTCAACAGGACAACAACAAATAAGAATAACTTCTGTCTCTGATAGTGGTTCATTGGTTCTGGGCGACAGGGTGCGATTGACGACTGACACTGGGGCGGGGGGGGGGGGTGGCATGAAGGAAGATAAAAGCAAGAGGTGAATGCAGCCAATAACTTGTCACATCCCAGTCAGTGCTGATCTTACCTGTTCGATTATCACAATCACTTAACCATACAGACGCTAATTCTGAAGCACAAGGCAGACACACAGCCATTTGCGAAGCTGCGCTTTCGTGTTTCTGCAGTCTTAACCGGCCTGATGCAGGTCTGTCCCTACATACCGCACCTGAAACTGCGCGGAGAATATAGACAAAACTGCGTGCAGAAACATCGGGAATCTACACTGCATGTTGTAAGTTACAAACGTACTTCGCAAATTTATGTGCGATCGATAAACCTTTAAGATCGTCTTAACCGCTTTTAAAAGAAGAAAAGAAAATTGTCTCATTTACATAGCATAAAGTATAAATCTCATTGTATACACACGCAATTTTCAGATGTAATTTTCTAAAATTAATGTTTAAAAATCTATTTCCTACCTTACAGAGAACAAACTGCTTGTCTATTACAAAGACCATTTGCTTAATGCTGTTAAGGAAGATTATCTACATTATATACTTAAGTGACACTACACATAATTTATATACATATATATATATATATGCACCACGTGACAAGTAAAAGAATGTTTTAATGTTCATGGGCATGGTATACAGCCTGTAGGAAGCAGTGTGTCGTCTAAAGCAATATTTCTAATCCGGTGTGAAATGAAGACAGAAAATCACTGATCTGAAAGATTAAATTCTACAGCTTTCACTGGAAAAATTTTTTTTCCCCCGCATAAAGAGTATCTGCATGCAATGAAACACCCGCGATCTAATTGTGTACATTACCACAGGCCGTTCGACAGGATAACCTCCACATGTTAGACGTCATAAATTCCATGCACTATTCTTACTTTGTCGCAAATTCGAGTCGTCTTCCACAGCATATCATACATAAGTCGTCAGTCGTTCGTGATATTACTTATATGATGAAAATAATCATACAAAATCATCGTCAGTCCCTGTGTTGAGCATAACAGTGCATACAAGTCTAATGAACACAACATAAATATTTCCCACAAGTCACTGTTACTAGCCGATTCGGTCGGCCTGAAGAAGGAGACTGTGTTGCCTCCGAAACGTCTAAAAGCCTGCCAACCACAACCTTGTATCAGCCTCTAGAAAAGTACCAAATAAATACCCAGAAACAACAACTTACTGTGCTTGTAACAGGTTAAGAACCCTTCTTGTAAATATCTGAATTACTTTCATGTTATGTTTTATTACTACCGTCGTAAGAACTGGGTTCTTAATGCACCATTGTCAATTACTATTCCCTTACGTAGACTTATTACACCCACCACTTTTAATTAATTAAGAGAAAGCAAACAGCATCCTGTTGGCATCAAATGAGGCAGGAATGATGTAAATGTAACCCCCTCCCCCAATTAATTATAATGACAAGTGTTAAATCACTCTTGCTCTGAAAGAGGGACTCCTCGCCAAAGTCTCCTATTCTGCGCCGCCTGCGCTTCTATCTTTCATTTACGCCCGAATTTCTTATTCCAATTTCCGGCCGTTGTCTGTCAAAACGCAAACCTCCACATTCCCTTCCTCTGCTGCCCCTCCTTTATTTCTCAACCTCCACTCCATTCCACACCCACCCCTTCATCCTAAACTAAAATGACTCATTTTCTGATAAGAACAACCTCCTGTGTGTGTATGCATGTGTGTGTGTGTGTGTGTGTGTGTGTTTAACACAGAGAGAGAGAGAGAGATGTAGCCTTCGCCTCAAATAGACTATTATATCGTAGAGGACTATTATTCGCTTATTCCAATCTTATATTATATTGCCAGTTTATATGGAGTTTCTATTATCCATTGCGAAAAGTCCATTTCTGTCATGATATATAAGTTGGGTTTTATGCAAAAATGGTATTAATGCATACTGGATGTAGGTTTATTGCCTTGAAGATACATCAGGCTCTGCTACTTATTTTTATCATAGCCCTTGTTCATAAATTGTTATAACGTCTGATGTGTGTGATAACGTGCTTCGTTCAGAGAGGGAAAACTGCTGTCAGAACAATGAGCAAATGAGTTGTGAGTTGTACAGAACACAATACATGTCCCAGTAATGAGCGATTCTAAGCCTGTCCACTGCTTTTGGGAAGGTCAGCCAGGGAGCGGTGCCTGATTCTTCCCTTGAGTCAGAATTCTTCAGGACAGTTCACTTTAGTAAGCTATCCTATGCAAAAACACTATATGAATTATGCTTCCTGCAGCAAATCAAGCATTATTTACAGGTTGAACTCCATCCCTTCTTAACCTCGGCACTGGACGGAGGTGAACGGTCAACTTCATGCCCCACCATTTTACGCCCGGTAAGGATCCCGGTACCAATTAAACAGGAGGCTGGGTGGGCGCCAGAACCTGTCTGTACGTTGTGGAGAAAAGATTGCCCAAGCGGGAATCGAACTCTGGAACGTCCACCCTGTAGCACAGCCACTGCCGGAGATTCGACAAGCTAAAGAAGTCTGGTAATTCGGATTCGGTTACCCTTGTTTTCCACTTATCCTATTTCCTCTCTTCTGACTGACCATTTCTCTGCTCTTTCCCTGCCTCCCATTACTTCTTGCACTTCTCATCTTCGTCTTCCACCTGGACTTCTCCGTCACTTCGTACGTCCACTTTCAATATCAGCCACATTCTGTCTTTCCTGATTCGAATCAGAATTGATTTCTACAAGGCAAGCCCCGTTTCTCAGGGTCAGTGCCACACTAACGTAAGAAGATATCATAACATACAAATAATATACCACAGTAGTGGTTCAGCCTACACTCGGATACCACATCACCAACAGACAATCCCGCTACATAACATCAGCACGCCTCAAGTCGGCCTACACAACACAACAAGTACTCGCTAGCTCCTGAAGATGGAC
>Ga0123354_10019746_pt1 | contig 10583 bp, 10 predicted proteins | sample TergutLab28metaG_2_FD_97872 | JGI IMG/M metagenome (GOLD analysis project Ga0123354, IMG submission 97872) | Labiotermes labralis P4 segment gut microbial communities from Petit-Saut dam, French Guiana - Lab288 P4 | ecosystem: Host-associated > Arthropoda: Insects > Digestive system > Gut ...
CTGGCCATTATCTCCGTAACCATTCAACTTTGGATATAGGTGTTTTGGGTTATATCGGTATACTTTAACATAAGGAACACTCTCCCGAAGTCTGGCACATTCCTCCTGGGACACCCTGTATACACAACGGGGATGGCTCAATTTAAAACTATCTATCTATCTATCTATCTATCTATCTATCTATCTATCTATCTATCTATCTATCTATCTATCTATCTGTCTGTCTGTCTATCCTATCCAATTCAATCTCTATCACACACACACACACACACAAACACAAAAAAACTGTTACAGTAATAAAAAAAAATATTTTTTCGACACAGTGTAGAGCTTGCTTGTGTGTTTCGTACGATTATCAGAACAATTAGCGATCATTTCAATAAAGAGCATTAACTGGCAGCAGTGCATCTACAGTGACGCAGAAATGTGCGTTCTGCCGTTCAGATGAACTGCACGTTTCAAACTTCGGCCTAGCCCTCTGGCTGCAGTGAATTTCGGTACAGACATCCAATTAAACACTTTCTTCGATTTGTGATTATTTATGGTTTCCTTTACGACGCTGCCGTTAGCTTAGAATATGTGCCGCTGAAAGAAGATTAGTGATAATTGACTGGAAATGATAAAAGACAGGAAGCTGTACCAAATGCGGGACATTAAGAGGTATTCGTATGTTCACGGCGGTACTGTACCATGAATGATTAAATAAATTTGAAGGTTTGTGATCATGCTTTTTTCTGGTCTATAAAGGGTGCATATCATATTAAAAAAATGTTATTTTATGGATGGAGGAGCAAGCCTTGCTGAAATTAGATGTCTTTAAGAGCGGAAATATAAAAAAACTGTGACAAATGGAAACTCCAAACACGTACAGACCAGGTCTGTGGTTCACCCAGCCTCCATTTCAAAGAAAACGTAGGTTCCCTCGTGGCGTTAACGAGGCCGGAGAGTGCCGTTGACCGCTCACCTCCATCTAGAACCGACGTTCAGATGAATGGAGCTGAATAACACTTACTTCAGCTCTGTGCCTTCATGACATACACGAAACAACTTTTCCCTTTTACCTCTCATGAATGTGTGTGAGCAAGCCAATGATGTAGGCCACGGAGCGATCAAAAAGTCATTACTTTCCTAGGGAGCCTGCTGCATTCGTAGGCAGAGCTGTGGAGGCGCGACAGATCAGAGGAAGTGCAGGTTACAAGGTCCAAAGAAAAGAAAAAAACATACTTGGAGCCCGAAACTGCGACTTCGACCTGACCGTTCGCGAAACACTGCCAGGGAATTTATCCTTGAACAAGGCCGATCTTTCTCTAGCACAAGATTTTTTTTTTATTCTTCTAGAACAACACAAATGAAATGACCGTGAATGAATAGGTCTCTGCGTCGGGCTGATCGCTCGTCTAGAGTAGTCCTACCGAGTTTGGTGTGCCTGAGTGTGATCATGAATCCTTGACAATGAGGAGGCCTTGGCCCACTGGGGATGTTAGGCCAGGGTAAAAAAAAAGTGACTGAATAAACACGCCAATCAGAAAAGCTGGCGAAGTATATTGTAGGGTAAATAAACTATAATATGGGTAGAAGCAAGAGATGTTCACAGTTATCTCGTCGCCAATGCAATAACTAGAGACGGGATTTGCATTATAATCGTATGTGACACATTTACTAGGCAAATAATGACGAAACTGACAGTGAGAGAGATATTCAAAAGTTCGACCATCTCAAGTGGTCTAAATGCAAAATTTGGAACCTATTCTACAACAAAAGATAACCAATGGCTATTGTTCTTTAGTGTGGCAGCCACGGATGTGAAATCAGTAATGCCTCAACTGATCCGTTACTTTTTGTTCTGTGTTATTCGCAGATCTCGAAACTCCATAGCCTCTGACAACCTTGAAGTTGGGCTCCATCGCAAAAGTGTCACACTTTGAAGTTTCATATACCAATCGTAGTTTTGATTGTCAGGACTATAGTAACTCGATCGAATATTGGGAAAACCCACCTTGCTATGCGGCTTATAGTCCTACGAAAATGCATAGTCTTTAAGTCCTGAGACATGTTTTTGAAACGCAGACAAAAAGGTTGGTGATGGGTGCACTATGCCCCCCCCCCCCCAGCACTATATCGTAATTTCTGCTTGAGAATTTCCTGACTTTCTATGGGGCTATAATTTTGCCTACTGTCTTATATGGTGTGAAACTTTGTCTCTGACATTGGCGGACGAACGTAGGCTGATGGTGTTCGAGAAGAGGGTGCTCATAAAAGTACCTCGCTCTCCAAAGACCAGGTAACAGTGGATTCAGGAGATTGTATAACGGGCAGTTTAAAGATCAGCTTCATCACCAGATATAATTCGGGTGATGTGACGGATGAGGTATGACAGGTATGGGAGGAGGGAGAGGTGCACACGGGGTTTGTATTGGGGAAACCTGACCGACAGAGACCACTTAGAAGACCTAGGCGTAAAAGACGAGATAATATTAAAATGGTTCTTCAGGATGGGCATGTAATGGATTGATCTGGCTGAGGACAGGGCTAGGTCGCGGGCTGTTGTGATATGGTAACGAACCTTCCGGTTCCATACAGTGTGGGAATTTCTTGACCAGGTGAGGAATGACTGGTTTCTCAGGAAGGACTCTGCTCCACGTAGTTAGTTCGTTGGCTATTTCTCTTTATCTAGTGTGTGAAAATATGCCAATAATGTATATGCGTTGGCTGGGCTGCAAGTGAATATATAAATTGGAACACAAGTACGAAGGTCACTAGAATTGCGCTCAGTAACACGGACAACCCACTTTACAAACACTACGGCCTACGTCAAGTGGCCTTAAGACGGATCATTGCCAGTCATCGCGATGAGGCCCAGTGATCCCTTTCGGGCGCATATCAAGGTCGCTATATGGCGCATTCTTCACGAACTAAAACATACACTGCGTTCTCTGTCGTCTGGGATGTTAAATGACGTAAACAAATCCATAATCTGCAAATGTACTGAAAAAAATTATACAGTTAAACGGAGAATTCCGTAGTCTTGCAAGCTTTCGAAGCACAGTATCATCCACTTGAAAATTCCAAACTCTTCAGTTGTACACCACAATAATTTTGCCTGTTTTGTATGAGTGTGCAACCTGGGTCCCTCACGGGTGTGCAACGTGGGTCTCTCACGTTGTGGGAGGAACGAAGGATGAGGTTGTTCGAGAATAGGGTGCTGAGAGAATATCTGGGCCTAAGAGGGACGAGGTAACAGACGAGTGGAGAATACATAATGAGGACATTAAACATCTGTACTCCTTAACAAACATTATTCGAGTGATCACTTCAACAAGAATAAGATGGACGGAGCATGAGGGATGTGCAGTGGAGAGGTGAACAAAGGGATCTGGTGGCGAAACCTGTGGGAAAGAGACCACTTGGCAAATCCACGCGCAGATGGGAGGATAATATTAAGGTGAATCTTCAGGAAATGGGATTGGGGGGCATGGACTGGACTGATCTGTCTCAGGATAGGGGCAGATTGCGGGATCTTGGGAATGCGGTAATGAACCTCCGGGTTCCATTAAAACGAGGGGAATTTACCAAATACATGACGAATTAGTAGCTTCTCAAGAAGAACTGTTTGCTCCATCGTGTTAGCTGCATAGTGCATTCATCTGCTCCGTGTGATTCTGTAACAAACGGCGACCATTTACCGTAAGTACTAACTGGCTGTTACGAGCAAAGTAGAATTTTTTTTGTGCAGTTTACACTGAATGTTCACATATTAGATACAAAGACGAAAGCTGCCGGTCTGCTGCACTAAGGAGTGTATTCCACACGTTCTGTCCGAATCTCAGCGACGCTCTTCAACCGATTCTCGAATGATACAGTAGGCACTAATGCGGAATTCGCCTGCAGAAGCAGAAGACTTCCATCAGCAGCTATACTTAGGTGATGCAAAGGTCACATTGTCCCAGTGCACGCCGAAAGATCGTAAGAGGAAAGGGACGTACAGCTCCACTCTCAACTTTGGCAGTAGATGTAGGTGGTGTGTGATACCCCACGGACCCTTCACTTTAGGGAAAGACCCCCGGCACCTACTGAATAGGGGGCTGGGTGCGCCCGTGTACTGTCTGGACGTTTCAACGCAGTCGGCAATCGAACCACGATTCCTTGATTCCGACTACGCCCCTACAGGCTCAGGTATATTCCGGTGCTTACAAGCCAACCACTGGCACGATTTCTGGTCTTTCACGGACGTGGTGGAGTTGTCAGTAGTTTGTGCTTCGTGTTAACAACGTAACCGGTTTGGGTCTTCCACTGGTGGCGAGAGCATCGTGGAACACACCAACGTGTTATTTCACTCCCCTTCCCCATGTTCGTGTGTGTGTGTGAATGCAGTAAGGCCTCTCTGAACTACGGACAAGCATTTCATATAAACACATTCATATGATGTCTGTTTAAATGAACTGAGATACGAGAAACGTCACAGTATAGTATTTCCGTTCACGCGCCAACCTCGCACGTACGATTGAGTAGCAGCACTCTGCACTCTTACACGACGATGCGAATGATGACGTCAACATGGATTCGTACCAGATGTACAATGCTTGCCAGTAAATTTGTTTGGGCTCCTGTACCCCTGTTTTGCTACAACTCCAAACGCAGAACTGCCTCATTTACACAGATCCAACGAGCAGTCACTCTTGAGAAACTACGAAGTTCTCAGGCAATCAAGAAGTTCCTCACATTTTAGAACCTGAAGGTTCAATACCGTGATCACAACAGTCCGCCATTGGTCTCCGTCAGGAGCCAGGTACATTCATCCCAGGTGCGCACCTACAATTTTTCAATTGGGGGGGGGGGTGAAACTTAAAACTATATATAATTTGTTTTATTTTAAAAATTGTGTTAGAAATATAACTTAATGCTTGTTTTTATTTCAAACAACTAATGAGCGCGCGCACGCACGCACACACACACACGTGTGTGTGTGTGTGCATTAGTTGGTTCAAATAAATGCAGTACAAAGATGCACGGAATATGCATTAAAAAGATTAATATAACACTGTTTGCAACTGCATTTATATACATACAAATGTAACATGTTTCATGGTTCACTCACAAAATTTAAATAACAAAGTCTATTTTTTTATTTCATCTAAGATATCCTGCGTTTTTTTTGTTTATTTTTCAAAATTATAACGTACAACCATCAGCCAATTTCAGTGGCGATTTCGGATGAAAGGTACATCACGTAAAATGTTTCGTATAATCGTGTCTACAAAATTGTATTTTTTTTAAATTTCGATTTCGGGGGGCAGCAGCCCCCCCTCTTGAGTGCGCCCCTGTGACATCCTATTTCTGTCTGGGCAAGTTTAATCTGGTTCTCCCATGTACGCCTAGATCTTGCAATTCTGTATGCACTTGTCTACCATGCGTGCCATAAGCCCCGCCCATTTCACCCCAATATCCAATGAACAGCACTATCACTAGGCTCCTCGTTTTGTAATTTTCTCCATCAGTATGTTACCTGATCCCTCTTAGCTCCAAATATTCCCCTCAACACTCTTTTCTCGAACACCCTCAGTCTGTTTCCTGTCAATGTGACGGATCAAGTTTCATACCCATACTAAAGCATAGACAACACAGTAGTTCTGCGTTTTTAATTCATAAATGTTACAGATATAAAAAGACACAGGATTCTGGAATGGTAGCAAGCATTCCACGAATTAATCTCTTCTTCATCTGTGAACGTAATTTTGATTTGTTAATGTCGTTCCAAAATATTTGAAATGTAATACACAGAGGGGCAATGTCAGTCTTCGGTCAGGAGAGGTCCATGTGTATTCATGAATGTTGAAATGCAGTAAGACTGAGCTATGCCGATCAGATTTTTGGATTCACTACTCTTAACGCCAGTATCATTACTAGTTTCATGTCAACTGTGGTCTAAAATTGTCGGTTGGAATATATTTTCTGTCCCGGACTTTGCATTAAAATCTTCAAACAAAAACTGTCACATATTACTAACGGCATGGATCAAATACCTGCTCTAATTCCTCACATAACCCCCTCCTATTATATCATTTTATCTTCAATTAGAGGCGTTAGCAGCAGTAGCAGCTGGCCTCGCGGTCTAAGGCGTGGGTCTGCGGCCGAGCGCTTGCTGAGATTGTGAGTTCGAATCCCGCCGAGGGCATGAATTTGTCTCTTGCGAGTGTTGTGTGTTGTCAGGTGGGGTCTCTGTGACGGGCCGATCACTCGTCCAGAGGAGTCCTACCGCGTGTGGTGTCTGAGTGGGACATCAAAACCTCAACGATAAAGAAGCCTCGGCCCACTACGGCTGTCGAGCCATGGGAGAAAATATCCTACCATTAACAAATTCTAATCTCTTTGGTAAGTTTCATATGTAATTCAGTCCCCTTAGAGGCCTGGACAGGCCCAGAGGGTTCCAGGAAGTTAAGGTTCCTAGATTTCGTGACAACGGCGCAGGATGGTGGTAGGTTGACAGCCTTACGCACCGGATGCCTTTACCCCCAGGAAATACTCCTGGTACTCTTTTATGTTAGAAGCTGAGTCGGCCCCAGGGCCATAGTGCGATCGGAAGGACTTTATGTCAATGAAAAATCCACTGACACCATCTGGGATCGAACCGGCGATCTTCCGATTTGTAGCACAGCACCTTAACCACTGAGCTACCGCGGTCCCCCAAGTTTCATATGTTCCGTACATTAATTAGAAACATGAACAAATGCACTTGGACTAGATTAATGTACTTTAAGTGCATTGCAATCACCGACACGTTAAGGCCACAGATGTGGCCATCTTTAGGATGATAAAAACAAAACATGCAGACAATTATAATGTATCAAAACCACTCCACAGTTAATAATCATATATTTGTTGGTTAAAATTCACCCTTGAGTATAAAATATCAGACGATAAAAATTGTTGTCTGGAGTATGGTGCTATAGGATGATGTACTGTACATACAAGACAAATCATATTGCACATGTTGTCAAATGGTGGTAAACAGATTTCGCTGTGGTCAGTGTGTACATTTTGGTGCTGATGTTCTTGAAGTGCAATTACATTTTGAAAAGCGTAATTCACGAGCGATATGGGAAGGCCCCCTCCCGTATTGCCGCAGTTTGCAGCCCGGTGCCAATGCCATGGCCCGCATGCGTCGTGTGCAGGATGAGCTATGCCTGTCACGCGCTGGCAGTGATAACAAGCGTTTGTTTAACGCAGCCAACGCATGGTCTGCACACTCCTGTTAAACACACCGAACGCCCCGGGTTGCTTCCAGGGCAAACATCACTCCACCTTCCGGAAGGCATCTGGACGTACGGCATCGTACATTCCGGTCACAATTCCTTGGACGTTATGACAAACTGTGCCCTCAATTGCGGATTCGTCCGATCCCGTCGTTATCTGAATTCACTAATCGACTACCTGCAATTATTTCAATATACAGGATTGCTCCTGTTCATTATGACTCTTGACTACAGCCTGTACCATCAAACGTTTCGTATTTCACCAACTGACATTCCGTTCAACATTCTGTACCCATTCTGTACATTCTGGAGGTCCATGCATTTGTCTAGTTCAGTACATTCCTACGAAAGGTGGAACTCACATGGAAGTGAAGCTCTGACGTAACAACAGATCGGTGCTGATAACTATTCAAATCTTCTGGGATGTTACATAATGTCGACAGGTAAACATTTACCATCGTTTCGGAGGACCGTTCTACCTCCATCTTGTTGGCCAGGGAGGCCAGTAAGTCGGTAGCTACTGACCATTCGAGACGACATAATACCCCAGGCGACTCGCATCTTAACAACCAATATGTCAGTGCAGTTAAAAAGTACATTCTTAAGAAGTGTCACTGGACGTACAGATTCAACAGAATTAAAACTCGTGATAAGGACTTCGGAAGCCATTTTGTAAACGACGAAAACGGTGTTACAAGAGTCAGACTCCCAAACATGTCACAGTAGCAACGAAGCAACCAAATGAGAACAGGAGAACAAAAGAAGGATGTAAGGGCGGAAAAGGCCTGAGCTTTACCGTGTGGGAAGAGGAGCTGCACGGGAGGGACTGGATGAAGCCGGTGCTGCGGTCTGACAAGGTGATAACAGCTGGTGATGGATCGTACTTCCTTTTTTACAAACATCAAAATTTGAAACACGAATACTGGTAATGTAATTAAGCGTTCTTTAATCCAACTCCGTGAAATAGGGCAGTTCTTGCACAGATATCAGTTTCTCAGATGATCAATAAATTCCCTCCCCCCCCCCCAAAAAAAAGTACGGGCACACATCACACGTTTTATGAACACAGTCTGCATATAGGGACTTGTTGCGCGGGGGGGTGGGGGTGGGGTGTGACAGTGTTTTGTTTAGGCGTAACCAAATAATAATAAATTCAATTCAGCACCTGGATAGGGGTTGGGGGCGCACATCTGTATGACAGCGTAGTGACGCTAGCTCCGTCAGCTTGAATCATAAACGCGGTATTACAAAACTATCTCTGTGATTCCTGATAAGACACAATCAACCCGAGCAAAGAATACTTCCATTATAGGCTAAAAACGTTGTCATACTTTGTATTATGAATGGCACTTATATGGTCGTATTGTGTGGTGAAGAGGGGAACCATTATCAATAGCTGGAGGAGTGAGCAAAGGGCGTCCCTTTAAATATTATCTCAAATGCAGTGACGTGGCCAACGTGAGGCTATCGCGTGGGATTCAGTTGTTTCCACACACTCGCGCACGCACGCGCACATACACACACACACAACGTGCCTCTTTTATTTCAACACTGCACTCATCTCACCTCAGACCTCCTGCGTTGAAACTGCATGGAAGTGACCTACTTGGGAATCGAACAATCTGAGCTAATCAAGAAATTCATAGGACCAAGGTCACAGTAACCATATGCCGGACCATACTCGGAGCCAGATGAATCCAGTCCGTACCCCCATTTCGTTTTGGTCCGATTTAACACAGGATGAGCCAAAACGCCTGACGGTTTTTGAAATGAAGGTTTTAAGAGAATAATTTTTTTAATAATACAATACGTTCCATGTCCATGAGAATTTATGTTAATCATTACTGACTGAAAATGACACTTCGTACGTGACCACCAAGTCTTATCAAAACATTTCTGCAGTTGCGATAGAAGGGACGTCCTAACCCACTGTAACATTTCTTTAAGGATCCCTCGAATACACACCCTAATTCGCGGTTGTGGGTCGTCAATATTGGCAGTAGTAGTTTCGTATACCTTGCTTTTGACGTAGCTCAGAAGGTGGCAGTCTTGTACGGACAGATCAGATGTTTCTGGCGTTAACAACTGCGCCGGTAACACCTGACGGTATACGAAATTTGAAAACCAGCTTGCTTGCTACGCGGGGCTTCCAGACTGATGGTCATCATGTGCAATTACGTATGGAACAAATGTTCAGACAGCATAGATATCCGTGCAACTTCTTAGGACAATGTTCCTACGCAGACTCGTTCTTACATCTTACCCGCTCGTTCGCCTGATCTTGCCGTACCAGACTATTTCCTTCGGAACTACGTCAAAAGGACGGTACACGAAAGGCGTCTAGCCAGTACTGACGACTTTAAAACGACTTTAAAACAATTAAGTCAGGAATGTATTCAAGGGATCACTCAGGAAATACTACGACATGTTATTATACACTTCCCATTAAGACTGCAGAGTGTATTAAACAGCACGGTGGCCACCTACAATGTCATATTCAAACAGTAATTATTCACCTGAATTTTCATTCATGTCCAATGTGACTAGCAGTGGTAATAAAATTTTTCCACTTTTCCTTAAAAGGTTATTTCATTTTAAAACCCGGCTGTTGCTTCTGTGTCACCCTGTACCATGCTCTCAACTTTCAGGAATTTCGACCAAAATTTTGTAAGCATTTCTCGTACTAAACTGTGTGCAACATCCGTCAGCTTTGTTACGCGTATCACTGAACTGTAGCTAATACTGTTCAGCTTCTCTACATCAATGTGAGGGCCAAGTAAATTAAATAAATTCCTGACATGGTAACGGTCGCTCAGCAAGTTCCTACCACTTAGTGTAATAGGACAGCAACAATGCCCCACTTTTTCCCGAGCACGGTCCCAGTATCATCCCACGTACGTCTCTGTACATACAGCGGCCTATTCATTCATGTGTACCGAACATAACTGTAACCATTTCTTATCTTCAAAAAACGGATTTCTCACGCTCCCGTCACTCCCAGTCATTTCGCGCCAAGTCACGACGTTATTTCTGCAGGCCATCCCCTACTACGTAAACTGAGCATGGAGCACGCCATGGTGACGAGACCCACACAGCGTCGTTGGACCGTTCTTGTTCACACCTTCAGCCCCGTCATGGTGGGTAGGCTTCTTTCTATCCTTTAAAATGAAATGGTTACTGTACGTACCACGTATATAATGTTTCTTTCTGTCCTTTAAACCGAAATGGTCACTGTATGTACCACGTATATAATGCTTCTTTCTATCCTTTAAACCGAAATGGTCACTGTATGTACCACGTATATAATGCTTCTTTCTGTCCTTTAAACCGAAA
>Ga0123354_10019747_pt1 | contig 10583 bp, 4 predicted proteins | sample TergutLab28metaG_2_FD_97872 | JGI IMG/M metagenome (GOLD analysis project Ga0123354, IMG submission 97872) | Labiotermes labralis P4 segment gut microbial communities from Petit-Saut dam, French Guiana - Lab288 P4 | ecosystem: Host-associated > Arthropoda: Insects > Digestive system > Gut ...
GCACATGTGCTCGAAACATGTAGAGGCATGAAATAAAACTTATGGTGAAACAAATTTTGTGCATCAAGTTGGTTAAATACTGAGAAAAATATACTGCGATGCACGGTCAGCAAAACGTTAAAAGCGGTTTGTATATTTCTGTTTAACATACAAACTTACTAGACAACTTTTAAAACAAAAATAGTTTTTGTGTCGTCTTTTTATGCAGTGTTTTTAATACACTGCCAGATCTGATAAGTCTCTAATTCTAGGTTGAAACCATCACACAACAAGTTCAATTTATACAAGCTTATATACTTTTCACTATTGAAAGTTGCAAGCTTTTGGTATCCCATAATCCATAAAAACTAAGCAACGCTTAGATCTGTGTTCTTGGAGGGCCTGAGGATGACCTACTAGGTCAAACTTGTCGCCCTGACACATATACCATTGTGTATGAATAAAATGTCGTGTTAATGGCTGACGTGTAGTATTTCATTTATAAAAGTGTGTTAATTGCTGTGTTCCGACTGTATTGAATAATCTTTTAGTTGATATTTACATATCATTTATCTTAGTAATTAACCAACTTGATGCACAAAATTTTGTTTTACAATAAGTTTATTTCATTCCTCTACATGTTTCGAGCACTATGTGCTCATCATCAGGAGGTCAACATTGCATTACACAGTCTCTGGTATCATCACACCTATAGGTCTGATGATACCAGAGGCTGTGTAATGCAATTTTGACCTCCTGATGATGAGCACATAGTGCTCGAAACATGTAGAGGAATGAAATAAACTTATTGTAAAACAAAATTTTGTGCATCAAGTTGGTTCGTTACTAACATCAATATACTGAAATGCACGGTCAGCAAAACATCAAAATTTACATATCGGTTCCTTTATAGGGATTTCTTGATCCTCCCAACACGCTCCCCATTTTGCGCACACTGTCATTGACGCATGTGGTACCGACAGACGTTTCTTAATGTCTCTGTTTCCGCAGGAAAACATCTGCAAAATGTCTTCGAGAACAAGGCTGCACCTATGTCAGTGCCTACACGTTGTCATTCATCGGTGACGTTCTTTTCTTTTTTTTTTTCAAGACATATGCTTGTGATTGCCCCGTGGGGTGTATGGAGAGAACGCAGCTTTATTTATGCCGAATTGATTGAACTTTTACTTCACGCTTGCCGTCCATCACTTTTAACATTGTGCTGGTTAGAGCCCTAACCTTGTCTTAGATTTGTGTATGGCAGTCAGTGCCTTGCCTGTCTGTAGACACAGAAGTCTCACCTTCCACGTTTTACCTTGGATATTCAGTTTAGCGAACTGCTGTATTTGGTTTGAAATAGCCACAGTTCTTAATTTTTTTTTTTTTTTTACATCTAGGACAAATCGGTAGCCCCTCACCGGGAGATCTTCATTTCGTAAGGCAGGGCTGTATTGACACTCGTAACCGGTTTTGGGGCTCGCAGGTCGCCTTTGTGGTACGTCAGATCGCACCGCAAAACAACCTTCTATTTTGCATTATTATTTTAAACTGTATGTTCTCTTTGGGCAGCTGTAGAAAACTTGTGAAGTTGAAGCTTTATGGGTCGATTGGTTTGCCATGTAGTTGATCTCAGAATTTTTATAACTGGTAAAATTGCACTGCCGATCGAGCACAATACCTCCGGTACGGTTGTAAGGTAGAGACCGCAACGAAAGCTTGTTTCGAAGCCAACATTACACGCTTTACACCAGCACAGAATGCATTTTAATCACTTCATTAACAAGTACTCACTTTACAGAAGGACGTGAGACGAGATCCTTGTTTTCTGCCAAGCGAAATGTACCAACTCTCAGAACAGAATGGGGCGAAGCTGGGGACATAATGAGTGTTATAGTGCATGATTATATTTTTGTGAGATGTTTGAGGATCGAAAAGTGCCAAAAAAGGGGGGGGGGAACAGACGTACAAAAAGAATAATTAGACAGTGTGAAGTAGGGTGGGGAAAAAACCGAAGGAAGGCCAACAGGATTGGTCACATCTTGCACAGGGACTGACTTCTGAAACATGTGCCAGGAAAGATAGGCGTGAAGAGGAGACGAAGAAGAAGACGTGAGCAACGACTGGATGACCTTACGGAAGAGAGCAGATACTGGGATTTGTAACAGGAAGCACTAGATTTTATTCCCTGTAACTGGCTTTGGAAGGAAGCTGTGGTCCTGTCGCAAGACAACGTGGTGAATGCCTAAAGTAGGAAAAATATAACTATTATAGTACACACTGAATTACTACAGTACATCCAGCGTAGATAGCAGTAAAGTATAAAATACAGAAAACTGTACGCAATACAGTACAAAATGCAGTAAAACCTCATTAATTTTTTTACATGTTTTGGCCAATCCGGGCTGACCTCAGGGGAAGAGTCCATACATCCTGGAAGGTACAGGAGCCATTACGTTGTTAGAACGTTATGTACCTTACAGAATGTTCAGGTCAGGGGTTTTTAATTTTTTTTTTTTGGCCATGGTTTCCTTTGAGAGGCTGATGAAACCCGCAAACCCCCAAAAGTATTTAAATACATGAAATTGAGGTAGTGAGAGTTACTGAATTAAAAAAAAACTGTAGACTAGAGGCCATAAATTACTTTTTTTGGCCTTCATTCATTATTCAATAAAAAGCTAAATTTCAGTTAGAGTTTAGCAGTTTAGCGAAAGTAAAGTTGAAACTCCACCCCTTCCACGTTTACGGCCCCCCCCCACCCGCTGGTTTAGATTGTTTTCCTGAGGTTGGCCTGGATTGGCCGAAACATGTAAAAAAATTAATGAGGTTTTACTGCATTTTGTACTGTATTGCGTACTGTGTTGGCCTATAATAATAAATAGTTAAGAAAGTACACGGTGAAAATGTTTCTTAACTCCTGTTTACGTGTGGTAAAAATCTGTGACGTGTGCAGAAGGATATCTTGGACATGGGCACTGGTATCGCCGTCTGGATCAAGTAGGTCAAGCACCTCTTACGGGCCAGTAGCTGAGCCCGCTGAACATTAGCCCGAAGGAGGAAAATTCCCTAAGCCCAGCGCTTGATTGTCCATTGATGAAACAAGCTGCAAAGAACGGTTTCTTTACGGACCGTCTTTCGGCTCGTATATGTGATGTAATAAGTAGGTTATGCTCGTGTTCCCAGCGGCTTTCGGATTGTTTAACCTTCGGAGGGAGACATAAACTTCTGGAATCGGTCGCCACACTGCAGACATGGTTTTGTTCTTGTTGATCCTACAGTCAAAATAAACTAACTCGCCTTTACTCTGTGTGCTGGTACATTCTAGACGGACCCTGAAACTGGGGCGGATGGAGATTCCAAGATTTTACTTGATACATTATTGTTTCTAAAGTCGGTAGTGGATGTGAAATACACACACAAAATATCTGTCGGAAAATATGAACGGAAAAGAGCGATTGAGAGACCTAGGCCTAAATGGATCTCAGGGGTAGAACATGTGAAGGTGTGGAGCCGATACATCTGTCTCACGACATGCGTAGGTTATTCGGAAAGTAAGTACCGTGTGCGCATATCTCTCGCGCATCCTCGAGACTGTCACTTTGCGCAAGTGCAGTGACATCCTCTATGATTTGAGAACCGACAGACGCCATTTCGTGAAATTCGTTTTATGTTTATGTTTGTTCCTGTGCGTTAAACATGTTTAAGACAATTGAAGAGGCCGCCGACTGTGAAATACGGTATGTAATTCGTTTTTTGAACGCTAGGAATATGCTACCAAGTGAGATTCATCACCAGATGTGTCAAGTGTATGGTGACAATGCGATGAGTGATGGCGTAGTTAGGATATGGGTTCGGATGTTCAATGAAGGACGAGGGACCGTGCACGATGAGGCGCGAAGTGGGTGTCCATCTTTGGTGCTTGATGATTTGGTGCGTAAAGTCAACGAAAGAGTGCATGACGACAGACGTTTCACAATTTCTGATTTGTCCCTGCATGCACAGTTTAGTTGCCCGGGCGATCTGGCCTCTTGGACCGGTGACTCCTGGTTCCTCGCATGTTTATCTTCGGCACTAGATGGGGTAAAGGGTCAAATATTCACGCTCCAGCCGGCGCTTTCCCCCTTTCCCGGAAAAGAGCCCCCGGCACCCTGCGAATGGAAGTCTGGTTTGGGCCTTATATCCGGTATGGACGCTTTGGAAAAGAGTAAAGTCTCTTGTGCACGCTGTGAATCGAACCGTAGTTCCTCGGTCATGCAGCCTGTAGCCTGGTCACTGTACGGACTATGGTGTTCTTGCTACCCATTTCACGAAGCGAGGAAGAGATAAGTTCATGGAAGAAGGGAATTTTGACACGGACTGTTGATCTAACCATAAGAAAAATTTTCACATGATTGTGACTTACGTGTTTTGGAATACCTAGTAGAACAGTACAAGAATTCTTCAAAAGAATGCCAAGGCGTTTCCTTCATTTCCGTTTGTGCGTTTTGCCTGCTGCTGCCACCGCTTTTAACGATCGTTTGAACAAGTAGTTGAGTGACTTTTTTATTTTCGTATTTCAAGGCTTGGTTCTAAATTTGGAATAATATACACGTTATAAAACACTGTAACATCTTGTAAACGGAATTTAATGGCTTCTTTTTTCACAGTTCAATTGTTCACAGTCGACTATCTAAAATAAGTGTGATTTATATTAGGGGTGAACAAATTTTCCAAAAATCAAGGAACCATCTCAAAATCCTAGGCGCCACAAGGTAGCAAAGCAAGTCCCATACTCAGGATCCACAAGCATTAGCACCAATGTACAAAATGTAGACGCCACTGCGACAGGGCGCCCGGGATTTGTGCGTCCCAGTTCTTTGGAATGTCTGCTCAAGACCGTCGCCCACTTTGTAGTCTGCGATTATTGTGAATCTGTAAGGCCTATTACATGTCCACTATGTCTCTATAACTTTTTTGTTGTCACCGCCTGAAATTATTTTTGAAGCCACGTTAAGGTCGGGCGTTCGGTTATTTTCTTTCGCCACGTTCAAAACAGCTGTGTGAGACCTTCCCAGTTTTGTAACTTAACCCTTTAAACGCCGAGTTAAATCCCATCTGCCATCTACTGGCATTACTAGCTTACCATATATTCCACGTTAGCGTGCTAAGGGTTAAACCAACATAATGCACACTTTTCATATTAATATTTTAATTCATTTCTTGATGTCTTCTACGTGTTTCGAACATCATGTGTTCGTCATCAGGAAGGCCATTGGTACATGTAGTTTTTGTATGGTATGTTTTTCGTGCATTTATGTAAGTAGTCTAGCAGTTGGAAGGATGTACCGAGCACATCCTTCCAACTGCTAGACTGCTTACATACGTGCATGAAAAACATACAATAAAAAGTGCACGTACGAATGGTATTCCTGACGACGAACACGTGGTGTTCGAAACATGTAGAAGACGACAAGAATTGAATTAAAACATTTGAAAAGTTCGCGTCTTGTTGGTTACGTTACATAATCATTTTACAATGCGAGGTAGACTGCATTTGAAATATGATGGCACACGCGCAGAAACCAGATTTCGTCTTTCGGCGTAACGGACGAATCCATTTAAATCGGCGGGGGCGTCAGTTCAGTCTTCTACTGTGGCAGCCGAGGTGTGCGCATCAGCGGTAGTAATGCTGGATACACGATGTTCCGAGGTAGTGTGATGAGTTCACTCCATTCGTCAGTTTCCCCTTCACTTACCCTCCCGTGCGCCACTGTGTACCACCACATTTCAACTGGACTCTACAAAAAAAAAACACTAATAACCTTCCCAGTGTTCGTTTCAATGGGTGTGGAGTGGTCGGGCGTCGTGAGAGTGGGGAGAAGGTGGAGCTTTTATCGGGGGCCTGATCCTGAGGCGAACCAGTCAGCGTCTTCAACATCTTGACGTGTTTGGCCATACCTCCATTGCAGACGCTGCTTGGCCTGAGGCTGTGTTAATCTTTGTGTGAAATGTAAAGGCTGCGGCTGTAAAGAGGAAGGTGCGCATTGTTCGTTAGAATTTGTAGAAATGTAACAATGCGTTGTCTTTAAACCAGCGTAAAATAATAGTGCTGGTACTGATTAAGGACAGTGGAAAATCACGATAAACTTTTAGCATAATGACCGTCTAACCCACGCGTGCACAAAACCCGCGCGCCATGTTGCTCGGGATGCTGAATTTTGTATTGTGGCGCGGAGTATTTTGAGGTCCTGTGTTCGAAACGTGTTCCGTGTGGACCTTAACCTTCTGTCGCCAAGAATGTTGAGGTGGCTTCCATATTTGTGGAAAATTTGTTGGCACTTGATCTAAACGTACTAGATCTGACTCTGGGTAAATGACCAACTTGATACACAATTACGTTGTATAAAACGTTTATTATTATAATCCTCTACATGTTTCGAGCTTATCTGTACTCATCATCAGGAGGTCAAATTGTATTAATACAGCATCTGGTATAGTATTCTGTGTAAATGACCGTCCGGTGTGCAACCAGCACACCGGACTGTCATTTACACAGAATACAATACCAGATGCTGTATTAATACAATTCGACCTCCTGATTATGAGCACGGAGTTGCTCGAAACGTGTAGAGGATAATAATAATAATAATAATAATAATAATAAGCGTATTATATAAAGCATTTGTGCATCAAGTTGGTCATTTACCCAGAGTCATTCCAGGATGCACTGTGAGCAAAACTTAAAATACTAGATCTGGTTACAGGAAACAGCCTTTTGTGAAGAATGTACTTCGGTCGTTTCAATCACTGTGTCAGACTTTTTTCTTTTTCGTTTAACGTGTCGATTAATTCTGCCCCGTATCGGAATTCCACAATTCTTCTTGAAAGATACAATTTTCTTTGCTTTTTTGTGGGGGTGGGGTTGGGGGGGGGGATCGCGTTCGCAAAATCACGAAGAGCGACTGTTAGCTTCGTCATGTCCGTCCGTCCGTCCGCATGGAACAACTCTGCACCCACTGGACGGATTTTCATGAAATTTGATATTTGGTGGATTTTTCGAAAATCTGTCGAGAAAATGCAAGTTTCATTAAAATTGGACAAGAATAATGGGTACTTTACGTGAAGACCGATGTACATTTTGTATCATATCTTGCTCATTCCTTATTACAATGAGAAATATTCCAGACAAAAGCTGTACAGAAAATCAGAACACACATTTTATGTTCTGTAAATTTTCCCTTTGAATATCGTGCCTTTATCAGATAATGTGGAAAAATATTGTAAAGTGGGGAAGGCCACTCATGACGGTATGGCGCATGCGCATTGCATGCCGGATACATAAGGCTACGGACACACACTCACAACATGTCATACTCTTTGCTTTTCCACTATATCAGTGGTTCTACGAACACATCTCAGTGTTAACGTTGTACGTACATTGCCTGCCTTGTTCAGTTCTGTTGTTGTTCAAGTTTCGAAGAATGGTGAACATACAATGTGTATTTAATTAGTATACCAACTGATGCACATACATAAAAATTCCACATTAAAACATTAAAATTGCTCCGACATGTTTCGATCCTAAGATCATCATCAGGGAGCTACACTTTCCTCGCTAAAGGCACTATTAAAATTAGTCACTGACTTTAGCGAGGAAATTGTAGCTCCCTGATGATCTTAGGATCGAAACATGTCGGAGCAATTTTAATGTTTTAATGTGGAATTTTTATATATGTGCATCAGTTGGTATACTAATTAAATAATTCGACGATATGCACGGTGCAACAATAAGGATATGAAATGTGTAGTAACGTATCTTAATTACCATTAACTTTTCCACCATTGTTTCCATTCCTGGCAGGGGCAAGAGAGTTTTATTTTCGAAACTTACATACCGGCTGTAGGGCCCGCGCAGCCTCATATTCTGCTGGCTGCTTTTTACCCCGGCCATAAAGCGGCCGAGGCGTCAAGTTGACTTCTTCCATCTAGTGCCGAGGTTAAGAATGAGTGGAGCTATACCTCCAGTCTATCATATGCCTTAATGGTGTGCACAGGACCCCCACCATTACTACATATTGCACTGGTTGTTGCATTTTCTGTATTTAAGTGAGGGCCTTGTCTCTGATTTGGTACTTTGCTTATTCCAGAGTAAGTTCCTAGTCTCTAAGAGACCGTACGTATTGGGAGTAATGCATCTTGAATGCCCCATAACTCTTTCTGTTTACTGTCTTGTTTTTTTAATCACTGTTTCTACCTTACAAAGTGGAAGATAGCGTTTCGTTCACAACTGTCCAAAGCTCTTGATGGTTATTTTTAGCAAATTTAATTAACCCTTTTATTTTATTTTGTTTATTATTCACTGTGGATTACTGTCGATTACCAACGATTTTTATCGATTACTATGTATTATTTTGGATTGTTATCGATTATTATCGACGAGTGTCTGACCCCTCTCCCACATTTGAAAGTTCTGATTTAGATAATATGGAGAAGAAATGAATGTTGCTTGTTCGGCTGTATGATTTGTTACGCTAATGACGTACTCAGAATGAAATGAAGCTCGTTTTTAGCATACGAGTGCTTGTATTTCGTATACGTCTTTCCACTCTTGCGTTTGTTGATCATGGACATAAGTGCCCGCATGAAATTTGCGCAAATGGGAATGTGTGTCTGTCCTCTTGTTTAATTTCATGTGCGTTGAAAATATTTTGAGTGCATGTTGTATTGGTTAGTCTGTGTTGAAAGCTGCTGGACGAATTTAATTTTAGTGCACATTGGCTCAGTTTATTGATGGGTTTAAATTGAATTTAATGGGTTTCATTTCTTCATTAACACAACACTGAATGCACCATCTTTCGTAGACCAAGTCACACTGTTTGATAGTCCGACTCGTCAGACAGCATTACTTGTTTTACGAAAGATAGGTAATTAAATGTTGGTTTCATGGAGACAAAAGAAATTTATGAATGTAGTGCATGGTATGTAGAATATTTAGTGAATTTCATGAGATCTTGTATCAAACCCGTATTCGTCGTACAGAGGGATCGTATGGAGAGTGAAGGGACAAAATAGGACAGAACTTAGCTGGACAATATTTGTGTTCTGTTACAGTACATATCTCCATTCCTGGTTGTAAAATTGGTACGTAAATCGCAAGTCGTGGGTAGTGTGTGCCATTTGCGTGGTTCGACATGCTTTGAGACTTGTATGTAGAATAGGCGAATTGCTGTGAAATTTACACTGTACTGGTCATTACTGAAAACGTTGAGTAACGCTTGGCTTTGAATACGCGCCTCACTTTTATTGTGATCCTGAAATAAACCACACGCTTCATTAAGCTATTTGTATGGGCCCACATAATCTTGTTCTTGGAACCGAATTTGCACTTCACAGAGAAATAATTGTGCTTCCTAAATGTCAAGATGTGCTACACTGAAACGTCAGTCTTTCAGGAAATAAAATGTGAAATTGTGTTTCGAAGTTTCATGGCCCTGTTTTTCTTACCGAGTTGTGGGTGGTGGTCTGCGTAGGCCTGTTTGTTCGCCTCAAAAACATGCCATGGTTTGAGGTAAAAATGTAACAGATACGGGGCACGTCCCGAGTTCTGGTCAATTTGATTCATATACAGGGTGGCGCAAGAGTCATTTTGACCCTCCATTTATGTTGTTAAAATTTGATTGGCAGGTGACTATTCCACTCCGTATAACACTGGTGGAAGAGACCGAGTGTGTATCACAAACATATTAGCGGGCGAGATGGTTCAGGCGGTTACATTTGTGACATATTTGGGAGGTACGCAAAACAAAACGAAGCAAAGCAGAGGAGAGCAAAGCAAAGCAAAGCAGAGCAGAGCAAAGCAAAGCGAAGCGAAGCAGAGCAATGCAGAGCAGAGCAGAGCAAAGCAAAGCAAAGCAGAGCAGAGCAGAGCAAAGAGGAGAGCAGAAAGCAAAGTATAGAGCAAAGCAAAGCAGAGAAGAGCAGAAGAGAGCAAAGAGGAGATCAAAGAGCTAAGTATAGAGCAAACCAATCAAATCAAAGCAAAGCGGATCAAAGCAAAGCAAACAAAGCAGAACAGAACAGAGAAGAGGAGAGCAAAGAGAAGGTCAAAGAGCAGAGCAAAACAAAGCAGAGAAGAGCAGCGCAGAGCAAAGAGGAGAGTTTAGAGAAAAGTATAGAGCAAAACAAAACAAAGCAGAGCAGAGAAGAGCAGAGCAGAGCAAAGCAAAGAGCAAAGTATAGAGCAAGGCAAAGCAAAGCAAAACAGAGAAGAGCAGAGCAGAGCAAAGAGGAAAGCAAAGAACAAAGTAAAGAGCAAAGCAAGAGTATGAGTCTATACAATCCCTGTGCTTTATCAAGCCCTACGCCGTGAAGACGTGTGGGGTGGAGGTGTAGCGCTATTCGTTCTTATCCTGAACACTAAATGGGGGTGATTGGTCATATTCACTTCAAGGGCGCTTTGATTCGTGTGCCTGTTGGGTAGGAGGCCGAGTAAATCCCAAAGCCCGTCTCTACGAACTGGGTGGGGGGGGGGGGGGGATCTTTTGTCCTTTTTGGGGGTAGAACGTTGATTACTTGATCCTTCAGCCGGTAACATAGACGATGGAGGAATCGTATTTCGATTCTTTATA
>Ga0123354_10019748_pt1 | contig 10582 bp, 5 predicted proteins | sample TergutLab28metaG_2_FD_97872 | JGI IMG/M metagenome (GOLD analysis project Ga0123354, IMG submission 97872) | Labiotermes labralis P4 segment gut microbial communities from Petit-Saut dam, French Guiana - Lab288 P4 | ecosystem: Host-associated > Arthropoda: Insects > Digestive system > Gut ...
CAAGCGCTTGTCGCTGGGTCGCCCAGGTAGTACTGAAGGCGGCGCTATCAAGTTTGATCTGTCCAGAAGCCATTGGTTCTCTTCTCGATACTTTAGGTAGCTGCCAGTAGTAAGCTGGCAGCTACCTAATTACTACTGACTTTACAGCGCGTTGATCTGAGAAGCGATCTTAGCGTCAGTATCCTCGATGATATTAGCGACACTGACTAACTGTTTGTTGATCTGGTCAAGTAACTCTGCAAACTGCTTGATCTTAGGCGTTAAGCTGTTGTACTGCTCATCAAACTTTTGCATGGAGGAACCTGACCAATTGGCGCGGATCGTGGCTTGTTCTTTGTCCAATGAGCTCAGTATCGTGCGCACATCAGAGGCGCCTTTCGTGTACTTAGTTGCTGAAGTACGAAGCTCTGCTGGTGTTAGCTTAATTTGTCCCGCCATAATAGTTCCTTCCTTATCCAGTACTGAAAACAGTTTTATCCATGCTTAATATGATACTCCTTTGAAAGGATGTGAGAGCGTTAAGCTGTCAAATTAGCAATAACGAGCTCCCAGCAGAAAGATCTAACTCCTCAGGAGTAAAGCTCGTGTCATAGACATACCCTGTTCCTGAATCACACAACACACAAGATTGATCCGGAGTAAAGCTCTCATTGTCTCTGAATAACTCCTCTATCAAAGGGAGCGTCTCATACAGCGGCTTCTCAAAAGGAATAAGAAGATCAACGCACATCCCAGCAGCAGGCACTTTGCACTCTACGATAATCTTGCTCATTATGCATCCTTCCTCGCGGTCAAAAACTTTGCCAAGTGTAATATTTCATCTTTCAGTACAAACCCGAAACCCTTTTCAACCTTTTGGTTGTAAGGAGGGTTCTGAGCCTTGAGGTGATATTGTTCCTCAAAACCGGGTCCCAGCCAGATGCCATCTTCCATAGAAGCGAATTCGGACAACCATGGCTCATAGGCGATAGAGGTGAAGTCATCTACAGAAGAGCCGAGGATCAAGCTTGCTCCTTGTGAATGCATCTGGGTAAGATGCGCTATCAAGGCTTCCTGCTCTTCAGTATCCAGCGCTGCGTATATATTTGCAAACTCCGGGATCACGACAAACGCATCGTCGTCTTTTGATGCGCCCTTTTTCGGCTCTGTTGCCAACAGCGTCTCCGTGTGCCCCGTACTGATAGGATGCGTAGAGGTCATATCTCTTAAGACCTTTGAGGGATCGATGACCAAAACAGAACCATTATCAAATCGCGCGATAAGCTCGATTAGTGTTGCAAGGAATTCAAGATGCTCTGCTCCTCTCGACATAACAAAGGTTGAAGTATGGCGCCCAAAGTCATAACTAAGCGTCTCCAGTGACTCTTTCTCGACAGCGATCGGCAAGATCCTGCTCTCAATGTCAGATGAAGTTGGCTGTAGATAGTTGAAGTTCACTGCTTCTGGCAGGCAGGGCACCGGCTGAGCCGCCGACCCTGTCCATTGCTTTGCGAACTCCAGGCACTTTTCCCTGACTTCTCTGGGCGAATCCGCCAGGTCCTCTGAAATCAATGCGGTCTGGAACTCAAAGACACCGTTTTCGCTTTTATAGAGCCCACGCCCGGGGTTTTGCGCAGGGGTAAGTCCTTCCAGCCGTCCGAATATCGCCGCATAATCTGACGTGTCGGTAAGCTGATAACAGATCTGCTGCTTAAAGTTCTGTTGGAGTTTATACCTGACACTGTTGGGCGACTGCGCAGTTATGATGAAATAGATTCCGTACTTCACGCCTTCTCTGGTCAGTACGTTTATCCACTCCTCACCCTCTTCGTAGGTCTCACTAAAGCCAGCAAAGTTATTGATCACCACAACGATATTAGGAAGCGGGTTGTCAACCTGGCTGACATAGCTGTTGTAATCCCCGCCGAACTCAACAAAGAGTTTGCGCCGCCGCGTCAGCTCTCCATTCAACATCGAAAAGAGGTTTTTGATCTTCTCTGCATCCATCGAGATCAGCACATCGCCTACGTGGGGCGCCGGAGCAAAGCTTGACAGAGTTTCAGAGCCGAAATCGAGCAGATAAAAATGCACCTCGTCAGGAGTGTGAGCCTGCATAAGAGAGTACACCAGCGAGCTGATGAAGTGCGTTTTGCCTGAACCTGTCATACCAAGAAGCAAAAGGTTTCCGCCCTCGCTGAGAGAGAGTTGCATTAGCCCCTGAGCTTGGTTCGAAGGATCATCATATTCGCCCATCGCGCTGCTCATCATATAAGGAGCAGGCTCTGGCGCTTCATATTTTTTGTACAGGGATTCGAAGTAAATCCGTTCTGCCAGCGGCGGCAGCCAGAGCAGCTGGTTTGTTATACCTTCATCTTTGGAAATCTCAACCAGGTAGTTCGTTACCTCATCAAGCTGTTTGGCGGCCTCATCCGAGCCCCGGCCTCCGCTCGCAGGCCTTACTTGCAGCAAGGGTGTTCCTTGCGTATCGAGCATCACTACTGAGGCGTCATATTCCCGCTCGACCCGGTCGGTTGGGTGGTATGGGGCGCCCGCCCATGCAGATTGCCCCAACTCGAACAGCTCATCATAGCCGACCTGCAAATAGAAGCGCCCGACTTCCACGAGTTCTGCGGCGTCAGGCTTTTTGATCATCTCCATTGAGTCTGCCCGATCTTGAACCTTGAGGCAGATCTTGAATTTGCTGTTAGCCCAGATCTGGTCATCGACCACGCCTGACGGCTTCTGGGTCGCAAGGATCAGGTGTACGCCTAAGCTTCGGCCAATGCGTGCGGCGCTGACCAGCTGCTCCATGAACTCGGGCTGCTGGGTCTTAAGTTCCGCGAACTCATCGGAGATGATAAGCAGGTGTGGGAGCGGCTCGGTGACACGGCCTTCCCTGAAAAGGCTCTGATACTTGTAGATATCGATATTGCTGACCTGGGTTTGCTTGGTCGCTTCGTTAAAGATCGCCTGGCGCCGCCTGAGCTCTGACTGGATCGACGCCAAAGAGCGATTCACTGCAGCGCCCTCAAGGTTTGTGATCACCCCGACCGTATGGGGAAGCTCAGAGAAAGCGTTTGCCATGCCGCCGCCTTTATAGTCGATTAGGACAAAAGCAACTTCGTTGGGATGATAATTGATAGCTAACGACAGGATCATCGTCATGATGAACTCTGACTTTCCTGATCCGGTCATTCCGGCGATAAGTCCGTGAGGTCCATGCGCCTTTTCATGGAGGTCAAGAATAAAGGGTTCTCCCGTTACGCCCACACCGACAGGCGCCCCCAGGCTGCGCACCGGGTTGCTCTCTTTCCAACGCGTAAGCGCGTTAAGGTGTTCGATCTTGCCTACCTGAAACATCTCCAGGAAGGTGATCATCTGGGGTAGCTCGAATGCAGATTCCGCGCTTTCAAGTTTGATGTTTGCTAATTGGACAGCAAGCTTTCCTGCATCAAGCGTAAGGTTGGGATCAGGAGTAAATCCAATAAAGTCTCCGGCAGTGTTCGAGCGATCATAGAGTCGCGATTGCTCGCCCTGGACTTCCAGAACTACGCGGCAATCTTTTGGCAAATGACGTAACTCATCGTATACCGCAAGAACCGAAACACCCTTGTACTCCTCTGCCTTAAACACTGAGTTAAGCGCCTCACATTTGCCCGCCAAATGCCTGTCTAATGCAAAGACTATGTAGCGCAGGTTTTTCCCATTCTTGGCCTGTTCTTTTTGCAATGCCTCCTGCTCAAGAAAAGCGCTCAACCGCCTGGCTTCCTCTATTGTACGCGCGATATAACGCATGTCTTTGTCGTTTGACCATACGTGGGGTAACCACCTGACAAAGCTCCACTGGTCTTCTTCTGACTTATCGTAGATGAACAGGAACTTGACTTCGTCATAACTATGAAGAGCAGCTAACTGAAAGATCAGCGACTTCATGAAAGAGACTTCTTCGTCTCGTTGCCCAATGACTCCCATACTAAAGCGCTCGGTCAGCGAAACAACGACCGGAACGTCCTTGAGCACGCGCGGTGTATCTATGATCTCGAAGAGCTCCTCTTGCATGATGTCTGCCTCAAGGACAAAAGACCGCTCTGGAACGTCGTACTCTGCCGAGAAAGGCCAGTCGCCAATACCAAGGCGGATATCTAAGAAGTCATTATGCCCCTGGGTCCTCTCCCAGAGATTGCGTTCTCGATTACGGATGCGCTCTACGCATTCTTGCACTTCAACGTAGTTCTCATGCAAGATCTCCTGCTGCTGCTTTTTCTCCTTCTCGATATTGTCTTTCGCGGTGACCAGATATTCGCCGTACTTAACCCGACGCTCATATTCCTTCTTGGTTTTTCTCTTGGCTTCAGAGCTACGTGAGACCATCGGCCACACGATCATGCCCACCATCATCGCCCCTGACATCACCAGCATCGGAGCGGCTTGCCCCATAGTTGATGATCCATTCATGACATTTCCGACCGCCGCTAATGCCATAACGCCTGAGGCAAGGCCCATCGTGACCGCCGGCCCTAAGACCATGATCGCTGGGGTCTCATCCTTCTTCTCCTCGGCAGGAGGTGCGTCAATCTTAATCTTCGGACTTTTTATCTCACGCCTGAACCGTGGGGAGCGAAAGAAGAGAAACCCCGAAGAAGATTCCTCTGTCTCCTCGTCCTCGTCCTTTTTCTGCGGTGGCTTAGCTTGGAGTGGCTCAAGTGAGCTGTTCAAGGTCACCTGCCCGCCCGGATTATTGATCGCGAAAAACCCTTTGCCGACAACGATCATGAGGTCCATCAGTGCAATCGTGTCCCCGGGTATGAGAATTTGCTCGGAGATTTTACGGTTGTTCACGAAAGTTCCTGTGGAGCTTCCTTTGTCAGTAATTTTGATGCTATCACCATTGATAGAGATCGTTGCATGGCTTGCTGAAATAAAAGGGCTGGCAAAGCAGATCTCAGAGGCAGGTGAACTACCTATTGTGATCTCACCGGAATTGAGAAATTTATAGCGGGAGAAATGCTTCCTGTCAGCAGTTTCAGGTTCTGCATAGATCGTGGCGCGCTCATCTGTCTCAATGACCCGTATTTGGTAAAGCTGCCCCTCAGAAACATCCTGCGCGCGAAGCGGCTCTCCCTTTGCATCCAGTACTTCTACGCGCTTGTTCGATCGCAGTACCCAACGATTTTCAACCCCCTCAACGTAGAGCAGGTCATCTGTAGCGCCTGAATCATTCTCCGAGCTGATCCAATAACGCCCGCCGTGCTTTCTGGGAAGGACTCGTGCGCTTCGTCTGTCGCCTTTAGTGAGTAATAGTCGCATATGGACTCTCCTAGTCAAGCCTTAAGTTTGCCGCGATTAGTCCTCCTTAGTTTATTACTTAGCAAACTTTTACGCCATCACTCTTGTGAGAGCCGCGTTAGTTCAGATACATCTTGCTGGGGGTGGTGCCTGTCTGGTCCTGATACTTGCTGCGCAGGGCAACGTGCCCGTAGGGGCGGTCGACCGGTGTCGTCATCTGGGTAAATGAGATCTGCCCGATCGGCATCCCAGGCACCAGCAGGATAGGAAGGTTCGCCACGTTAGAGAGCTCCAGCGTCAGGCGTCCCCTCCAGCCTGGATCGACGTAGCCCGCCGTCGAATGGATCAGTAGCCCCAGGCGCCCCAGCGAGCTTTTTCCCTCAAGGCGCGCAACGATGTCATCAGCCAGTTCGATACGCTCGATGGTCGAGCCTAAGACGAACTGCCCCGGGTGCAGGACAAACGGCTCAGTCGTCGTCGCGCTCTCAGGGCTGGTCAGGCCAGGCTGTTCGCTCAGTGGGTCAATGTAGGGGTAGCGCGAGTTGTTGAACACCTCAAAGCTGTCAGAGAGGTGCAGGTCGATGCTTGAGGGCTGGATATCAGCCTCATCACAAGGGTCGACCACAATGTCCCCATTGGCCATCTTCAGCTTGATCGTTCTATCTGAGAGCACCATAGTTCTTCCCTTTCCGTAAATATAAATCTGTGATAACGCGATCAGCGTTCGTTGGCAAGGCGCCGCGAAACGAAGCAGCCCGGAGGCCGTGAGTTTCGTGGGAACGCCGCCAGCGGGCGTTCAGCGCGTTATCACGCACATTTGCTGTAGCCGCAGGCCCGACAAACGGCACACCCGCTCTCATGCTCTAACACCCCGCCACACTCCGGGCAGGCGCCGGCAAGGTTATCTAGCTTGTCAGCATGCTTGCTCACGGCTGTGGCCTCACGGCCGGTCTCGTGGTACTCGATTGCGTGCTCAAGCGCGATGCCGATCGCATCGGCGCAGGACAAAACCTTGCCCCCCTCGGCCCACATCGGGCTTGGGCAGCGGATGCCCCGCAGATGCGGGATCAGTGAGTGCGGATCAATGCCCGCGCGCAGGCTTGCCGAGATCATGCGGGAGAGCGCCTCCATGTTCGAAGCCGCGCAACCGCCTGATTTGCCCATCGTGGAAAATATCTCGCACATGCCGTGCTCGTCCCAGTTGATCGTCACGTAGAGGCTGCCACAACCGGTCTTGATCTTCTCAGTACGCCCCTGGGTGATCTCGGGACGAGGGCGTGGCTCGAGCCTGCCGTCACCAGCAGTCTCCGCTCCTCCGGCCTCTCCCCCTGTCTTCGCCGACGCTCCCGTCGTAAGGACCTGGCTGTCCTTGCTCCCATCACGATAGATCGTAACGCCTTTAACATCCAACTCATACGCAAGATCATAGACGGTCCGGACATCCTCTGTTGTAGCGCTGTTTGGGAAGTTGACTGTCTTTGATACCGCGTTATCGGTGTGAGCCTGGAACGCTGCCTGCATGCGTATATGCCAGGCAGGCGTGATGTCATGGGCAGTTGTGAAAACGGACTGCACGTCTTCCGGCACGGCGTCCAGCCCTCGCACCGTACCATGCCCGGCGATCTCCTCCATTAGCTCAGTGCTGTAAAAGCCCCGCTCGCGTGCAACGGCCTCAAAGAGCGGGTTGACCTCGACCAGCCGATCATTGTCCATGACCGTGCGCACATAGCTCACGGCAAACAATGGCTCAACACCTGAGGAGCAGGCAGCGATGATCGAAAGGGTACCAGTCGGCGCGATGGTTGTCACGGTCGCGTTGCGGATAGGCTCAGCTTCCGGAGTGTCATAGATCGAGCCTTTGTAGTTCGGGAACGCCCCCCGCGTCTTCGCCAGTTCGCGGCTCGCGGCCTTTGCCTCGGTGTCGATGAACTCCATGACCTTGGCGCCAGTCGAGACCGCCTCGTCACTGTCATAAGGGATGCCCAGCATGATGAGCATGTCAGCCCAGCCCATCACGCCCAGGCCGATCTTGCGATTGCCGCGCGCCATCTCATCGATCTCGGGCAGGGGGTAACGATTGACCTCGATCACGTTATCGAGGAAGTGCACCGCGCGATGCGTGATCTCCTTGAGAAGGTCCCAGTCGATCGACGCCTTGCCCTCTCCGTCGCGTGTGAGCATACGCGAGAGGTTGATCGAGCCCAGATTGCAAGCCTCATAGGGCAGTAACGGCTGCTCGCCACAAGGGTTGGTGGCCTCAAACTCGCCGACCTGCGGCGTCGGGTTGGCACGGTTAATGCGGTCGATAAAGACGATGCCGGGATCGCCCGTCGCCCAGGCCAGGTCGATGATGAGCTGATAGACCTCGCGTGCGTCAAGCTCGCCCGTGGCCTCCTTGGTGTGCGGATTGTAGAGCGTGTATTTCTCACCGGCAGCGACCGCCTCCATAAAGGCCTCGGTCAGCGCGACGCTTATGTTAAAGTTCTCGAAGTCGCCGTTGCGTTTGCAGGTGATGAACTCGAGGATGTTGGGATGGTCGATGCGCAGGATGCCCATGTTGGCGCCGCGGCGCGTACCGCCCTGCTTGACGGCCTCAGTCGCCTGATTGAACACGCGCATGAAGCTGATCGGGCCGGAGCTGACGCCCTGGGTCGTCTTGACATTGTCGCCGGAGGGGCGCAGGCGCGAGAATGAGAAGCCCGTGCCGCCGCCGCTCTTATGGATGAGCGCAGTCGAGCGCACGGCGTCAAAGATCTCTTCCATTGAGTCGCCCACCGGAAGCACGAAGCAGGCAGAGAGCTGCTGCAGGTCGCGTCCCGCGTTCATGAGTGTCGGCGAGTTAGGAAGGAACTCGAGCGAGGTCATAAGCTCGTAGAAGTCTGCAGCCGCGGCTTCGACATCGGCCGTAGATCCCCAGACCGCCTCAGCCGAGGCGATGTTGCCAGCGACCCGTGCGAACATGTCAGCCGGGGTCTCGACCGGCTTTCCATCCTCGTCCTTTTTCAGGTAACGGCGCTCCAGTACTGTCAGCGAGTTGGGCGCCAAGCGCTCGTTTATCGTCTGGTCAAGCTTGGTCTTAGTCGCATTTCCCGCCATGTTTTCCTCCCGGATCGCTTGTTTTCTGTATATCATCACTCACTTGCAAGAGCCACAAGATGTTGGGCTTCTTAAGAGTAAAGCACCAAGATATTGTGCGTCAATATCAATTTTGAAGATAATGGTGACAGGCAGGTAACAGGTGGGCGTCGCAGAGACAGCGCGTAGGTGGAAGGGCTCTGATTGCTCAAAAAATCCGCTTCAAATTCAAAAAAAATGAGGGATAGCTTTGAGGGGATAAAGCTATCCCTCATACGAGGGGGTCATATCTGAGTTCTCAGCGAGAGGACGATGGGTCGACCATGACCGATCTCTCTCGAAGATCAGATGCTTAACCTATCACTCCATCCCATAACCATACTTCCCTCTTTTGCGCCGAGTGATTGCCAGTAAGAAAAGCAGCGAGGCGCCAGTCAGAGCAATGAGTGGGACCGTTGTTGAAACCACATCTCCTGTCTTCGGCAAACTCGCCGCCGGAGCCGGAGCTGGGGCCGGTGAAGTTGGGATATAGATGGCAAGGTTACCATCCTCGTCAATACCCCATTCCATATCAGAAGGAAGCCAGGGGAGATTTGCGTACTTTGGATCATTCTTATCTACTGGAGTGATCCTGGTAGCCTCAGGCTCGATAAAGATCGGGATCTGGCGAACCGCCGTAAGCCCTGGGGTATCCGTTACCGTGAGCGTCAGTATATAGGCGCCATCTCCGTAGTTAGCTATGCTCCACTTGATGCCGTCATAACCTGATACCTGCAGAGCAGAAAGCGGGATCGTTTCTTCGTTATCACTGATACTCACCCCACAGATTCTGAGGATGTCGGCCAGGCTCAATACGGCTGGTTTACGAATATAAAGGACCTCATGCAGAGGATCGATATTGATGACAGGAGCCGTATTGGGATAAATAACATCGAAGACCTGGCCATCTGCCGTTACTTTCCAGGACGTAACGCCTTGTGGCAATACCCCATGCCCATAACCATATTGCCTATGCGCATCAAGGTAGAGCGTCGGATCTATTGTCGTGCCTAAAACAACATTGCTGACTGTTTCAGTTGCAAACGCTGTGCCACCGAGAGTCAGAAGATGATAACGGATCGTGACCGTTGCCATGCCATTAATGTTCGTTTCATTAGAAGGCGGTGTGACCGGAGTGTCATTGTCAGAGGTAGCTATAGCGGTATTAATTATGGTCGTTCCAGCCGCGTTATCCAGAACCTTAGCTTGGATGGTGAAAGACTTGCTCTGTCCGCCTGAGAGATCGCCTAACGCAACTTTGACCGTATTGCCCGATCCTGTATTGGTGGCGCCCGTAACTGATACCAACGAGAGGCCTTGCGGCAGGTTATCGGTCACTACCACATTTTGCCAGACGTCAACTGCGTCCGAGTCATTAAAGGCAGTGATGGTATAGGTGAGGATATCGCCAATATGATATTTTCCGTCTGCGGCCGTAGGACCACTTACCTTTTTTTGCAGTCTATGGACCGAGATCGGGATATAGATGATAGGCTGGTTGCCTCCCTGGGCGCCCCAAAGGTCATCCTCGGGAAGCGTCGGCAAGCCCGTGTACTCAGGATCACTTGAAGTCGGAGGGGTGACGGCAGTGCCTGCAGGCATTACGGTGATCGTAAGAGTGACCGGATCAGCTGCGCTGCCAGGCGTATCTTCAACGTTTAGTGTAAGAGTATAGGTTTGAGGACCATTCGCTCCACTCCAGTCGATATCATCATAGCCAGTGATCTTCACAGCAGATAACGGAATGCTCTCTTCAGCATCAGTGACGCTGACACCAGCAATACGCAGGATATCATCCTGGGTCAGCTGGACCGGAGTACGAACAGTCAGATCGCGCTCGTAATGGATCTCCGGGGGCTTATTTGGATAGTAAACCGTAAAGTCAGGGTTCTCACTATCGATCGTCCAGGGGCCTGGTACCACCGGGGTCCCATCGTCATAACCAGTCGTCAGGTACTCATTGAGATATGGGGTCGGGTCAAATGATGAGCCGATCTCTACGTTCGGGATTTCCTTGGTACCAGCAAGAGGACCCGTGGGACTTAAGTAGTAATACTTAATAGTGACTGTCGTCGTACCGTTGACTGGTGTCTCATTTTTCTCAGGAACGATATCATCATCGTTATCTGAAGAGGCTATAGCAGTATTTACGATAGTAGTTCCTGCCGCGGTGTCGAGTACCTTTGCCGTGATAGTAACGCTC
>Ga0123354_10019749_pt1 | contig 10582 bp, 5 predicted proteins | sample TergutLab28metaG_2_FD_97872 | JGI IMG/M metagenome (GOLD analysis project Ga0123354, IMG submission 97872) | Labiotermes labralis P4 segment gut microbial communities from Petit-Saut dam, French Guiana - Lab288 P4 | ecosystem: Host-associated > Arthropoda: Insects > Digestive system > Gut ...
ACCCCAGGGCCATAGTACGATCGGAAGGATTTTATGTCAATGAAAAATCCACTGACACTAGCTGGGATCGAACCAGCGACCTTCCGATTTGTAGCACAGCACCTTAACCACTGTGCTACCGCATAGATAAAATGTGCGTAATATATATTACATGTACGTCACATATTTTAACTTCATACTTCCAAGTTTGCACCCCTACGTATACTGCGCCCGGGTCGAATGCCTCATTGGTCGAACTCTTGTTACAGCTCTGTACGTTGGAAAAGCAGCTAGGCAGGTTCCAGAACGGTGCTGGAGACAGACGGTTGAAGAATATACTTCTGTCTGTACCAGGAATCTAACCTCGATCTTTCGAAACTCAGCAAGTCAGAATGATCTTGTTGTACCTGCCGTTACCAGGGCGGTGAAATTTACGAAATGAAAATTTGGTTAACATGTTCTGAAACTGACTAAAGCGTGTTAGATCCGAAGTAGAGCTGCATCACTAAGCTCTGTACTTAACAACTAAGCGCCACACTGCATTTCCATCTTACTGAGTCTAGCTTTAACTACCACATGCCTCAATTCTGATAGCACAGAAGGGGCAAAAAACTCACCTTGTCACACCAGGTGACGTCAAGCTCGGAAAACATCGTAGGCCTAACTAAATTACAGTCCACAGTGTTTATGGCAAAAAGATAAGGTGTTCTCATTATGAAGTATTTACGTAACTCAAACCAGGTAATTAATTCAAACGATTTAAACCGTGTATACATTACACACACGACATGACGCACTACACTTTTAACGCATCTGTATAGACTGATAGTATCTTGACACGCAACATGTGTGAGCAACCCGAAGAACAAGTTTCATCGTTCATGTCCCGTGGGCAATTCGCATGCTTGGCAAGGCAGAACTGTCTTCATCTGCAGAGAACAAAGTGAGGTTACGTAGGTCATAATTCATAAAAACCCGTAATGTCCTGTTTCGTTCCTAGCTATTGCTGTCAGATGTTTCGAATCTCTGGCAATGTTAACTTGTTCGCGAAAGACAGGAACAAATGAAAATTGAATTCACGAAAAAAAAAAAATTAGACGGTCACTATTTCTGCGCGCACGTTGCATGCAATGTGTGTCTAAGTACCTAAATAATCTCCTACTCAGAGCATCCACACTGCGACCTGATCCTATGCTAAGCACCATGCCATGTTCAGCAACATCCATTTGTCATCTATTACACTTTACAGCGATCATGTCAGCATGTAATGTAATAAACTGCACAACCCACCATGCCCGTGTGTCTACATTTTAATTGTCTGCCTCTGTTTACATTATTTACGTCTACATTTTATTTAAGTATCATTGTTAGTTGCTTTAGTATACTTTCGCTACTGATTCCATTACACGGGTGCAGCTGTGGTTTGGTTTGCTAATGGAATTTACTAATTTCTCACCAATTAGCGACTTTTTTTCGATAAAACAACAAACTGAAAAAGAAAGTGATTGTTTCCACTGATTAAAAACTTAGAAGTCCTAAAAACACCAGAGAGAGGCGAGAGTATGCATAAGGTGACACATGAATAAGGCTTTAGCCGTGTCAATTTTGGTGACCGGAAGAGGGAGTAGTATTCTGCCAGATCTTAAATAAGTGAATGAATAAATAAATGGATAATGATAAATAAAAAAAACGTGAATAAGAAAAGGCGAAGGTATTTTTATTTTTGTAGTTCATACAAAAAAGGAGAGAAAGCCGGGCAACTGTAACTGGATCTCTTCTGAAAATAGAAGCGATTATTTTTCACGGGATATTCAATGAGGAAGAATCTGGCTTCACAAGTAGTATGGGATGGGCAGATCGCTGTGGGTGTGGCCCTCATGAAGCGAGTCACTTTGAAATGTGGAGAAAAACTTCGGTCTCTTAAAAGAATGAAAATTTTACATATTAACAGCTACAAAACTGTGACGAAAACGGGTTAAATTTTATGTAAAATATTTCCGTAAAAAACGCTGGCTTTCCGCGAGGAAATCAGCTTCTGACTACAAAAGAAGCAAAGAACAAGTAACAGTTCTTGCCTGCTGTAGCCTGAGGAAATGTTGTGCCTTCAGAAATATAGATATTTTAATTTGTTGCCTCACTGTGTTTTGTTAGCAATTTAATAATAAGGTGAGTGATACACTGGGGTGACATCTACCGTCGCCTGTTTCTTTAGTCTCCAGTATCATCAGACATTTTGGACTACAGAACTTTCCTTCGGTCCCTTTTAGTTTGGATAATTGGGACTGTTTTACAGTTATGTTCCATTTAGACATTTTCATTAACGCTGATTTAGAATGAAATATATGTTTTCCTATAAATATGTGAAGCGATTTGTAATTACTCAAATTACAAACAACAGTCTCATTCATACATACATACAAGCACGCACGCACGCACGCACGCACATACACATACACCCATCCCACCCGAACACCCCCCCCCACACAATGTGTTTGTCAGTAACTTTTGTGTGTTGAACGCAGACAATTCTGTGACTTTTAACTAAATAATGCTACTAGTTTCATGGGTATAACAGATCTAATTTTAACTTGAGCACTCCACAGGCCTACACTTACAAATTTTTTGTCTTTCCACTTTATTGGTTATCAGTTACTGAATCGTAACTTCGTCGTTGCTGTCTGTTACGAGGCTTGTTCATGGTATTAGTCTGTGAATAAAATCAGTAAAATATCATAGTATGAAGTCTACAAAATCTACGTGTTTGGTTCTGATGAATTATAACACTCGAGAAGTCCTTAAACATATTTTCCTTACGACACTCAAGACATTCACACCCAGAGAGAAGCGGGCAAAACAATTTAGGCAGAATACCAAAACAAATATTATGAAAATACATTTTGAATTACCTTCCACAAGGGAGAAGAGGTACGCCTACCCGCAGCAGGCACAGCCGCTGTTTGAGGTGGTATGCAGACGGAACTAGCTCCTAGCTTTACACATAGCTTTCAGAGTCACAGCAAAAGGAGGAGGAGGAGGATGAAGAAGAAGAAGAAGAAGAAGAAGAGGAGGAGGAGGAGGAGATGAAGAAGAAGAAGAAGAAGAGGAGGAGGAAGAGGAGGAGGAAGAGAAGAAGAAGAAGAAGAGGAGGAGGAGGAGGAAGAGGAGGAGAAGAAGAAGAGGAGGAGGAAGAGGAGGAGAAGAAGAGGAGGAGGAGGAGGAGGAGAAGAGGAGGAGGAAGAAGAGAAAGAGGAGGAGGAGAAGGAGGAGGAGGAGGAGAAGAAGAAGAAGAAGAAGAAGAAGAAGAAGAAGAAGAAGAAGAGGAGGAGGAGGATTCATTTATAAGCGAAAAGTTCAGCCATGTGCTTGGAACTCGTACTACATATTCGGTAAGTTTCTCTTACTTTCAGTATGTATCGCAACACGTTTCAACACTAAAGGGTCACCATCAGGCCAGATGCTGATTAAACAGAAAAAAGGCTATACAATTGCAATTTCACAGCCTTTTTTGTGTTTTAATAATTATTTGGCATGATGATGACCGTTTAGTGTCGAAACACGTTGCGAGGCACACTACAAAGAAGTGGCGTTAACGGTGGTTACTCCTTTAATTATACGAAAACACGACGGGCTGTCCAACTGACAGAGTGTGGTGCTCTGTTAAAATCTGTCTAAAGATTTAGTTTCAAGCAAATTTCTAATTAGAACCTCATGGAAAGCGAGCTTTAAAATAAGAGTGAATTAAACTTGTACATATAAACATTCACTGTCGATATATACAGAACACGCACACGGACTTGCAAGCAGGTTCCTAAATTTTCCTAATTATACTGAATCAAAAAGACTTCGTAAAATTTACGATTAAGTTCACCTACCATGTTTCATCGCAATCTGTTAGGTACTCTGGGGTCTGCTCCATGTGGACAGACTGAGAGTTTTGTGGTTTATTTTGCGAAGCTGTTAGTAAATAAGACAATACAGCATCAATGGTAGGCAGAATGGTAAATGATGAATTGTAAAGCATCTGGACGTAAATGGTCGTGGCACAAATGAAGTAGACAAGCCCAGAATTCTCTGGAGGGACCCAGGAGATCTTTGCATATCCCGGTCAGGACAGCCGCTATGCCGGCCAAGATTGAAACCGATCATCTCCAGAATAAAAATCCGGAGTCTAACCGCTACGCCACCCTCCACGCAGGATAAACCAGTGGAATTTAAGAAATTACTGGGCGATTTTTGAAGCTGATTACAAAGCGTACATGAAAAGAGAAAACTGGTTTGGGTTAATATTGCATTTCAACTTTACAACACAGGCGTCTCCTATCAGACCCGTGATTACCAAGCGGGCGCTGGTTTGTGTGAACTCCAGACCCGCAAGTTACAGATCCTTCCTACCAAGATACCCATCAACAGCAAGAGCATTGTCCTGTTGTGACTTAATAAGCAATGAATGCCTTAAACAACAACTGTTGCTTTATTGTTGTCCTTACATGAGCAAGTACGCATGACAAATGGGTTGTCGATATATTACCATTCGGTGCAAAACAGTAGCCGTCCTCATTCAGCAAGGTCGAATGGCTTTCTGCCAGATTGTATCTGCATATGGAAACATCAGTGTGTTTACTGTGTGTACAAATACGGGCATAGCCTTCCTCCAGTGCATGTCAACACACTGACCGCCTACTGAAATGCTGCGAGTCAGCGACGGGAAGGGATTTAACATCGGTCTTGAAATGTCTTGGGGCTACCTGCTGAAAAGCTGACAATGACGTCATCGACGAATACACTTCCTCTCTGCCCGCAGTAAAAAACACGTTTCCTTGAACGTCTGGTTCAAACATTGTGTTTGGTGTCTTAATTAATAAATCTGAGAACCAATGTGCCAACTGTCGTAACTAACCAACTAGGTATTAACTAACTAACGATATGGCTGGCTGACTGAGTAACCAAAGAACCACGTGGCTAATCAACCAATCAAGTAAGTAAGTAAGTAAGTAAGTAAGTAATTATTCTTGATTTCAAACTTTCGCCGTGTTCTGAATGTTGTATTCTTTCTTGTGGGTGATTCCCCGGCGTCTGAATTTTATGTGCCGACGTTTCGGAAAACTGTCCTATGAAGATGAACAGAGTGTTCCGAAATATCGGCATATAAAATTCAGACTCCGGGGTATCACCCAAAAGAAATAATACAACAAGTAGGTAGCTAGTCTTCTCGGTTCTGCAGTAAGTAACCCAGTCATGTAGCAATATTTTGGTTTGTGACGCTAACCAACAAACTAACTCACATGCAAGTCTTATTGGGTTATAACTAGGCTTAGGATGATTTTATTCATGTTGAATATTGCATACTAAACGTATAGGACTATTTTAAAATGTCGTCAACAAAAGTACACATTTTGCAATGAGGGCGATAATAAATTAATATTTTATTATTCATAGGAATGACGTAAGTTAAAATATACATTTTATGTACGAAATATGCAAAGCGCATATAACCCTAAGCCTGGGTATGACACTAACTCGATTATATACCAGTATTCTGCCTCATGAAACAAACAAACATACAAAAAAAACAAACAAACAAAAAATCACTAACGAACACGTTCGTATGCCAGTCTTCTGATTCATAGCACTCACTCACCAACTCATATGTCTACTAGGTTAAGCCATTAACTCAACAACTCACATAATATTCTTCTGAATTATGCCACTAAATATGTACAACTGGCATTTATATTCAGAAGAACTACGGGGGAAAAAGTGAGTACAAATGCAATAGACGAAGCATTAAGTGCAGCCCGCTGTGGTGAAAGGCCACAGCCCATATCTGCATCTGTAGCACAAGGAGCATTGTCATTACTTTTCGTCCCCATGTATAGTGCAGGGCATGGCTTTTGGGATGTGGAATTTTCAAACGGTAGGCTAGGAGAGAGTCACTAACGCAGTGACAGCGTCATGTTTGGTCCTAGTTCTTCTCTCCACCTCCGTCAGTACCCTTGATTTCGTCACACTGAAGTTCCAAGGAAATAAACACCCACCCCTCGCCACTTCACCACATTCAGTAGGCCCGCCCGCCAGCTCCGCTCACTCCTCCGGCGGCCAAATGCCTTGCACTGCACTATAATGTATCTCTTTTGTCAGAGAGACTTTTCACACCTTTCAGTACTGTATGGGACAATCCAGAAGGAAACGGCATGGGGCAGTCGCGGTAACGCTCGACTTTGATCTGACGGTCCTAGGGAATTATTCTAACTTTCGGCAAGAATATTCAAAATCGGTAAAAGCACAATACAAAAATAGTAGCGTGACACCTTGCTTTTCGCAAGTGGTCATCAATAATTAAAGTCCCCACCAATACTAAAAGAATTATAAAACCCTAGTGAACAATATTCCCTTGGTCACCCGGAAACGACACCTTTAATATAACAAATACCTCTCGCATGGCAAAGGTCAGCGGGTAACAAAAGCACAGAATTGAAAGGTTATGCTGCATCAAAAAATGTTAACTACTTTCACAATTCTGTTTAATATTAAAGCTCTACATTTGTCATCGCAAATGCAGGAAATGCTGCTTATCGTCACAGTAACATTCACGGCAATTAAAGCATTAATCAAATATCCAGCTTCCTTCCATCTGGATCTACCAACAGCTGTAAAATGCTGAGGTCATCATACACAATACCACAGCCACTTCATTATGTGGGGACCGCGGTGGCACAGTGGTTAAGTTGCTGTGCTACAAATCGGAAGGTCGCTGGTTCGATCCCAGCTGGTGTCATTGGAATTTTTCATTGACATAAAATCCATCCGATCGTACTATGGCCCTGGGGTCGACTCAGCCTCTAACAGAAATGAGTAGCAGGAGCATTTCCTTGGGGTAAAGGCGGCCGGTGCGTAAGACTGACAACCTTACCACCATCCTGTGCCGCTGTCATGAAATCTGGGAACCTTAACTTCCTGGAACCCTCTGGGCCTGTAACGGGACTGATTTACCTTTACTTTAATATGTTAATATGTTGGTTCTTGTGTAACAAGAACGTTAACTCCAAATTTATACGTGAAGGTAAAGTCAAAGGTAAAAGCAACACCTGTACAGGCCCAGAGGGTTCAGAGATTTTGAGACTCCCAGATTTCGAGACAATCGGCGCAGGAAGGTGGTCAGTTTGTCGTTCCTACACACCGGCAGCCTTTACTTACTTACTCCATGGTGCAGAGTCCTTCTTGAGAAGCTAATTGGTTTGCAGCTAGTCAAGAAATTCCCCGTATTTCACGGAAACCTAAGGTTCATTGCCGCACTCACAAGCGTCCGCCACCTGTCTCTATCCTGGGCCAGCCCAATCCAGTCCATATACCCATATCCCACCTCCTGGAGATCCATCCTAATATTATCCACTCATCTCTTTTCCTCCGGTTTAACCATCAAGACCCTATACACCCCCCTCTCCTCACCCATACGCGCCACATGCCCAGCCCATCTCATTCTTCTCGATTTTATCACCCGCACAATATTGGGTGAGGGGTACAAATCATTTAGCTCCTCTTTATGCAATCTCCTCCATTCCCCCGTTACCTCGTCCCTCCTAGGTCCAAATATTCCCGGCAGCCTTTACCCGCAGGAAATATTCCCGGCATTCTTTTCTGTTAGAGACTGTGTCGACCCCCAGGGCTATGGTGCGGCTGGAAGAATGATGTCAACAGAAAATTCGATAACGTCATCAGGAATCGAACGTGTTACATACGACAACACCAACGAAACGCACAATATTATAACATATAATATGTATGTACCATAATGCATATGACATAATATAAATACTATATAATATATAATTTATACATCTACATACATTATTAATGTGCCCTCTCTGAAGCTGACCCGAAGGGCGGCGAAACATGTTGCAGTTCAAGTTTTAATGTTTAATTTAAAATTATATATTATAATATTGCGCGTTTTGTTGACGTTGCCTCGTGTAATTATTGATTAACACAAGGACAAGCATAACGTTAAAAAATCGGGCATCATGTGTCTGTGACGACGACATATAAATGCTAGAAAGAAATGGACTGACACACATACAGATCGCTAACAGGGTTTCAAAGAAGAAATGCTAAAAGCTGCGAAACCCGTTCTCCACGTTCAACCACAACAGTTCACCGGAATAGCATTATCCTCTTTCCAAACCGGCCGGTGATTTGTACTAATCAAACCGTTTTCTAATCTCCCGTTTGATCCACACTGCTTGACAATAATTCCTTGTATTTATCCAGACTGTTCAGCAGTATTAAGAGTCATGCACTGCGGCGTATATCACTGCGTTAGTTGCGCAAAATATCCGTCGCCAGTACGAGTGATTACACACCTGTTTACCAGCGAGCTGTTGCAAAAATGGTTTTTCAAGGTTCACCAATGAATGGCGTACATGTCTTCCTCTCTGACAGTCATTATCTCATGAAACAATGTACTATACGCCACAGTTACGATGTGTCGGTGCATTACGGCGTACAGACGCCCCCCAAATTACACAATACTTTCGTTTCGGAAGGTCCGGCGCAAGTCAAATTTTGAGCTAGTGTAACTGAGAGTATATATATATATATATATATATATATATACATATTTATATGGTCAAATATATATGTTTAAGAGAAAAAGGCGTATATTTAAAATCCAAACTATAGCATACCGAAACCTGATCGTCTCCAGTATGGCCGCCCCGTCGCCTGTGGTATCGCCCAGTAGTATTCTTCCGCCACCTTCGTCTCACTGCGCTTTTATTCTCGTAAAATAAAATTTTTTCGCGGTCGGCTTGAAAAATGTTACTGTTTGAATATCTTTAATTTTTAGGCGCATTTGTGGAATTGCGAAATTCGAATATTAGCCTCGTCATGTCGGTCTTTCTGTCTGTTAGACTGTCCCTCCGTCTGTCGCCTCCCATTTAATGGATTTTCATGACATTTCATATTTGCCGATTTTCTGAAAATCTGTCTACAGAATTCACGGTTGATTAAATAAGCCAAGAATATCGGGTACTTTACATGAAGGCAGAGGTACATGTATGACATCATCTAGCTGACTTATTCTTCGAATTACAATTTTTTTCGGACAAAAGTTGTAAAAAAATCGGAACACAAAATTTTTTTTTTGCCTTCCCCCCCCCCCCCGAATATCGTCCCGTTATGTGATAATGTGGGGAAAAAATATTGTAGACACAGGCCACAGATTACAATATATTACGGCGCAAGGGCTTTGCATGCTGGACAACTAGGACTACAGAAACAGGCACGGAATGCTTTTCCACGGCAACATTGGTTAGCGAACGCGCCTCAATATTACGTTTCTACGTACATGGCCTGTATTTAAAATTACGTAAGATGGGGAGAAGGCCTATGTATGCATGTAGAGAGTTGGGCAGATAACAGCTGTGTCATGGCACAGCAGGAGGAAGTGCGATAAGCTGGCTAAGTGGTGCTTCCGGCGGACTGACGCCGCGCTCGCACACGAAGGCCTTTGCCGACCTAACGTCGGATTTTGGGTATCTTCGCATAGCCAAGCAATACATTAAACATATTTTCTTGCTTTGTTTAATACACATTTATGCGTACTTAACTTAACGAAGTCACTAGCATAATTTGAGGTAGTACCCCGGAACTTGTTTGAAGACTGAAGGAATCTAAGAAAAATCCAGTCAAAGTAGCCGGATTGCGGGTCAAGATCTTAATCATTGATCTCCCTAATGCGACGGTGAGAAATGTAATTTCAAAGATGATCATGCGTGATGAACAGGCGAGGATTTGACTGGAAGTGTTCGTCGTCTATTGCAAGACACTGCTTTGGCGGTTACCTGGAGATACAAGGAATCATTAGCTCGTTTTATCCATTCTCTCTTCCAGACACTTAACACAAAGCTGATCGAACGAAAACCTTAACGTGCGTTGTAGCGATTAGCATTTGTTCCATATTCCGAAAATGACAGGTACGGATTTCGGCAAGAGCACCAGTTGTGTCAATGCCCACCACCACTGCCAACATAATCACAATTTACATAATTATATCTGTATATACTTGATCAAAGATATAAAATAAATGCAGGCAGACAAAACCATATTTTTATTTTAAATCAGCTGCAATACTATCTGCGGCATCAACAGAAACTAAGATATCAACAGAAGGCAGAGACTGCCAGGACCTAATACGACAACTTAAGGGAAAACACAAACAGATCGCACTACAGTGGACACCAGGACACTGCCAAATTACAGGGAACGAACAAGCCGATGAACTGGCCAAAAAGGACGCCAAAATTACACAAACATATATCAGAGAAACACCCTACCACTCTATTAAAACTACATTTAAAGCGGGCATTCCGAAGCGTACACAGACACGAATTAGAGACAAGACTATCCCATAAAACATGGACGCAAGAAATGTCCAAGGTAACAGACTGGCCTAGAAGAAGGGCAGTTGCAGAGTTCCGACTGGGCGTTGGGCATGATTGCTTGGGTGCGCATCTCCACCGCACTGGAATCCGCCCTGACCCCTACTGCACGCTATGCAGCCTCCACGAACCCATGGATAGAAACCATCTAGGACAATGTACCGCAT
>Ga0123354_10019751_pt1 | contig 10582 bp, 8 predicted proteins | sample TergutLab28metaG_2_FD_97872 | JGI IMG/M metagenome (GOLD analysis project Ga0123354, IMG submission 97872) | Labiotermes labralis P4 segment gut microbial communities from Petit-Saut dam, French Guiana - Lab288 P4 | ecosystem: Host-associated > Arthropoda: Insects > Digestive system > Gut ...
GGGGCTCCTGGGCCGTCAATGGGCTCAACTCAGCATATGGGGAAGCCGAGGAACCCGCGCCCTGATCCTGCTTCGTTACGGTAATACATCACAGTGATCGGGTAAATTCATAGTACCGCTTTTTACTGGAACCAACACTCTTTCAAGCCAATATTGGCCAAAATAACGTCCACATATTGAGATGAGGCGGTTTTGGGGCGACAAGCCCGAAATTTTTAACATAGTTGTCACCTTTCCCGCCGAAGGTCAAGCACCGCCAGGGCCTCTGCCACACTGCCGACTCCGACCACTTTGAGGCGTCCCAAAGTCGTCTGCGCCTTCGAACCAGTCGGTACAACCGCCAGCTCGAACCCCAGGCGGGCGGCTTCGACCAACCGACGGTCGAGCCCTGGTACGCGCCGCAGATCCCCGGCCAACCCGATCTCGCCCAGAGCCAGCACCCGTTGGGGGAAGTTCCGGTCAACAGCCGCCGACGCGACAGCGACGGCAATCGCCAGGTCGGCCGTCGGATCGACCACCCTTGCACCACCGACGGTCGAGACGTACACATCTTGCCTGCCCAGTTTGACGTGAGCCTTGCGCTGCAGCACGGCCAGAATCATGGCAACGCGACCGCTGTCCGCACCGTTGGTCACCCGCTTCGGGGGCGTCTCCAATGGAGCAGGCGCCACCAGTGCCTGAAACTCGGCGAGCATGGGACGGCGTCCCTCAATTGTCACAGCCACGCAGGTGCCGGGCTGCGGCTCGTCCGCCTGGCTTAAGAACAAGCCGGACGGGTCGGGCACCTCGACGATGCCGCGCTCTGCCATCTCGAAACAGCCGACCTCATCGGCCGGGCCGAACCGGTTCTTGGCCGCCCGCACCAAACGGATACCTGAGTGCCGGTCGCCTTCGAAGTTCAACACCACGTCTACAAGGTGTTCCATTGTTCGCGGCCCGGCGATGCCGCCGTCCTTGGTCACATGCCCTACCACGACCACAGACAATCCCCGGCGCTTGGCCACCCGCACCAGCGCAGAAGTCACCTCGCGCACCTGGGTGACGCCACCAGGCGAGCCATCTGCCTCTGTGGTGCCGATCGTTTGCACAGAGTCGACCACCATCAGCGATGGATCCACCTGCTCGACGTGGCCTAGCACCGTGCCAAGATCCGTCTCGGCAGCCAGGAACAGCCCCGGAGCGACGGACTCCGTGCGCTCGGCACGCAGCCGCACCTGGGCGGCAGACTCCTCACCTGTCACGTAGAGCACGCGCCGCCCCGCTGCCGCCCACTTGGCTGCCACCGTCAGCAGCAACGTCGATTTGCCGACGCCCGGCTCACCGGCCAGCAAAACGACGGCACCGGGCACCAGCCCGCCGCCCAGTACGCGGTCGAGCTCGCCGATGCCGGTTGGCTGGTGCTTCGCCTCCGACGGGCTCACCTGGTCGATCGGCACGGCCCGGGAAGCGGGCAAGACCGTGGCAATGTCTGCCAACCCCGATCTGCCCCTCTCGCCCACGGAACCCCACGTGAGGCACTCGCCGCACCGCCCCACCCACTTGGCACTAGACCAGCCGCATTCGCTGCACTGGTAGGCGTCCAATTTGATTGCTGTCGCTGTTCTTGTCATGACATGAACCCTATTAGGCCCCACTGACATTTCACTGGCCACACCTAAAACCGCGAGTAAGCTGGCGTCAAGGAGGCTGCGATGAGCCAGGAAGACCAACTACCCACCGGGACAATGACCAACCCGGATGACTCATTCGGGCTGCCAGATCTTGGCCGGCTGCGCGAGTGGCGTCAGCAAATCCAAGAAGGTGCGGGAGAAGAGCCAAGCCAGCCGCAACAATCCTGGCTGCGCCGCCAATGGTGGCGCCTTCGCGAAGCCGCTAACCTGCAACGAGAGACCGCTCTTGTAATCACCGATCCAGGCGAACGCCGGGGCCTGGTGCCAGAGACGGTGATCGTTCTGGGCGTGTCTTTGGGGGTGTCTGCCATCAGGTCGATCCTGATGCTGATCGACATTATGACCCGCCAGCGTCTTGCCAGCACAACGGTTTACATCAACAATTCCGTGACGCCGGACCGCCCATGGCTCGACGTCATGAATCAACTGGCCAACATAGCGATCACCCTGGCCCCCGTCGTGCTGGCTCTCTACCTGCTGGCCACCATCCGCCGCCCGGCCGCCGGCCCGCTGCACGTCATGGGGCTGAGCCTTGGCAACCTGAAGCGCGATCTGGCGCTCGGCTCGATCATGGCCGCCGGCGTCGGCCTGCCAGGGCTGGCGCTTTACGCCGTCGCCCGGGCCATCGGCATCAACGCCACCATCGCAGCCGGTAACCTGGCCGCCCACTGGTGGACCATCCCGATGTATATCCTGCTTGCCGCCATGAACGGAATCCTCGAAGAAGTGATCATGATCGGCTACCTGTTCACCAGGTGGACGCAACGGGGCATGCACCCGTGGCTTGTGATCGCCATATCTGCCGTTATCAGGGGCTCATATCACCTGTACCAAGGGTTCGGCGCATTCATCGGAAACGTGATCATGGGCGCGATCTTCGGCTGGATTTACATGCGGACCAAGCGCGTGGCGCCGCTGGTGATCGCGCACACCCTGCTCGACGTGATCAGCTTCGTCGGCTACTCACTCCTTGCGTCCCACTGGGCATGGCTGGGTGGCCACGTAGTGACATATGTGGCCACGCAAATCGTTCGGTAGTGTTAGCACCATGAATGTTGCAGTCTTCGGGGCCACCGGGCAGGTCGGCGGTGTCATGCGCGCCGTGCTGGCGCAGCGGATGTTCCCGGCGACCGCCATGCGATACTTCGCGTCTGCCCACTCGGCCGGGACGATCCTGCCGTGGGGCGAGCAGCGGATAACAGTAGAAGACGTCTTAACGGCAGACTTCAGCGGAATCGATTTCGCACTGTTTTCTATGGGCGGTGCGGCATCGCGTGAATACGCGCCAAAGGTGGCAGCGGCCGGCGCCGTGGTCGTCGACAATTCGTCGGCCTGGCGGCAGGACCCTGACGTTCCGCTGGTGGTCAGCGAGGTCAACCCGGACGATGCCAGGCACGCGCCAAAGGGCATCATCGCCAACCCGAATTGCACAACGATGGCGGCCATGCCTGTGATCAAGCCGCTGCACGACGCCGCAACACTGACCCGCCTGAGGATCGCCACATACCAGGCCTGCTCTGGCGCCGGGTTGAAGGGATCTGCCTCGCTGGCGCGCCAGTTCGCCGCTATCACCGACCCCGCTGCGCTGGCATTTGATGGACGCCCAGGGCTCCTCGCCGATCCATCCCCGTTTGTCAAGCCCATTGCCTTCAACGTTTTACCGCTGGCCGGCGACCTGGCCGGCGACGGCTCCGGCGAAACCGGTGAGGAGCAGAAACTGCGCCTCGAAAGCCGCAAGATTTTGCATCTGCCTGATCTGCCCGTTGCTGGCACCTGCGTCCGGGTGCCGGTGTTCACTGGGCACTCGCTTGTGGTGCATGCTGAGTTCGCACGCCCGCTTAGCCCGCAGGACGCCAGCGATTTGCTTGCGGACGCCCCCGGTGTGACGTGCATGGATGTGCCGACGCCCCTTGATGCCACCGGCATTGATAATTGTCTTGTCGGGCGCATCCGCGCCGACCAAGCAGCACCGGCTGGACGCGGGCTGGTGCTCTTCGTATCTAGCGACAACCTGCGGAAGGGCGCGGCTTTGAATGCCGTGCAGATTCTGGAACTTCTGCTGCCAACAAAGTGAGGAAATGAATATGCCAGAACTATCGGCAATCGTCGGCGATATCGCCATCATTGGCGTCGGCAATATGGGCGGCTCCATTCTGGCCGGCCTCATCGGGGCCGGCGTCTCACCGCAGAGGATCCGGGTGGTCGATCCCAGCCGCGCCGCCCAGGCGTCCCAGCAGTACGGCGTTGTACCGGTGCCAACACCTGCCCAGGCCATGCAGGGGGCGTCCACAATCATCGTGGCGGTCAAGCCGGACAAGGTGGCGGACGTAGTGGTGCAGATGGCGCCGGAAATGAGCCCGGCGACGCTGCTTGTCTCGGTGGCGGCGGGTACGTCGATCCATGACCTGGAAACCTGGGCCACATCGCAGCAGAACCATGCGCCGGCTGTCATCCGGGCGATGCCGAACATCCCGGCCCGTCTGCGCCAAGGGGTCACCGCACTGGCTTTGGGCTCTGGCGTCACCGAGGCCCAGATGGTAACCGCACAGGCGATTTTCAGCGCGATCGGGGCGGTCCTCGGCGTCGACGAGGCACAAATGCCGGCGGTCAGCGCCGTCTCGGGCTGCGGCCCGGCTTACCTGTTCCTGGTGGCAGAAGCCATGACAGAGGCCGGCGTGCGCCTCGGTCTGTCCCGCGATACCGCCTCCCGATTGGTGACGCAAACGTTCGTCGGCTCATCGGCCCTTCTTGCCACAGGCGAGCCGGCAACCGAGTTGCGCGCCCAAGTGACATCACCTGGGGGCACGACGGCGGCGGCGATCTATGAGCTGGAACAGCGCGGCGTGAGGGCGGCCTTCAGCGCGGCCATGAAAGCCACCGTCGATCGTTCCCGCGAGCTGGGCTGAACAATCGACTTTCGATTTCGCCCACTTGCTATGTCCCACTAGAATTGTCCCGGACATTCAACCATCGAAAGGATCACTGTGGGCTCGGTCATCAAGAAGCGCCGCAAGCGGATGGCGAAGAAGAAGCACCGCAAACTTCTGAAGAAGACTCGCATTCAGCGTCGCCGCGCTGGTCGATGACCTTACTCCCGACCCTGAACGGAGCATACATCGATGAGTGGCCTGATGATTGCGGCCAGCGAGACCGATGGCAGCTTCAGTTTTGACGATATCGGTCTGCTACCTGGCCCTCGGGGCAGCCAGGGACGTGTCATTTATGTTGGCGTGCCGTTCGGCAACATTGACCTGTTAACCCTGGCTGGGCTACGAGCCCTCAGCGAGGCGGACGTCGTTGTCATGGACAGCCCATCGCTGGCCACACTGCTCGATCGGCCGGAGCTGGCCTTGCCGGAGCACCGCCTGATGACCGTCGACGATCACGACTCAACTGAAGCGCGCGCTGCGCTGGTTACCCGCGAAGCTGGTTTGGGACGCACCGTCGTCCGCCTGCTGACCGGTGACCCGCTGACGGAGACCGCCGTTAGCCGCGAGGCTCAACTGGTGGCAGGGCTTGGCACCCCGATCGATATCGTGCCGGCCGTCTCCGCTCTGACTGCCGTGCCGACTCTGGTTGGCCTCGATCTGGCGATCGACCCGCCGACGTATCGCAGGTTCCAGCCGGGCGACACACTGGCGGACGTCGGTTCGCTGATCATCGGCGCGGCCACCTCTGATCTGCCGGCTTTGTATCAGGCCGCCCTCGACGCTGGGCACGCCTCCGTCGAGCAGGTGGTGGTCACCTTCGAGCTCGGCAATAGCCGTCAGCGTAGCCGCACCATCCGGCTGCGCGATCTCGCTACACGCGGTTTGGTGCAGGGACGCCACCCGGACGACCTGGTGACGGTCGTTATGGGGCGTCTGGCCCAGCGTGACGAAAGCCTTGACACGTACGAGACGAAACCATTATTCGGCTGGCAGGTGCTGGTGCCGCGCACCGCCAAAGCAACGGACGAGATCGACCGGCAGCTGCGTCGCTACGGCGCCATCAGCTACGCCGTGCCAACGATAACAGTCGAGCTGCCGCGCAACCCACTGGCCATGGATAAGGCCATCCACGGGTTGGTCGACGGACGCTACCGCTGGATCGTCTTCACCAGCGGCAACGCGGTCCGGGCTGTCCTGGAAAAGCTTGAGGAATATGGGTTGGACGCCCGTGCCTTCTCCGGCCTTCACATCGCCGCCATGTCGCAGCTGACTGCTGGCGTGCTGAGCGAATGGGGCATCATCGCTGACCTTGTCCCGCAGGTTGAGACCTGCGCCGGGCTGGTGACAGAGTTCCCGGCCTTTGAGCAGGACTTCGACATAATCAACCGAGTTTTCCTGCCGCGCGCTGACGTGGCGCTCGACATCATTGTCGACGGCGTCGCCCGTCTCGGCTGGGAAGCCGAAGAGGTCACAGCCTATCGGGCCGTCAGGGCCGCTCCCCCGCCGGTCGAGACCCGCGACGCCATCAAGACGGGCCTTTTTGACGCGGTCGTCTTCACATCGAGTTCCACCGTGCGCAACCTCGTCGGCATCGCCGGCAAGCCGCCGCGTCAGACTGTGATTGCTGCCATTGGCCCGGCCACTGCCGCCACCTGCGAGGAGCAGGGCCTTGAGGTCGACGTCATGTCAGAAAAGCCAGAGCCGCGAGCCCTTGTGGACGCCCTGGCGGAATTCGCCCGCGAGCGCCGGACGGACCTGCTGTCGCGTGGCCGCGATGTCACCCGGCCAAGCGAGTCAAGGCGTCGTCGCTCAAGCTAGCCGAGCAACCCCGCCATCCAGGCCTCAACATCCGCCGACTCGCGCGGCAGGGCGTCGCTTAGGATCTCGCAACCGGTTTCGGTTATTACGATGTCGTCCTCGATGCGCACCCCGATACCGCGCAACTCCGGCGGCGCGACCAGGTCTGACGCCTTGATGTAGACGCCCGGCTCAACGGTCAGCACCATGCCCGGCTTGAGCACGCTGTCCTTGTAGTTCTCGCGCAGAGCGTGGGCGCAGTCGTGCACGTCGAGCCCGAGCATGTGGCTGGTGTTGTGCACCATCCAACGGCGGTACTGACCACCGTCATCGGCTAGCGCCTCCTCAGCGGTGACAGGCAGGATGCCCCAGTCCTCGAAGGTGTGCGCTAGCACCGAGACAGCGGCCTTGTGGACGTCCGTGAACCTGGCGCCCGGCTTTGCCACGTCCATGCCGGCCTGCTGGGCAGCCCGCACCAGGTCGTATACCTGACGCTGCTCCGGCGTGAAGACGCCGTTGATAGGCATTGTCCTTGTGATGTCGGCGGTGTAAAGGGAGTCGACCTCGATACCGGCGTCCATCAATAGAAGGTCGCCGCTGCGGATGTCGCCCTCGTTGCGTATCCAGTGCAGCGTGTTGGCGTGGTCGCCGGCCGCGGCAATGGTGTCATAGCCGACGGCGTTGCCAGTATGGCGGGCGTGCAGCCCGAAGATGCCTTCGACCCACCGCTCGCCGTGCCCGAGTTTGGCGGCTTGCCCAAGTTGCTTGACGACGGCCTCGAAAGCCAGCGCCGTCAGGTCGCAAGCGCGCCGCAACTCCGACAACTCGAAATCATCCTTGATCAAGCGCAGCTCTGAGCAGGCGATGCGCAACTGGTCGTCGCCGCCATCGGAGCCACCGCGCGCCTTGTCGACGATGGCGGTGATGTCCGGGTCGACCTCGCGCATGATCAGCGTGGGCGTCCCATCGGTCAGGAGCGTCTCCAAATGAGAGTCGTCGGTGCACGCGAAGCCGCATAGCGCCTGCATCTCAGCCACCGAGACGCGCTGCCCGACCCACATTTCGCCGTAGCGGGAGTCGGCGTAGAACTCCTTGTCTGTCCGGTCGACGCGGGGATGGAAATACAGGACTGATTGGCCAGACGGCTCGATAACCAAGACGGCGTTAGGCTCCTTGTCCGTGCCAAGACCTGTGAGGTGGGCAAACGCAGAATCTGGGCGGAACCGGTAGTCGCAGTCGTTGTTGCGCGCTTTGGGCCCGCCAGCGGGGATCACCAGGCGCTTGCCCGGGAACTGGGCCGCCAACTTGGCCCGACGCCCCACAGCTGGCCCAGCAGCGGGCAGCGGCGCGGGCAGTTCGCTCGAATAGGGCGCCCAATCGGTGCAGATGAACTGCTTGAATGCCTCGGAATAGTTTGACGACCGGTTGTCAGTTGCGGCTTGCGTCTCGCTCATTTCAGTCTCCTATCGACTACCGGACAATCATAGTGTCCGAAAAGAAATTAACCTCCCGTGGAGGGGCAGCAGAGCGCGGTGGTTCCCAGGAGGGAACTTTGGTTCCGCGTTGCGCCAGCCGCCCTGATTGACTGTCGACTTAGTGTCACCAAATACGGCGTGTCGAGGCCCCAAGCCGGGAACAACTCGACAGTGAACGAGCGGTAGGGCCCGCAACACCCAAAACCAGCCCACACCCTGCCGAATTGACCACCCCGCGCTTCGCGCGCCCCTCCACCGGAGGGGAATTTGCTGTCGCCGGACAGGTAGGCTTGTAGCACCTGCAACGAAAGGGGCGTCCATGAAAGCCGATCACGCCGACCAGGCCGCCTTGTTGACTATCGTCGAGCTGGACATGCAGGCCAAGGCCGCCGACACCCGCTTGCGCAACCTGCCAGAACACGAGCAGTTGACCACGCTGAACGAGCGGCGCAGAACGTTGGCCGATGACGCAACGGCGTCCGCAACCAAAGCAGCAGACAGTGCCGTGGTGATGCGCCGGGTGGAAGAGGATCTGGCGACGGCCAGAACCAGGCTGCAACGCGACCGGCAGCGCATCGACGACGGGGTGGTCAACGACGCGCGATCAATTGGCAGCTTGCAGGACGAGATCGCCCACCTGACAGGCCGGATCGACGAGCTGGAAGACAAGCAGTTGGAACTCATGCTGGCCATCGAGGACGACCAGAAGGCCGTCGATGCCGCCAAGGCCGCACGAGCCGACATCGAGACCCAGATGCGCGCCCTACTGGCAAGCCGGGACGTCGCGGCGGCGTCCATCAATGACGACCTGGCCGCCCTTGCCGCCCAGCGCCAGCAGCTGACCGAAATCCTGCCCGCCGAGCTCGTCGCGCTCTACGAAAAGGCGGCAATCAGGGGCGGCGGCGGCGCGTCAGAACTGACCGGCGGGCGCTGCAAGGGTTGCGGTTTGACGTTGGACGCCCTGGCCCTGCGTGCCGCGCTGGACGCTCCGCCCGACGAGGTTGTCCGCTGCGCCGAATGTGGACGCATCCTTATCAGGTAGCACTAGGATTGCAGCGTGCCGCAGCGAGAATTAGTTGTCCAAGGCGATGTACCACCAGCCCTGGTCAATGGGCTGACCAAACTGGCTGACAGTCTTGAGCTGCCGGGTGATTTCCCGGACGCCGCCATGGCGGAGGCCAGAGATCTGGCGTCCAAAGGGCCAATTGACAAGTCACTACGCACTGACATGTCAGATGTGCCGTTTGTCACCATTGACCCAGCCGGGGCGAAAGACCTCGACCAAGCCTTGTACATCGAGCGTCACGGCACCGGCTTCCGGGTGCTGTACGCAATAGTCGATCTGGCGGCTTGGATCGCACCCGGCGGTGCCATCGACCAGGAAGCCCGGCTCCGCGGCCAGACTTACTATGCCCCGCAGACCAGGCTGCCACTGCACCCCGCCATCATCTCGGAGGGAGCGGCGTCGCTGCTGCCAGACGGTGTTGGGCGTCCGGCCAATGTGTGGCGCATCGACCTGGATTCGGACGGCGCGGTCACAGACTTCGACGTAACGCGGGCGAGCGTCGTCTCCCATGCGCAACTGAATTACACGGGCAGCCAGCAGACGATTGACAACGGCTCGGCACCGGAAGTGCTCGTGCTGCTGAAGCAGGTGGGGCTGTTACGCATCGACCAGGAGGAGGCGCGCGGCGGCGTCAGCCTCAATCTGCCAGAGCAGGAAGTGATTGTCGACGGCGACAACTGGCATCTGATGTTCCGCAGCCTGGATCCAATCGAGTCATGGAACGCCCAGATTTCACTCTTGACTGGCTTCTGCGCGGCCAAGCTCATGCGCCAGGGCAGCATCGGGGTGCTGCGAACGCTGCCACCGGTCAGCCAGCGGTGCGTCGACCTGCTGCGCCACATTGCCAGCACTCTGAAACTCGATTGGCCGGCAGAACAGGACTACGCCACCTTCGTGCGCAAACTGGTGCCGAACGTGCCAAGCGACCAGGCCATGATGAACGCTTGCACCATGCTTTTCCGCGGCGCCGGCTACGAGGTGATCGGCAGCGACAACGACACCGGCTACATGCCGCATGGGGCTCTGGCTAGCGAGTACGCCCACACAACCGCGCCGTTGCGCCGCCTGGTCGACCGCTTCACAGAGACGACCTGCGCCTGCCTGTCCAGCGGTCAGCCGGTACCGGACTGGGTGCAAACGAGCCTTGTCGACCTGCCTGCCGTGATGCAGGAGTCAGACCGGCGGGCCAAGGCATTCGAGCGCGGCATCATCGCCCTGACCGAAGCGCTGACACTTTCAGGACATGTGGGACGCCGGTACATGGGCGTCGTCATTGAAATCGACCAGCGCAACCCAAGGCGGGGTCTCGCGTCGATCCCAGGTCTGGCGGTGGAAGCGCCGGTGACCAGCAAGACGCCGCTGGTGCTCGGCACGGAGGCGATGATGACCTTGACGCAGGTCGACGTCGACAATGGTGTCGTGGCGTTCAAGCTAAAATAGATGGCGACGAGACCCCCGGGCGATCGCGGCGTCATCTTGGCGTCGAGGAAAGTCCGGACTCCACAGGGCACGGTGGTGGGCAACACCCACCCGGGGTGACCCGCGGGAAAGTGCCACAGAAAACAGACCGCCCAGGTGTTGCCTGGGTAAGGGTGAAACGGCGGTGTAAGAGACCACCAGCACCTGGGGTGACCCAGGTGGCTA
>Ga0123354_10019752_pt1 | contig 10582 bp, 27 predicted proteins | sample TergutLab28metaG_2_FD_97872 | JGI IMG/M metagenome (GOLD analysis project Ga0123354, IMG submission 97872) | Labiotermes labralis P4 segment gut microbial communities from Petit-Saut dam, French Guiana - Lab288 P4 | ecosystem: Host-associated > Arthropoda: Insects > Digestive system > Gut ...
CAACACATTAAAAAGCCACACTACACAGGCACACACATTACAAGAACCACAGCGTACACACACACAAAATAGAAAACCCACATATACACCTCGGCATACATCAAAATACCGGCAACATACAAACAAACACACAGCACAAAACCCACAACACACACACAAACGCACATTACAAAACCCACAATTACACAAACATAATTACAAAACACAAACATACAATATCGAACACAGCAAAACACAAACACACAACAACCACATTTTACAAAATCCACACAAACACACAAGCACATATTTAAATACCCACACGTACACACACTCACTCATTAAAAAATCCATAATTACACAAATACACATAAAAACCCGAACATACCTAAAACAACACAATACAAATCCCACATACACAAACATACCAACACATTACAAAAACCACATATACACACACACACAACCACAATCACACACACACTCACACATCACAAAATCCTCACATACACACACCTACATAAAAAAATCACCAAAAACACACACTTACAAATTACAAAATACAAGCTACCCAGGCACAAATATCGAAATTCACAACGTAATCACACACACACACACACACATTACAAATCCCACAACATATCCACACCCACACATTAAAAATCCCATTCATGCACACATTCACATATAAAAAAACCCCAAAATTACACACAATCACACATTAAAATACCCAACATATACACACACGCGCACATTGGAAAATTAATACATACTCACAACAACACATTACAAAACACAAAACATACACACACACCCACTAATTACAAAACCCGAACATAAACACACGCAAAAATACAAAACTGCACATACACAAACACACATTAGAAAATCCACATATTCAATGAGGCACACATTAGAAAACACACAATTATCGAACAAAATCATTACAAAATCCACAACATACACACACCAAAACAATAAAAGAATAACCACACTTAATTTAAAACAAAACATACACAAACCAACACATAAAAAACAAACATACAAAGTCACATTTCAAATCGCAAAATATATATATACACACTTTAGAAATTCCATACATACAAACACGCACACATTACAAAAACCACAACATAAACAAACATAAAAATTTCGAAATCAACATCACGCACACCAGCACATATTATAAATCCCACACATACACAAACTCACACTTTACAAAACCCACAACACACACACAACAACATAATAAAAAACCCTCACATACACAAAGCATAAAATTAAAAAATCCATACTTATACAAAACAACACTCTATATATACGACACCTACACACAAACACACATTACAAATCCCAGGCACACATTAATCCACACATTACAAAACCCGTACATACACACAACCACACATTACAAAGCCCACAATATACTCAAAATGACACATTATAAGAACCGACCATATAAAAATTCACAAATTTAAAAAACCTATTCAAACACGCAAACATTACAACGCCCAAATACACACTATCATAGGGTATAAACCCACATACACACAAACAATCATAACAAAAATCAAACATATTCACAATTCCAAACATTAGAGAACCAACCGCAAAAAATAAACCACACATACAAATCCCACATACACATACACCCAAATATTAAAAAACCAAAACACACTAACATTACAAATCACACACTACAAAAACCAAGCAATACAAAACACACAACACACACCAACACACGTTAAAAATTCAACACATACAATCACGCAACTTTACAAAATCCACAACATATACAAAATCACACATTACAAAAGCCACAACATACATAAAGTCGAACAATACAAAACTCATACATACACCGAAACAACCATTAAAAAACACAAACACACACAAACTCGTTACAAAATCCAAAACATATACAAAGCAACACAATTCAGAAATCACACATACACACACGCACACAATATTAAACACACATATACACTAAATATCACTTTACAAAACCTACATATATATAAAACAATACATTACAAAACACACACAACCACCAACAAAATACAAAACACACATAAACACAAAAACACATACATAACAAGCCCCACAGTTACACCAACCACAAGATTCAAAACCCCACAAACACACACCCACAAATTAAATAAAATCATATATAAACGAACATATTACAAAAAAAATATATAGACACTCACACACACTACAAGACCCAAAATATAAACACAACCACGTATTACAACCCCCAATCCGTGAGACAAAAACACATTAAAAATAAAACATACAAAATGACACATTAAAAACCAGATTTTATACACAAAAACACACGATAAAATTCGCAAACAAACACTCACGCAAACATTTGAAAACCCAAAACACACACACATAAACACATTGGAAAGCTCAAATATACATACAACCACACATTAAGCAACACATATACACATACACACATTAAAAACAACATATAAACAAAATCGAATATTAAATTACCCCCACACACACACACAAGCACATATTTCAAAATACAATATAAACACAACTACACATTAAAAAATCGAAAAATACACACACACGCGCATTACATAACACCAAATATATATACACCAACACATTACAAAAGCCAAACATACAAAAGAACATTCATTCAAAAACACTTTAAGAGACCCACACATACAAACACACAAACATAAGAAAACACACATATAAACACACCCAAAAATTATAAAATCCACACAAAATCACATACACATATTACAAATCCCACATATAAAGAAACAAAACCCTACAAAATCCACAAATTCACACATCAACACAGTACAAACCCACATATAAACACACACACACACATTACAAATTCCACACAAAAAACACATATTTAAAAACAAACACATACACAAAAAACCACACATTTCAAAGACCAGAACACACAAGAAATCACACATTAAAATACTACATTTACACACACGCAAACATTAGAAAATTCACAACACGCGCACACACCAAAACATTAAAGAATCCTCACCACACAAAACCAGATATTACAAAACTAACATTTACACACAAGCACACATTACAAAACCCACAAAATACACACATCTTCACATTAAAAAACCCACAACACACATACATACACTCACATTGAAACACACACCGCACAAACACCCACACATTGAAAATCCCACACATACACATAACCACAATTCAAAACCCACAACAGGCCCAAAAACACATTAATAAACACACACTACACACTCCCGCACATTCAAAAAACCACAAATTCCACACCCACACTTTACAAAAACCAAATATACTCCCACGCATACTTTGAAAAACCCACAAAATACACACATCGATAATTAAAATCCCACAACACCCACACATACACACACATTACATAACAAACACACGCACTCACACACACATTTCAAAACTCATACAACACAACTCTCATACAATACAAAACCCACAACTTGCACACAAGCACACATTAAAATATCCAAACCAACACACAGCCACATATTACAAAACACACAACATACACACACACACACATACATTACAAAATTCAAACTCACACACAGCCACTCATTAAAAAAACACACATATTCACATAACTAGACATTTCAATAACGAAACTTAAACAAAACCACACATTAAAACCCCTTACATAATACTCCCACGTATTAGAAAACCCACACATAAACACAATCACACAATCCAAAACACACATACACAAAACCAAATAAAAAGAACCCACACATACACGTAACCACACATTAGGGAACTCAAGTATAAATACACTTCCTCTTCACAAAACAGAATAAAACACACAGACGCACAGTAAAAAACAAACATGCACACAACCAAATATTAAAAAACCACATATAAATATTCACACACATATCACAAAACCCAAACTTACACAAACCCACATATTAAAAAACACACAACATACAAAAATGCAAACATTAGAATTCCCAAACATACACAAACGCACGTATTAGAAACCACAAAATAAAAAACACACGTATTTCTAAACCCAAACATAGACAGTTACACATTACACACATTAAAATTTGCACACAAGCACATTTTGAAAAACACTAACATACACAAAATCACATAATACAAAACCCACACATAAACATCCCAAAATATTAAATAAACGGACATACAAAAAACCACGCGTTAAAAAGCCCAAAACATACACGTACACCCGCATTAAAAAAACTCACACCTAGACTAACCACACATTACAAAACCTGCACAAATCACAAATACACATTCAAGAACTCACTCATACAAATACGCGTTCATTAAAAAATCCAAATACTTTCGCACACAAGCATTACAATACTCACAACACACCCACAAATACACATTACAAAAGCCACACATACAAATACGCATACATGACAAAAACCACAAAATACACAATCCCACACATTACAAATCCAAAACACACGCACAAAAATACACATTAAAATACCCAAACATTCACACACCCACATATTAAAAAACCCACAACACACAGACACACATCTTACAAAACCCACACATACACACACCCACACATAAAAATACCCACACATACACACACACACACACAAACAGTACATAACCCAGACGCATACACAGCCATACATAACGAAACTCACCTATACATAAAATCACTCATTTCGAAACCCAATATATACACAAATTAACACATTAAAAACTCAAAAATATAAACACACAATTACAAAACCCGCACCCACACAAAACACACGTAAAAACACACAAATAATCACACGCACACTTAACAAAACCGATATATATACTCACACACACGTTACAAATTACATAAAAAACACATTACAAAACCAACACATGTACACACCCACACATTACAAATCCCAAACATACACACACACACACATTAAAAATCCCACAACACACACAAAACCACACATTAAAAAACCCACACTACACACACCCACACATTACAAAAACCACAATATTTACACCCACACATTACAAAACCCACACATACACAAACACACAACTTACAAAACCCCCAAAATACACACACCGACAATTAAAAACCGACAACCCACCCATATCCACACATTACAACACCCACAATTACACGAAACCACACATTACAAATATCACACTTACACGAACCCACACATTACAAAACCCACCCATACACGCACCCACACTTTCAAAACAAAAAACCACACAAAACTCACAAATTACAAAACTCACAATATGCACACAGTCACACACATTAAAAAATACAAACATACACACACCCACTAATTACAAAACCAACAACATACACACATCCAAACTTTACAAAATCCAAACTCACACACAGCCACATATTAAAAAACCCACCCATTAAAAAACCCACATATACACATAACTACACATTTCAATACCCAAATTTAAACAAAATCACCCTTTAAAAAACCCACATATATACACCCACATATTAGAAACCCACACCTAAAAAATACCACAAAATCCAAAACAAACATACACACACCCAAATATTATAAGCCCCGCTTATAAAATCAAACACATTTTACAAAACCCAATCATGCTGAAAATCACACGTTACAAAACCCAAGCATGCACACAAGCACACATTACAAATCCCAAACATACACACACCCAAATATTAAAAAACCCAATTTACACACAACATATTTAAAAAACCCAACATACACACATACAGACAGACAGACACACACACACACACATTGTAAATCCGACAACATTAAAACACGAAAACTTTACGATTCCCACACATACACTCACGCACACATTAAAAAACCACAACGTACACACACATATATTAAAAAACCCAAACATACACACACCCACACATTACAAAACCCATAACAAACACAAACGCACACATTTTAAACCCAAACACACACATACCCACATATTACAAACCAACACATACACAAGCCCACACATTCAAACACCCGAAAATGCACACAACGGCACATTACAAAACTCAAACTTACACATACACCCTCAGACTATTAAGTTCGACACAAGAAACAGAAGTATTGTACAACGCAAAAGGAATAAATCAAATGTTACCAGATAAATTTAAAGCATTCGCGAGCAGCAAAAGATAATTTACATCAAATCATATACACTGGAAACGTGGATATAGCCTTAGTACAAGAGCCAATCTTTTATCAGAGCAGAATAAAAGGAATTAAAAGTTGCTACAGAACATATGCCTATGGAAAAGAAAAAAGCAGAGCAGCAATTATCATACCAAATGACGCATTAAACGCCATTATGATTACACAATGTTCCGAAAACGACACGGTGCTTTTGGAAATAAAAATGGGACAAGAAATATTCCATGCTGCTAGCGCCCTCATGGAGTACAACGACGCAATAGAAAACTCCTTAAGAAAGATAGAAAAGTTATTGAAATTTACCAGAGGAGTTAAATTTATTAATGCAGTAGACAGAAATTCAATGTCAACAGCATGGCACGATGTGACAACAAACGTACGAGGAACACTCCTGGAGGAATTTATTTTAAGCAACCAGCTACAAATAATAAACGAAGAAAGTGGAAGGACAATATTTCATATCACCAGAGGGCAAAGCAACATAGACATCACCATCACTGATATTAAGATATTAACGGCCACTGATAAGTTGGAAATATCCGAAAAAGAAATTGCCTCAAATCACAACATAATATAGTTTCATATTAAACTAGAAAAAGACGAGGAAAAATAACCAGTCCTCCTGGGTAAAAGCTCATTATAAAGGAGCAAAGGCGGGCAGCTTTTACGAGAAAATCTATATCACTATCTCCAAGAAATTCCAGATGGAAGGAAGAAGAGTGGGACAGGAAGGAATAGGTGAAGATCTAAGCAGACGGTTAAAAGGAGACCTGGACATAAGGCAGTTCACGACGATGATGGAAGATGCGATACAAAAACATGCAGGGAAATGTACAGATTCAAAGAAAAATCGAAACCAAAACCAATAGGAAGGACGGCACCCTGGTGGACAGACGAATTAACAACTACGAGGAAGAGGACAACTGCTTTGAGAAGACGGTTCCAACGGACAACTAACAACGAATATCTAAGACAAAGTAGGAAGAGACGATACAACAAAGCGAAGGCAGGCTATCAAACTGCAATAAGGAGGGAGGAAACTAGGTCATTGAAAAATTACTGTACTTTGACACCTGCAAACAACCCACGGAATGAGGTGTATAAAATAGCCACAGGAAAAAGACGGAATAAGCAAACATGAACTACATTACAGAGACCGGACGGAACGGTAACAGAAACTACGGAATAAACGGTAGAACTAATGTTGGTGCATCTGTAACCAGACGACGACCTCCAGAAAGACACAGACCAGCAAAATGAGGTTAGGCGACAGACGAAACAACCAACAAATACGGCGAACACAAAGAATTCACACAGGATGAGGTCAGGCAGGTAGTGGAAGGATTTAAAATTAAGAAAGCACCAGGGCCTAATGGAATAACGAATGAAATAGTTAAAAGAGTGTTTAAAGCTATACTAAAAGCAATGAAGCATTTGTACCCTTCATGACTCAAATCAGGACACTTTCCCGAAAAAATGGAATATATCGAAGGTCCTAATGATAGCCAAACCGTGGAGAGAAGAAGACTCAGACCCGTCAATGTATAGACCAATTAGTCTACTGAATACGGAATTGAAGATTTTGTAAAAATTATTAATCAAAAAATTATGCAGCACCTATACAAAATAGACTCACTAAATGGGAGCCAATATTTGTTCACACCCGAAAAGAACACGGTAGACGCTGCCATGGAAATTAGGCAATTCACAGAACCCCACTTAGAGAGGGGGGTGGCAATTTAGATGTTCAAGAAGCCTTCGGGTCAGCATGGTGGCCGACGATATTACAAGGACTAAGATAAGCAGAATGCGCCCGAAAACTTTTTTACCTTACGCTGGAGTACCTGAAGGAGAGAAAGGCTATCATAACACTAAACAACATCAGCAAGGAAAAGGTCAAACCAAGAGATGCCCACAAAGGTCATGCTGCGGACCGGGACTGTGGAATACTCTATTCAACCTTCTACTCAAAATTAAATATTCAAAGCACACTAAGCAGTGGCCTTCGCCGACGGCTTGCTAATAATATTAAGAGCAGATTCAGTTGGGGAAGCAGAAAATTTAGCTAAATTAGAATTGAACAGAATCACTAAGTGGGCGAGAGATAATAAATTAAATTTCAATGAGAGGAAAACAAAGGTGATGCTGCTGACCAGAAGGAAAAGAAAAGAACAAAAAAAGAAAGAGCAGTATATTTGAACAATAAAACAATACCGCAAGTAAATAATTTGAAATATTTAGGAATAATATTCGACTATAATTTTACATTTAAGGAATATATAAAAATATGCCTGCAAAATCCACTAAATTAATATTTTCTTTATCAAAATCTGCAAAACGTGATTGCGGATTAGACGACAAAGCCCTAAAGACAATACATGTAGGAGGAATCCTACCCTTACTAATATATGGAGCGCCGGTGTGAATCAACGCTATGAGGAAAGAAAGCTACAAGTCTGAACTGATTAGAGTGCAAAGGCTAATTAACATTAAAATATCAAAGGCATAACGCACGGTTTCCCACGAAGCACTATGTATACTGACAGGCATGACAACTATAGAGTTAAAAATCGAGGAAGCGGAACGTTTATATTACTGCACCAGAGTAAATACAAACGACAGAACAAATTTTGATAGGGATGCGGTCGTAAGAAAATGGCAACATCCGGCGAATGTAATTATAAGAGTGCTAAAAGAGGAAGAGGAGAAGAACCCAAATGAAATATTCACGGACGGAAGTAGGTCAGAAAGAGGAGTAGGCTCAAATGTAGCCATATACAGATCGGGAGAGAGCACTGATAAAATACTGTGTAGACTAAACAAGAAATGCACGAATAACCAGGCGGAACAATTTGCAAATTTAACAGCACTCGACCACATAGAAAATGTTCAAACGACGGATAAAATAGTAACAATATACACAGACAGCCAAACAACATTGGACAAGCTCCAACAAAGCAATATACACACATATATAATAGGAGAAATAAGAAGGAAGTTAAGAGAGGTGAAGGAAAGTGAATGGAAGGTAACACTCTGCTGGGATAAAGCACACGTCGGCGTAATGGGAAATGAATTAGCTGACGCTTTAGTATAGAGGGGGGCGACATTTAGAAACATACCAGAGATCTAGAACAAAATTCCAAAAAGCGTAATAATGAAAGACCTAGAAGAGGAAGCGTGAAGGAATGGCAGAGATAATGGACGCAAACAAGTAAACGAAGAACTAGTAAAGAATATTTCCCAGATGTGTCAGAAAGATTAAAGATAAAGCTACAACTAACACAAAATTTCACAGCCGCAGTAAGCGGGCACGGAAAAACGGGAGACTACTTACATCGCTTCAAAATAATATGAGAGCCAACCTGTTCATGCGGAGAAGGCGTCCAGACAACTGAACACATAATATATGAATGCAAAAGTTTGACAAAGGAGAGAGACAGACTAAAGAGAACGGTAACACGAACAAACAAGTGGCCAATTACCAAAAGGGACTTGATAAGAAGACACTAAAATGAATTCACAAAATTATTAACGATATAAAATTTGATAAACTAAATGTACAATAAGAAAATTACTGTACTAAATCAAACATAAGATTGTAAAGTTTGTAGTATTAACATTCTGATGCGACAAGCAAAAAACCATATATAAAAAACACATACATATGTAGATACAAATTTACATATATACATAAACACATACATGCATATAAACACACATAAATTCATACAAACATAAAAACACACACTTACATACTTACATACATAAACGCTTACACCATACATACCTACATGTACGCCTACATACATACATTCATACATATATACACACCTACGTACACACACATACACATATTTACATACGTACGTACATACTTACATACAGACATACATAATTATATATATATATATTCGTATATACACATGTACATACACATACGCATATATACACCCACACTTTCATGTATGCATATAAATCCATGCAAATATTTTTACATATATATATATAAACATTCATATATGCGTCCATTCATAAGTACATGCTTACATATTTACATATATAGATACATTACAGTTAAATAAATAGAAACCTACATACACACATACATGCACAGATACATACACACATACATATATAATACACATACATTCGTACATACATACATACATACATACATACATACACACATTCATGCGTATATACGTACATACATGTACACCTACAAACATGTATCCGTACATACACACGCACATAGATAAATACATACACATATACATATAAATACTTTCACACACACACACATACATACACACATACATACATACATAGGTACATACATATATAAATACATACGTTCATAATAATTTCATACATTAATACATACATGCATACATACGCACATACGTATAAATACATTCATACATACATACGTA
>Ga0123354_10019754_pt1 | contig 10581 bp, 6 predicted proteins | sample TergutLab28metaG_2_FD_97872 | JGI IMG/M metagenome (GOLD analysis project Ga0123354, IMG submission 97872) | Labiotermes labralis P4 segment gut microbial communities from Petit-Saut dam, French Guiana - Lab288 P4 | ecosystem: Host-associated > Arthropoda: Insects > Digestive system > Gut ...
AATGTCTGAACCTGTCAGCACCAAATTTATTTTATAATGTCTGAACCTGTCAGCACCAAATTTATTTTATAATGTCTGAACCTGTCAGCACCAAATTTATTTTATAATGTCTGAACCTGTCAGTACCAAATTTATTTTATAATGTCTGAACCTGTCAGCACCAAATACTCGAACACAGTTTTTTAATGCAATGACACGTAAAATAGAAGTTACATTATAAATATTTGCTTTTGACTATTTTTCTTATATTGCGGGCAAAAGTGGTTACAGTGTCTGTCTGTGCGGCAGTTGTAATGAAGTGATAGTAGTATTACAGATTAATTAATTTTTATAAAATTTAACTTTCTGAAACACGGGTCTCTAAAGTTCTTCAACCCAATATTACACAATCTGTTAGCAGCATTCAGAAAATACCTCGCACTACCGTGTGAAATAATCGTTGTTTGTTCCGAGTCTCAACGTTTAAAACGCTGAAACACGCAATACAACAGCCGTAGTTCCTTAAAGAATTAACCTGCATAGTGCCAGCGGATACATCGAATCCACATCCCTAAAAGTAACTGCATCTAGGTTCGCGAGGTGAAACTGTAGGCAACGCCTCGGTAAGTCGGTGCACTGCGTTACGCCCAACACCGTTTGCATCTCGTTACATCCTGATCCACACCGCCACGTTGCGTGAGCAAGTATATGGCACGTTAATGACAGTCGTACGGAAACTTTGACATTGCTCATCTAGAAGGGCCTCGGTGAACGCCGTTTTTGAGACGTGAACTTTATAGAACAGGGGTGCATATGGTGTCAAAAATCCCAACTAGTGTGACTGATGGTAATTTGCTTTCTTACTTCGAAAGGTAAAGCGGTCCATACACAGGGCTAGACAGACCGTTAATGCCAACGCGAGGTTGGAATTCTAGGAATTTCTAGACAATCGGCACATTAACGGGCGATTCACACATACCATGCCGTGTCGCTAAGTGTTTAGATTGTGTCTTTCCAATTTGATTCACACATGCCTTGCCATGACCCTGCCGTACTCCGACCATGCTTTTCTGAAAGCGACTTCCCAAGGTCACGGCACAACACGGCAGAGGCACGGCATGGTATATGTGAATTAGCCTTAAGGTGGCACGGTTGTCAGCCCTACGCACCGGTCGCCTTTGCCCACCAGGAAAGAATTCAGGTACTCATTTCTGTTGGAAGCCACCGCGTACCGCAATCACTTTATCAAGGCTTCATAATGTACCTCAGCGAAAAGCTGATCTTCAACCAATAAGTGGCATGATACAGACGTAAGGCTCTAGACTTGCATACGACATGTGTCTATGTTCGAATCTCGACTGAGTTCCTAGCCATCTGAGATTCAGGCGACAACGCGACCAGCTTCTAAAGTGTTCCACGGGAATATTTTGTTTCCTTTTCTGTTCCTCCTTCAGCTTAATAATTCTGTTTTGTTGCTGCTAACTCGTCAAACTTACAGTCATGTTATACTCGGTTTGCTAGTTTCTAAAGCAGTCGGTTTACAGAGTAGGATTTCTCTTGTCTCATGTCGCGTAAGTCCAGAAGGGACCTCTGTTGTCCCTAGATACTTCCAGACGTGCTGGAACTGAAGCGATACTAAAATCTTTGCAAGAAAAAAAAAACTCCTCAAAACAAAAGGGGAACTCACAATTCGACTGTCTGTGTGACTTTAAAATTTTCCACAAAATTAACAAGTTCACCTAATCGGTCCAGCCGTACAAATTTCTGTGGCACCAATCAATACACGTTTCTTTTCTCTTGTCTTATTTTGCTCAGCGTTCTTGCCCCTTCTCTCCATGTTTTTTTACGATACCTGACAATTTTGTTGGAGCACACACGGACCTCCTGGGCCACTAATGGATTTACTATTTTTGCCGAGGTTCGAGGTCACGGCAGGTCTCTTGGGTGACGATGATCGGAAGGACCATTCTTCTCTCCTCACACGACAGAGAAGGGAACTGCCGAACATTGCGATGCCAGACACTCCACAGTCTGTCTATTTTAGATAGACCTCCGTGACGCGCATTACAGAAGTAAGACGTTCACTTATTAAGGGTATACCTCTAGCTATAATTCTTGTCGAAGTCATGTGGTTTTACAAGGTGAATGATAATGGGTCACTTACTACTTCGATCTCAAATTGGCCCGTTACTAACAATGAACCAAGTCAGGTACGTAGTACTGTTATCTTGTAAATGTCGCCTTAGGAATGGAGATTTCTGACGGAGAACAACAGACCCACAGTTCTAGCTGTATCAAGGAATACAGGTGTGCAGGGTTTGGATGCATTGCTTTAGAGACTGCGTCTGTCTACAAGGTTACACCGTGTAGTTTTGTCAGCGACTGCCAAGATATTACCTCGAACGGGTTAATCCCTTAAGCAAATGGCTTTTGTACTGTGCTACCTGAATAATTTTTCAAAAACAGCTTTTTGTCACAGAATATGTTTATGTATTCCGTATGGTTAAAAAAAAGGCCTTTACTGTTTGCGATTCATAATCGAGAAGAAGCTTACCTTCAGCGAAACGAAAAGTGAACACGTAAATACATATTAGGCCCACGTGACTTTTATGCTACAAAGGGTTGAGTTAGGGGCAATTTAGACATAATTTCGAGAGATGTTTGTTCGAGGGTTGGTCAATTCGTCACATTTGACAGAAAATTTTTGGCTTCCAGCAATTTGATTCGCACATTGCTTCCTCCTAAGCTGCTCAGAGAGTCTCTCGATGAGTCCCTTACAGGACAGAGAGCGTAACATGCAATAAAGGCAATGGATACCGAAATTTATGCCTAGACATGTTTGAAGATAGCAAAATACCATAAAGATATTCAGTCGATTTCGAAACTACTGCTTACAAATGGGTTTCCCCTTTTACCAATAAAGCCTGAGTCTGCTTGCGCTAACCCAAGAATAACACAGGGTTTCAGGTCTAAGGAAATTGCTACCCTTTCCCTTGATACGAATTTTCCGATAGGAGTAATTTGCTTCGGACATTGAAAGGATTTATATTTCGTTTATAACGGAACGAGAGAAAGCAAAGCAATAAAGATAAGGAAATCGAATGGAAAGAAAGGGATCGCAAAACGTCGTGCATCGGTATTTGTCACCAACCTCTCTCCGTTAGAATTTGGACGGGTGAAAAGGTTCTTGGTAGCCGATATGTCAATATTTATAGCGTTCCTGCATCTACTAGAAAAATAATTTAAGGAAAATATATGATCTTTTGACGTCAACAGAATACATGTTAACATAATAATAATAATATAAAGAAATGAGATTAAAAAAGAAGCTGAGAAGATTCCAAAATATAAAGACCTTACAATAGAAATACAGCGCATGTAGAATGTAAAAACAAAGGTGATAGCAGTAATAATAGGGGCGACTGGGACTATTTCAAAGTCATTCAGAAAATACTTGAACAACATACCAGGAAAACATGAAGTCAAGGAACTACAGAAAACAGCCATATTGGGCACTGCATACATACTTCGGAAAGTACTAATGTAAAAATACAATAGATTCAACACTGAAACTAACGATATAAGCACCATGAAAAGTAACAACAGAGTAGCTGCAGGACTGTGTTCCCTAGGGACATAATTTTTCTCAAGAATATAAGTATAAATACCCTGCATAAAGGAGATGACGACGACGACGACGATGATAATAATAATAATGCATAATTTTGAATAAGTTCGAAAATCGAAAACGTCATTATGAGCAAAAAATTATCGTTAAGGTTGAATAAAGCGGGACCAACTTGATGTCACTTGCTTTATTATTTCCTTATTTACTGCTCAACATGTTTCGGATGTTAATACATCCATCCTTAGGAGCTTGCGACTTGCCACTAAATATCTACGCTAATGCATCAACCTCTATCCTTACAGAACAGTACAACCCATGTAATAACGCATCAAATGAGTCGCAAGCTCCTGAGGATGGATGTATTAACATCCGAAACATGTTGAGCAGTAAATAAGGAAATAATAAAGCAAGTGACATCAAGTTGGTCTCTCTTTATTCAACTATCAAAATGATGCACGGTCCAATAAACATAAGATTATTGTTAAGGATTTGCGAAGAGATCAAATTCACAAAATACAGACTCACATGCCGAATAAAATTTTTAAGTCTGAAAAATTCCATAAATTTACTTTTTTTTTTTCCTTTATATGGATGAAAACTCGATCTCCTTCTTGACGTGAGACTGAAAGAATGATTTACTTTCGGTTTATCTAGCAATGCTGTCAAAAGCTCATCCTGTTACGACAGGTTGTTCAGCGAATAATGTATAAGAGAGAGTGGGGAAGGAGGCGGTCGTAGGCTATTTGTAGAAATACCTCGGTATTTGAGTGGCAGAACTTAGGCAAACCATGTCAAAAATCTGTCAGAATATCTGGTCTCCAGATGAGATTGGAATATAACGCTGCCCGAAAAAGAAAGAGCGTTGCTTAGTGTTCGGTAGCGAATGTCATCTCTATGGCAATGAGGCAATTCGGTAACGGTAAGAACTCATCTTTTCGAGGACTGAAGAAGCTTGAGTAGAAAATCAGTCACAAAGGAAGACATTTTGACATGACAGAAAAGGAACAACAAGGGACTGGAAAGAGTTATTTAACACAGACTGTAATTTGTTAGGACAAATAAGAAGGTAAAGAAGTCCCGTTACAGATCCGGAGGAGCCCAGAGGGTTCCAGGAAGTTAAGATTCCCAGATTTCGTTACAATGGCACAGGATGGTGGTAGGTAGTCAGCCTTACGCACCGGCCGCATTTACCCCCAGGAAATGCTCCTGGTACTCATTTCTGTTAGAGGCTGATTCGACCCTAGGGCCATAGTGCGATCGGAAGGATTTTATGTCAATGAAAAATCCACTGACATTATCTGGGATAGAACCAGCGACCTTCCGATTTGTAGCACAGCATCTTAACCACTGTGCTGCCGCGGGTTAGGACAATTAGAGCTTGTTATAATAAAACCAACTAGACCACTAATTTCTCAAATTTATTTTTGGAATAAGAATCTACATGTTTCGGACAGTTCCTCTGTCCATCATCAGGAGTTTTTCACTGTACACACAACAATGGTATATGTGATACATGTTTGCTGACAGATTGCGAGCAGGATCAGGACGGAACCGTCCTGATCCTGCTCGCAAGTGAAAAACTCCTGATGATGGACAGAGGAACTGTCCGAAACATGTAGATTTTTATTCCGAAAATAAATTTGAGAAATCAGTTCATCTAGTTGGTTTTATTATAAGAATTTATCACGATGCATGGTCACCTGAACTTCAAATTCGACATTTAGATATGTAATGATGATATAGATTGGCTCTTATTATAGACGGGAAAAGGAGAAGTATATAAACATATCCGTTGTAAACTTCAATGGATGACACAGCCTGCGAGATATTGGGGTAAATGAGCAAGGAATGTTATAAAAATCTTGTGGGAAATTGGATGATAGGTGTGAACTCTTCAGAAATGGCTTAGGATAGGGTCAAGTAGCGACTTGAATTCTGTGTAAAATTAACATTTGTTTAGCGAGATTGTAATTTTTCACAGCAAGTTTGATGAAGGTTCAAGTCCTCCGAAATGTTTCATCGTGCGGATGGAGGTAGAATGCTCCACCGAAACGCCTAAATTATTTACTAGTCTAAACGGCGTCTTATACCAGCAGATTCTAGTTATCAAGACATCCTGATCAGTTGTAGAAATGTTACAGTTTCTATCAACTGGAAGCCGGTACAGCGCAGTTTGTAAGGCGAACAGGTCATGCACTGGAAGGCCAAGGAATAATGATCATTTCCCTGCAGACCGGCTCTGGGGTCGACCAAGCATCGTATCAAGAGGCATTCGGAGCTCTTGCAATAAGGTTAAGGGAGGATGATACTGACAACTCACCCGCTACTGTAAAGGGTAATATCACCCACGACAAGCATAAGGATGAGGCAGCTGTATAGTTCAAAACCATTCGCAACCAGGAGCTAGAGGAAGGTGGGTGGTCAACACCACGCTCCGGTCACTTTATCCACAGGAAAGACCCGGTACTCAGTGTACAGGAGACTGAGTGGGCCTCGAGACCGGTTAGTCCTCGGCCCACCAAGAATCGATCTCAAGACCGTCCAGCTCGTAGTAAATCGCTACACCAACTACGTTAATTCAGCCGCTACCCCTACAGTACCGAGGTGAAGAATGTGTGGAGATAAACCTCCGAATCCCATAAACTTTTACACCGAGCACGCGGATACTTACTCTTATATTGTTACTCGTCTGTAGGGAACCTCTACCACATTCTATTAAAGTTATGGACAGTGTGGACATTTCGTTATCCCTTACTGTGTTTGGCTAGTGTCAATGTCAACGAGCATGCCACATCTAAGTACATAAAATTACTTATCATACAATTCCGGGAAATACAGTGCTCCTACAAAACAAAGGTGTGATTTATGCTGACTGTACTCCAATACTGAGGCCAGCTGGTAACTTGCACTGACAGTAGTGCAATCTTTGTTACGTTGTCTGTACTGCAGTAGAAGTTACTGTGCGGCAAATCTGTACTGCAGAACAGGCAAAAGTAATGCAGATGAAGACAGCGGATGATGGACATAACTGCTGACTAGGAAAACATTATTTGCTCTGGTCAACTAATAAATTTGTTGTCCAGAGAGGGATCACTGCATAATCTTGCACTTATCCGATAATTTCTCTGCCATTGAGCTATCAGCTCCTATTTTTCTCAGTCATTTCATACTGACGAATTTGTTATCAGTGACATTATTTACGGCCTTAGGAAATCGCAAGGAGCACAACCTGACTTAAAAACAAGTTTGGCAGAGTTACAGAGCCGCAATAGTATAAACAGCCATCTAGATGCAACAATAGCAATTTATTAGTAATTACAATCAGCTCAACATGTTTAGGACGATAATTTCGCCCATCCTCATGAGCACGAGACTGTGTTTACATCTTGTGGTATAATGCACTGAAGAAGTTGCCTGCAGGTGTCACCAACAGGCAACTTCTTACTCCATTTACTTACTCCATGGAGCAGAGTCCTTTTTGAGAAGCTAACCGGTTCTCGGCTAGTCGACAAATTCCCCGCTTTTTATGGAAACCGAAGGTTCATTTCCGCATTCACAAGTGCCCGCCACCTGTCCATATCCTGAAACAGCTCGATCCAGTTCATGTCCCCACTTCCTGAAGATCCAGCTTAATATTATCCTCCCATCTACGCCTGGGTCTTGCAAGTGGTCTCTTTCCTTCAGTTTTCCCCACCAAAATCCTGTATACAGCACATAACTTTAAGTCAAATTCAACACAGTCTACTGCGCATTATGATAACATGGGCAACAAATTGAGGACCGTCTATACAGTAATGATAGCTTATATAAGTGTATAGGCCTAATTCCTTATATGGACGGCACACCATTTAGTGATGCAATACCGTTAAGAAGCACATTCGTAGCTTTTACCATTCGATGCAGATAAAACCTTTATGGGCACCTCTCCTCTGCTCAATATTTCTGCCTGTCTTTATGTTTATTGCATTGGTTTTGTGATCCCGAATCCCATAGGAGAGATATATTTATGTATTTCCAAAAGGAATAACGGAAACACCGCCCGCCCCACAGCTGCTGATAGCTCAACTACGCAATGCTACCTGCATACACTGCATTCCTTAATAAATCATACACAATACATATATTAGAAATATTTATTCTGTTTAATATATTTTATGCTTTTATTGCGCCGTGTATTGTAATATAATTATAAAATATAAACGAACAAAATGCACCTTTTATGAAGTAATACTTTAATTTTTGATGTCTTCTACATGTTTCGAACCTGAGGGTTCATCTTCAGGAAGATGGTTGTATACCGTACCTGTATATATAAACGTCTTCCTGCAGATGAACATTCGGGTTCGAAACATGTAGAAGACATAAAAAATTAAAACATTAATTTAGAAAAAGGTGCATTTTGTTTGTATATACTGTATAACCTGTTTAAGATTCTTTTCCAATATGACGGTAATTTAAAACTCGTCATATCACATTCTCCTCTTTATAAATGGTTAAAGATTTTTTGTGTTTTATTTTTATTCGCTTAATATTATTATGCTTACTCTTGCTTGTGCATCACCTTCATTATTTAAAGCCGGGTTGTTTGATTATTCTATCCTTTGCTATTTGCGCGTTTGGTACATTTTTCTCTTGTTTGCCTTATATCTGCCTTCTTTAACTGTACGGATCTATACTTCATTTCCTCTTTGTTTCTCCACGTATTCAGGATAAAATACGTGGTTAAGTTAAGACGCCAAAACTAAACGACAAACTGAATTCTTGGTTATTATCAGCTAATCAGAACTGAAACGTGAATCCGAATTTTCAATATCAAACGCATAAAAATGTAAGTAAGTACGTAAGTAAGTAAGCAAGTAAGTAATAAGTAAGTAGGTAAGTAAATAAGTAAGTAAGAAAGAAGTGACTACGTACGTAAGTAAGTAAGTAGGAAATAAGTAAGTAGGTAAGTAAGAACGTAAGTAAGCAAGTAGGAAATAAGTAAGTAGGTAAGTAAGAACGTAAGTAAGTAAGTAGGTAAGTAAGTACCATAAGCTGCAACTCAATATCTAATGCTCCTGATGATGGGCGTATGTACCTGAAACATGTCGAACTAAGAATACATCAATAAAATTACCTAGTTGCATCAAGTTGGCATTTCACTTTATTCCATGAGGAAGATGCACGGTCAAACAACCCTCGGACCTCTTTATTCAATTTTCTCCTCCTGTCTCCCTATGCCTTAAGTACATGTATTTATATTAGAACATTATTTTCAAATAGGCATAACGTAAATTTTCTGCTTTTATCTCAGAGCGAGAAAAAAAATTAAATTTTATGCCTGTTTGTACATAATGAAATGATGGATATCACTCCACATGTCGATTTTCCGAATTTCTAAATATACTTAATGAATATGAATTTTAAGAAATATGCTATACGTATATTGGATGGTGACGATACGGATTTGTTTAGAATAACCAATTAAACTTTAAAGTTTGCGCCTCTCATCAATTATGCATATTACTCTATTCTAACTTTCCGTTTGAAACATTTTTTGAAACACTTTTCGGTAAGCTGCATATTGAACCAAAATAACGAAACAAATAATATGGACTGTATGAAATACATTTGTGCAGTCGATTAGCTTTGAACAAAGATTTGTGTCGGCAACAAATGAACATAATGTCACTGAAGTATTAAAAATCACACAGACTACATTTCAAATACATCAAAATTGGATTACACCTTCCAAAATGTTTACACCACAGAAGGCATATATAAATAACATAATCCGTTTTGAACTACAACCCTACAGGATTAAATTAGGATCATGGTTAATTAAAAAATAAACTTGGCGTTCCATGATAAAAAAAAATGAAACCTACCAAACCAGACAGGCTACAGCTCTTTTTTATAGGTATTTTTCCACTGAGTTCAATTAATTTTGGAAAAGCTCACTTCCAAACTGTGCAGATATACAAGTACAGTCAAACACGGCTTAACTCTGGAACGCACATCGCGTCATTTGACACATAGACACACGATGGAAATATTTAACCTCCTGAACACGAGCTGTATCGCTAATCTGTGCTGACAAATGATACATCACTTCCATCTAAACCAGTATCGTCGCGTGACAGAAAGCTAATTACCTGAAAGGAAATCAGAAGCAATTACTAATGCTCGGAATGCGATTATATTCCGCTTTGGAGAGAATATAGGCCTAATTGCAAAACATTTGTTCGTTGTATTTTCTTCTACAGGACAAAATACACTTTGAAATAATTGAGTTTACAGCGAACATTCCAAAATTAAGCATAATATCTGCGATACGTACGGCAGAATTACACGCTTTTTTGGGGGAAAAGTTATAACAAAGAAACAAAATGTTGTAAGTTATACATGAAAAACACGAAAAGTGTCGGATATTGTAATTGATACAAAAACCTCCGCGAAAAATTCTGAATGTATCTTACAATGGGCCACGTTCATATTGATATGTTCCTAATTCGCAATTCATACTACGACGATTGATCCCAAATGTTAAGTTAAATACAATAACAGGTTTAGAAGGGCCACTTTAAAAGCCAAGACACGAAACTACTAAGGCATCAATATAGAAAGTAGAATTAAAGTTTTACTCATTAATATATAAAAGACCCACAAAATGCACGTCAATGTTTATGATGTATTTCATTTACTAAATCCTCACCATCATGTTTCGGTCGTTATTGCTGCCATCTTCAGGGTGATATTATTAAAAGAACGCAAATGTACAAATGTGATTAGCTGTGTCGCCGTCATTCCATAACAATTAAAATTTATTATAAATTAAGTTAAAATTATATGAGGAATATAGATATAGGTTAAAAAGGGGTAATGATTAAAATGTGGGGTTTTAAAATCGTTTAGCCTGTGTGGAGTGGTGTTTGGTGTAGTGATGTGGTGAGTTTTAATGTACCGTGTAGGTGATGTATAGACGGTGTGGTGTA
>Ga0123354_10019755_pt1 | contig 10581 bp, 10 predicted proteins | sample TergutLab28metaG_2_FD_97872 | JGI IMG/M metagenome (GOLD analysis project Ga0123354, IMG submission 97872) | Labiotermes labralis P4 segment gut microbial communities from Petit-Saut dam, French Guiana - Lab288 P4 | ecosystem: Host-associated > Arthropoda: Insects > Digestive system > Gut ...
AGAACTCGATTATCGTGTTGATGTTTGTAGAATCACAAAGGATGCACATATAGAACACCTGTAAGGTATGTAACAAAAACTTGGAGTGTTGTTCTATTAAATAAAAAAACACATATTCCTATCTCAAGTGTATTGTGTATGACAAGTTGTTAAAACTCCGACAATCATTTTGAATAACCCTGTATATACTTGTAAATATGAACGTAATTTTCACGCAGTTTGAAATAATGATTTTGTGCGAAGAAGAATAATTGACCTGTCATATGACAGGTTTTTAAACAATATTCAAGCGCTACTTGACCCATCTTTGATCATTCATTCCTTGATTTATAATAATTGATAGAGTCTTTACAATGCTGCTTAGTGAACTGCTAAAATTCCATCCATATCTGCACTCTACACTGAAAAACCTTCCAAATAGTATTTGTAAGCAAATAATAATCATCACAAAGGATATATAGACATCGTTTTCTTAATGAACTGCAGTGTTTGTTTAACAAGTACGTAACACACATACCGCTAATATTTCCCTTTCATTAACAGGCAACAGTTCATTGCATTTCAGAGTTTTATCTTAATCGATTCATATTCCACTTATGCTTGTTGAAGACAGCATCAGAGGCTGCGTCCTGCTGTTTGGCGCACGAGAGTCGGCGGACTTCCTCTTCACTCACAAATAACGCTTTATCCTAAATCCTGAAACCAATGCGTGACGTCACTCACAAACTTTAACATGGTTACCTTTGTCCTAAACCTGGTAAGGTGGATGCGACTCAAAAAACCAAGGATTTTTAGGAGCCTGCGCTGGTGAAAAGAAACTTGTTGCTTTATGCAAATCTGTGTGTGTGTCTGTCTGTCGTCCTGTATCATGGTGACACCCACCGCTTGGATTTTCGTGGAATTTCACGTTCGAAATTTTTAATAAATTTGTTGCCATATCCCAAATTTGACTAAACAGCGGACACACATAGACACTACACGTGAAGACCAATGAAAATTTAGATCTCTCGCCGCGATTGATCTTCATTATGGAGGCAGACTGTGTGGTCTCTGAGGCACGGACGGAGGTCAAAGAAACAGTTTCTGTAATTGAGAATGACTGCGGCTGAAGTAAAGATTGAGCATCGATTAACGAGAATTATGTATTGTAAACGTCGATTGTCTACGTTTAAGAGATTTGGTTCGTAAATATTATCTAATATAAATGTGGAATATTTTATGTTGTGAATCTTCTCTAAGATTGGGAGAGAGTTGGTATTGTGTGTCATAATAAAGATTTCTCTGCCCAGTTATCAACAAATTAACACATGTTTACTAGAATATACCAAAAGCACTGTAAGTGTTATCGTCTGCGGAAATGGTCTAACTTTTACTCATAGGGTTAAAACGTTTATCCACACACCCTCAAATGGTACAGGGTCTGTGTTCACCAGTTATGCCAACATTCAAGAAATATATTGTTTATGTTCTTATATTTTATTTTATATTATATGTAGTACATAATATATAAAGTACAGGAGATTTTAAACAGCCAAACACAGTTGATTGAAGATATATATATATATAAATTATATAATATATAATTAATTTGTATTATATATTTTTATATTACAGTATATTTATATTATATTTTTATATTTTAACGTAAGCATATAAATGGTAATTACAATTTTATACAAAGCTGCGACGTGAGTATTTTTTTACCATATTTTCTCAATCGGTGTATCAGAATAATTATTTTGAGAATTTTTTTCCCCCTTTATATTAACCTATACTCATCGACCTATGTTACATGAAGTATCTGTAGTCACGTATCGGTAACTATGTTATGTGAGATATATAATTTAAGACTTTCAGGACGATTAAATTCAATTAAATATTCTCAAGCTGGAAGCTGCGTCAGGTGGTTAAATGGCGTGCAAACAGACGTTTCGCAGACCATCCCTGTCCTCGTCACCAACTCCATCTCTGTCTTCGTTATCAACTCCATCTCTGTCCTTATCATTAACTCCATCTCTGTCCTCGTCATCAACCCCCCTCTCTGTCTTCATCATCAACTCCATCTGAGTCCCCGCGATCAACCCCCTGACGACGAGGATATAGATGGTCCTCGAAACGTTGGTTTACCCCCTTTTCAACCTCCTGACGCCGCTGCTGGCCTGAGAGTATTTTGCTGGATGTTACGTGAGGCATCAGGGCCACATATCTGGTAATTTTTGGAGTTAAAATTTGAGTCACTTAACAGTAAAAATGGTTTGATGGAAAATTCAGCCTCTATGTAGGAGATGAGAAGTATGCACAGAATATTAGTTTAAATTTGTGACAGAAAGAGATAACTTAAGGCATAAATGGGAGGATAATATTAAAGTGGATCTTAAAGAAATAGACCGTCGACTAGTTCGCATAGCTCGGAATATAGTTTCAGTGGCGGAATCTTGTGAACTCGGTAATGAATTTTCAGGTTTCGAAAATAACCGGTGTTTCTTTGAATAACTGGGTGTCTGTCAGATTCTCAGAGTTAACTCTGGTTCTTGGAATTAGTTATGTTTATCAGACGCTGCCTTTTATCTTGGGAAAATGGTATGCTCATGAAGAGTATTGATGGATAAATGTCTTAAAAATAAATCACATGGTAAGCCGAAGCAGAAGGAAAGCGAAGAGTCTACATCTGTACTGGGGTCAATAGCAGTTGATGAAGTACGGAAGTGGGAGTACTTTTCCATATTTTTAATCTTGGTGCTAGATTTAATTTAGTGATCAGCTTCAGATTCCGATGTCTTTCACTGTGGGGAAAGAGCAGCTAGTAGTAATTGGATAGGAGGCCTCAAAGCCGGCCTGGAATATGAGGAGAGATGAGTCACTTCCTGCGTCGAAGATCGAGCCTCGAATTCCTGATAGTCCGTCTCGTAACCTAGTCTGTATAGAGAATGACGTATTCCGGCTCCAGAAGACTGAAGGTAAGGGACTTGTGACACTACATTGCCTAGATGGAAATGGCTCATAGACAATTAGACTGACTCATAATATGTTTTGTTGTGGAGCTTTGATACGTCAGATAGTCAGCAGTTAACCCCTTAACAATGATGTGAACATTAAAAATTGAATATTTTCCCAGTCTTTCGTATGTTTCCCACAGGGCGGCTGGGATAACGTAATTGGTTTGGTGACTAGTTGCGTGTTGTAGAATTCGGGTTTCGAACACCGAAGGGGCTGAGTTTTTCCGTACCCGCCCAGATCGGTACCGACTTCCACGTAGCCCCCCGTAAACTGGGCACCGAATGTCCTTCTCGGAGTAAAAGGGAAGGTTCATGGCCTTTACCACAAAACTTCAACCAGTGCAGAGGATAGGAAAAAGGTAGAGCTGTACATACAACCACCTCTGAGCCTTCATTGCATGTCATGGAATGAATTTCACCTTTACAGATTTAAAAAAAAAACCCATTATTTTCCTAAACAATCTTAAAATTTTTATTCTTATAATGATGACTGGGTGTGTTCTTCAGGGCCACATAATGACTGAGGCGGTTTGTCGCCGACCTCCAGCCTGTAAGGCTGGTATCTGTCCCGCGTCGGTCCACGTGAGATTTCTTGTAAAATAAGTGATACTGAGACAGGATTCTCTCCAGTTACTTCGAGGTTCCACAGTCAGTATCATTCCACCAATTCTTCATGCTCATTATTTATTACATGCTACCCTTACTACACTGACAAATGGGTGAAACCTAAGAACCTTCAAAAAGCAATGCTGTTTAGGAAATAGAGTAACATTAACCTTTTGGCGTCTTAATTATTTTTTTAATTTTAGCACACCCTGTATATAAAATGTGAATAATCCAGGAACCAAATGTGTTAGAATTATGAAACAAACTGCATTTTGAAGATAAAAAAACGGAGAGTATATACCATGTTTAAAATATTTAGTACCTATATTTGTTGAATAAATATATAAAATGCAACTTTAGAGATTAGCGGTGCGGTACGACCACTATAGTTGACATTAGGCGTCAAAAGGTTAAGCAGAAAAGTATTTTTCTTTTCATCTCATACTACAGATTTCTTCTCAGATTGCAAAGGGTTAATATTAGTTATGCTAATTGGTATTTCCTTAAAATATACCTGTAATAAAATTTCTGTTGAAGACTTCGCTATGGGTTCATTGCACAAGACGTCACGCCGAACACAGTCTCTGGTGCGGAATTTCTTTTCTGAGATCCTACGCTCTGCCGTTAATTGTTTGTACCTTCCGACATTTCGTCTGGGTCACCGCCTTGTGCTGCAGGACTTCGTTCAAATGTTTGCGTGCGATCACGTAATATTAACTCGCCTCTCAGATCGAAGCTGGATGTAGTTATAGTGATACCGCCAGACTTGATACACGGAAGCTCAAATGTACCTAACAGAGTCCGGCAGTCGAAGCCTCTGAAGCATGAAGTTTTCGTGAACAGTACTTCAGTTGTCAGTTCATACCTGGAGCCAGAATAGTGAGTAGGATAAGAGCTGGATGACCCAGGAACTATGATTTGATTCCCGGCTGAAAGAAGAGGAGTTTCGGGTGTCCGGTTTGTGAAGACCGGTTCTGGGACCCACCCAGCTTCGTATTCATGGACGGATTAAGGGGCGGGCTGACCGGGCAGCTAGCCGGGACGCCAACCTTTTTGATGCACTAAGACGTCACTGAAATAATAGCAGATATGGTGCTAGTAAACTCAGGTTTCTACCTGGGAAAGAATTCTTCCGAAAACTGTCTGCAAATTGGACAGTCACCCTCAAAAACGTTTTCCAACCTATCTTAGGCCGAAAAAGTTTACAAACTTCTGTAAGGGGAACCAAATTACTAGCGTGGGCCGGGATAGCGTAGTCGTTATAGCGACATGAAAAGTGATGGGCTGTCCGGGTCTCGAATCCCGGTGGGGGCGAGAATTTTCGTACCCGTCTAGACCGATACTGGAGCCCACCTAGCGTCCTATTTAATGGGTACCGTGTCTATCTCTTGGGGGTAAAACATTTGAGGTGTGGAGTTGACCACCCACCCACATTCTTGTCTAGGTTAAATACAGGGTAGGTCTATATCTCTACTCTCCATCTGGACCTTCGTAGCTTGTCCTAGGGGGAACTTTACCTTAACCAAATAATCCTCCTGCCCAGAGTGCCAAATTATTAACCTGATCGGAGCGCCCACATGTCTCGCGTCCATTCTGTTCTCATTAAAAGGGTACGGAGGGTTTTTTTTCCCCCAATGGTAAAGCGACCGGGGCGTTAAGGTAAACACTTGCGTCAACCAGTGCCGACGTTGAGAATAAGTGGAGTCGTACTTCCACTTCTCCACAGGGCACCATGACGTGTAGAGGAACAACTTTACCTTTACTGCTCAGGAAATAAACAGCGGCCCGATTACTTGCTTAATGACTTTGGCGGAAGTAGTAGGCCTATTCAAATGTTACTGCAACTGATACATACAGGAGTAGTTAGCGCTGTACTTTAAAACTGTGTAGCAGAACTGGGGTCGACCATCTTAAAATTAATCTTACTACCATAATTGGAAATTGGGAGGTATGTAGACTTTCTATAACAGACTAAATAATTCTAAGGGATTTTGATGGTATAATATATCACACTTCGCAGTGCTGGATACAACCGAAGGGTCCATTGGTACCTGTGATAAATTAATCTGCACATCATGAAAGGTTATGTGGAACTGGAGGCGTAGATCCACCATTTCTTAAACTGGGCACTAGAACGGGGTAAGCATCTTCACTCATCGGTAGTTACATCCTAAGAAAAAAACCCCGATGCATATTGGATAGGCGGTGGGGTGGTTGCAGTCTGTATGGGCAGTCTGGACACGATGAAACACTCTTTCACGTGCCGGACTCTGAAACCCTATTTCTCGGTCACACAGGCCACAGCTTAGCCACTATGCCGAGTGAGCTACTCCGGCCTCCAGCATTACCGAGCTTCTGGACAATCTTGCAGGCTAAACTCTGGTGTAAACTTCAGTGTGAGGATCACGTGGGGTCCCCCAAGCGCAGATATCTGACACAGCCGCTGATATGAACTGTCCTTGTCTTATATCGTAGCTGAATCCGTCGAAAAGAGAATGGAAAATTATACAGTTCCTGAGAGGTGATGCTGCCTAGCCTTATGGCTGGCAAGGTGAAAGGTCTGCAGGCAATCACGGATTGATACAGATGCCTGTTGGTGTGGACTGGGCCCTGAAGACGAAGTGTGACGAAGAGTGGAGGAAGAGAAATTCTTACTACTCCACATTAGTACCACTCAGATTGTCGGTGGAGTAGGTAGTAAAGGTAGCATTCAGACAGTACTAAACGTAGATTGTGTTACATGAAAATGATGTGGGCCCAGTACTTAACGAAGCCAGCCGGGTTAACTGACTCGGTGAAGAGACTAGGTTACTGGCTGGATAGCACGGAATTCAATTTCAGGTTGAGACAAGACATCTTCTTCTCTCAGCAACTTCAAGACCATTTGTGGGCCTCCAAGAATGTATGAAACAGATCCGAGACACTTTCTTCCGAAAGAAGCTACTGGAACTTGAAGCAGATCAAATAAGAACCAACAGGATGCACTATTTACTTACAATTTATTTCAGTAATTAACATTTACATGTTTCGAGAAGGCTTACTGCTCGAAACATGTAGAAGTTAATTACTGAAATAAATTGAAAGTAAATAGTGCGTCCTGTTGGTTCTCATTATACGTTCAGATACAATAATTATGATATTCGAAACCCCCACTACTTTCTGTGTGTCGCGATTAAAACCAAAAATTATTAGCGGTAAATTATACAGCCTCTGGTGGCGAGCGCTCCTAACGCTGTATAGGATATGTTTATCCTGACGTTTCGGATGAAGGTGCTGTCTCATCTTCAGTGTGACTGGATTTGCTGCTGTAGGATGCTGAAGTGATTGTGAAGGATGAAAGCCTGGAGGGTAATAAGGATTGTGGCCAGAGAGACCTGCGGGAGGAGAAGAAAGTTATGACTTTACACAGGCATGGAAAATTGAGAATTAGAAGTGAAATGAAAGGAATTCCATCGCTTACAATGAAATCCCAATCAATCGAGGAAAGCAAATACTGGAAGACCACTACACAAAAGTCTGGAACGCAATATATGTAAAATCTGCAAATGCCTCCCACACAAAACTAAACATACCCACCATTTTCCACAGACTTTCCCTTCCTCTATGGCCCAACTTCCTTCTCACTCAGTTCCTAACAAATCACGGTAGCTTCCCCTCATACCTTCACAAAACGAACAAGACGCCCTCCCCTAATCGCAACTGCCCTGAAAAGACCATACAAACGGCCCACCACCTTATGCTGTAATGCAGCTTATGGTCAAAAGACCACCCATCGGTTCTCAAATCTCTCCCCCCACCTCTGGTTCTGCAGTACCACATAAACACCGTCAGCATCACAAGCTTCCTCAGATGTATCTTCCAAGCACTTCAAGAAGATGCACAAGGAAATTAAATTCGGCAACACTCCTAAGGTCCCGTCCAAATACTGACCTGTACTCTAAGGAAAAATGGTAAAATGGTAAAATGGCATCAACTGTAAACATCTCTGTAACAACCCACTGAAAACACCTCAGTAAATACCCCGTGGTGTACCTACATGGCAAAGCACGGGTTGAAAATCAATAAACGCAAATATAAAAAAAAAGATTATCTCACTCCTAAGATGGAGGCAGCACGTTCCTCCGAAAAGTCTACAAGGAATAAAAAAACTCAGAAGCAATGTTAGGGGAATATTACAAGTAATATTCCTATGGTTTCACTAACCTAAAACACAAAAAGTTGAGAATGGCAAACTTTGAGAAGAGCCTTCTTAAGAAATTTCTGACCTTATTAGCAGGAACCGTTCAACAAAGACAGGATCAGTTAAGGGCTAAACTTCATAAGTAACCATAATGTTTCCCACATATGGGTTCTATAGAACATTTTTCTGCAGAAATTACAGCTTTTATGTCGACTCAAGAACATTCTCTTCTTAGCACTTTTTCCTAGAGTACACAATGAGGTAGGACTTCCTTTTATACGTACAGATATGCAAATGACCCTTATAATATTTATAACTACCAGTGAGTGAAAAATTATCAAAAGAAGAAGGATCTGTTATTTGTACCTATACTTAAAGTCTGGTTCAATAATTCAGACCCCAAGAGACTTCAAAAGGATTTACAGCCCCAACAAATGTCTCTCCAGATAGGCAATTCTTTCGTGCGACGAGGAAAATAAATCTTAAAATAGATAGTGCACAAGTCGCACGTCTGGCAACGATCCAGCGGCGTCAGTTTACATCTGCTCGTGTGTCGGGCATGTAAAATGTTACAGGTATTACCTTAGGGAAAATCGAAGCATTTGCAGGCAATAGGAACTGTCTAATTCTCTTGGTTCATCAGCCGCGTCAAGGTGAAAGTTAAACCAATGTTACGAGACCTGCTCTGTCTCCATCACCAGATTCAGTAAGGTTGATTTAAATTTGTGGTTCATAAAACTAATTATGTTGACACGTAATGAACGAATTGAGTACTCCGCCAGCCAGTGTATATTAAAGACGCACTTTGTGTCTACATGTACTCTCCTACAAAAACACATTTTGATACTTATAAGAAGGGGTAAAGGTAAAGCAGTCCCATTACAGGCCTGGACAGGCCCAGAGGGTTCCAGGAAGTTAAGGTTCCCAGATTTCGTGACAACGGCACAGGACGGTGGTAAGGTTGTCAACCAAAGGCACCGGCCGCCTTTACCCCCAGGAAATACTCCTGGTATTCATTTCTGTTAGAGGCTGAGTCGACCCCAGGGCCATAGAACGATCAGAAGGATTTTATGTCAATGAAATATCCACTGACACCAGCTGGGATCGAACCAGCGACCTTCAGAATTGTAGACTTATAAGAAGGGGACACGTCTAAATTAGTATTAAAATACAGCAATATTGAACTAAATATTACACAATAAGTACTAATGTAAACGCGGTAAATCTTTCCACAGATTTACTGTAAAAAAGTTTTGCGTGGAAAAAGGGGCACCGTATTTTATAAACGTTTAAAAACTTCTTAACACACAAAGCTTCTAGACAACAGCATTAACTGCGGTGTTAATATGGCACTTTGTATACTTTAGTGAAAGCCGAATAAGTTAAAAGATGCGTTATATCAGAATATATCTTATGTCCTAAAAATCTTATGTTTTTTTTTTGTCGTCAGGAGTTAGATCTTTTTCTACTGTCAACTGTAACATCGCACTTCATCTTCCTCACAGTATTATATAATTGTAATTCATAATCACGGCCATGTAGGCCGATACTTATTGTATTAAATATTGTACAATGGAAAAACAGAGTTTGACCGACGGTGTTTTTCGTATATGAATGTCACAAAGGGATATATAAACTGAGATAAACTTCATTTAGTATTTATTTATTTCATTATGAGCATTTAACGACACTTGCGGTAATTCAGACTATTCGGCTTCGAATATTATGTTTATTAAAGACCGGACTGATTAGCCCACCAAAATTTTTTAAAGTACCAAACTATACGATGTCCCATATCAGGGGAACAGATTATGAAGTCGTGAACAGAAGTGAAATGGCAAAGGATCTGTGGTTTCAGCGACGGACTTTCGTCTGTGCTTTTGGTTGTATAAATAACGAGTCCTTGGCGACGCACTGCACCAAAATCTTCATTTACGTCACGAATATAAAGTAACTGGTTAAGTTACAACCCCGTGGTCTCCTCAGACTTCTGAGTTTCCCGTTCGCCTGGATGTTAACCCTTAACCATCATATTGGTCTCTAGAGACCCTTGAATAGTCTTACATTCCTGTGACGTACACCATAGGATCATATTTGCAATATGAGTTGGCTGGTACAGTTGGGGTCCGCCTGCTATGAAAATTCGTGTTTTCCTGGGACCTTCTCTGAACAACAAGCAACATGTCGTTTGTTGTGATTTGTCCTCGGAGTACACAATACTTTGCTTTACTTCCCGAGTTCTGGGTCATTTCAAGGTAAAAATGTTTGTTTCCTTAAGCCACCTGCCTTGGAGAATTATAAATAACAGGACTAAACTATGATGCATTTATAGCATGAACACCAGAATACAGCAGCGATTCTTTGTCCATATTATGACAGTTCCGGATAAAAATAATAAATTATAAATTGTTTATATAGAACAATACTTCAAAAACTAGTCGTAGAAGCAAATTCTATGTAAATTTAATTTTCGTTTAGACAGCCAAATTATCTGTCCGTGGAAATCGAAGTTCACTTACCGTCTTCACAACAGCCTGCCACGTGGCCCTAGCCTCTAGTACTAAAACTCAAACAAACTCCGTGGCCTTAGTCCGCACGCGAACTATACCGACAGAGCGGCCGCCGCCGGTCGGCGACGTTAGTGCCAACTTTTGCGGATAGAGGGGTGTCACGTGGTCAGCGCAAGGGGTCCCCACAGCCGTTAATCTCTGTTTTCTAGACCTGGAGCCGCTACTTTTTTCATTCAAGTAGCTCCTCAATTGACCTCACGAGGCTCACGAGGCTGAGTGGACCCCGTTC
>Ga0123354_10019756_pt1 | contig 10580 bp, 6 predicted proteins | sample TergutLab28metaG_2_FD_97872 | JGI IMG/M metagenome (GOLD analysis project Ga0123354, IMG submission 97872) | Labiotermes labralis P4 segment gut microbial communities from Petit-Saut dam, French Guiana - Lab288 P4 | ecosystem: Host-associated > Arthropoda: Insects > Digestive system > Gut ...
AAAGAATAAATTAATTTTAGTATAACAATCACAGCATAATGTACTCTTAATCCACTTCATGCATTTTAAATCAAGGGGTTTGGAATACAGAATTAATCATATTGAATGATTACGGTTTCGGTTCTTTGACATAAAAGGTCATACTAAAAATATTTGGATGTACGGACCATATATATATTTATCTATTTATTTATTTATAAACGTAACATGATTTCGGTTACGCTCAACACTTCAGTAATAAATTTAACGTTCGCAATAAATTTCAGAAGATCCAAAAATGAAATTGCAACTATCTATGTTCGCTGCTTATCACGAACATAGTCAGGGAGGAAATATGGCCGCTCAGCGCTCGGGATCTGTGCGTGTTACTACCGCACTTACTGACACCTGTTGGTCCAACTATGGAAGTTCGATTATCTCTGCTGTGAGATGTCGCGGGTGCATGTTTCTTTCGTGCCCATTAAAGTTACAAAGGGGCGCTAGAGATGGTCTGAACATTTTTGAGAAGAGAAAAATCTCTTGCTCCTGCTGCAAATCGGAACCCACATAATACCAACCTACAGCCCCACACTACGCCCGCCACAGACATGCTCACTGTGGTATGCATAATCTGTGACAAAAAAATAGACGTTGGGTGTTTATATTGGCAACACTCGTTCACACTCTTATCCGTGACTTGTTTGTTTGGGTTAATGCTGTTCAAATCCAGGAAACTGTTCAGAATGGTTCGCAAAAAGAATGTTTCTAGTAGGAGCACAGAGCCAAAAAGGTTAGAAAGGCAGTATTGTTAAGTATATTAGGATACTAGGATTTAATTGCTAAATATTAGTGTTAGTAATGCACAGTTACGTTACTGTATTTATTATTTCAGAAGCCTGCAAGGTGCACCAGCCTATCGGAAGGACACGACTAAAATGGTAACCGACTTGCCAATACTGTATGAAGTGAAAGATCACTGTTTTATTTAACTACGCTGTCAGTTGCCCATACATAGCGTTGATGTTTGACCTATGAATATGGAGCGTTTATGGAACGGTAGTGACAGGGGAGATACTCGGAGAAGAACCACTTGCTTTGCTATTTGTCGACCTATGTTTAAACTGATGATAATCAAACCAAAGGACTTTAAGAGTCCATATGGGTAAAAGGAATTATTGCTGAGGGCTAGGTTTTGTGGCGATTTCACACTGATCTCGCTACACTTGTTGTGTAAATGGTATACACTTTTACCACTGTTAGGCTTGCACCCAGAAGAGGTTAGGTAATCTCTGTTATTGTTGCTTTGCTGAACATCAGTATGTCTGGGCACAGTTTACAGTATGGGAAAAGTCAAGTATTATTTGCAGAATGACAGTCGTTCGAACCAACTGACCCCCAACCACATGTGTCACTGAATTTATATTCTGAGTTACCTCATGTACTGGATAAAGATTATGCTTCAATTTTGAAATCTATGAATGTCATAGGTTTTTTTGTTTTGTTTTAGTGTTTTTAAGTCCTGCCTTGTAAGTAGCATGTTTAATAGTACTTCATATTAAACAGCAGAATTTTTTTGAATTTGGACTTCGGAATGATGTGGGAGGAGGCTATCATTGCCTTCTTTAAAGTTGTATTCTGTAACTTACTGGACATGCTGAGGTAATGATTGGAAGTGCAGATTGCTTTGGTAGCACCTATTCCAGGGCACTTTATGAATCACAGTGGGTGGTTCTTCCTGCTTAAGTTATGTTAGGTGAGGTTAGCATAGTTTAATCACTATTATGCAGTTAAAGTGACCCTTCTGTAACATGGTTTTCCTAGGAAAACTGATGAATCAATTTTGTACACAGACAAAATGTGACACTGAAAAGTACAAACAGGAAGAAAGGAGTGGAGGTCACCAAATGTGACATTTTGCTCTCATTGATGTAAAATGTCATAAACAGTATTGTCTGCTGAGCTGTGATGTCATGTTGCCACAGAGGAATCTACTGACAGTTGAAAACAATTACGGCATTTGGTACTTTTCTCAGTTGCTGTCATGAGAGCTTCAGATCTAAAATTTTTTATGTTCATTATGTCCATCCACATACTAGAGGGAGTTCAATTGAAAACGAAACCCAGAAACATGGAAATAATAATTGCCTTACATTTCCTGTTGTAACATATATATAATATGAATTGCTGCATGTTAGAGAGGTGTTGTAAATGACCTTCAACACTTAAAACCTGCTTGATGCCTGGTTTACATATTGTTAAATACAGTTTGAATTTCTTGTCTAAAAATTGCCAATATTCCATGCTAGAGAAAATGGTTGCTGCATGATTCACACACTGTCAGTAGTATTGATGCATGAATGGTTATATAACCTAACCCAGCTTGTCAGTCATTTTGCATGTCTTAAACTCATGGAATCTAAATGTTCTAAGTAGCAAAACGAGAATAAATACCTGTACAACGTAAAGTATTCTTCATATTACTTCACCACGTTATTAAAGTTTACAGAAGTTTGCGTGTATGGAGGCGCCGTTGAAAATCTATGCACTATTAGCCTCAGTACCATGTACACAACTTCTCACACCCTGCGAAGAAAATGGACTGCTTGCTTACGGTAAGGGTTCAAACTCGCACAATTAAAATCCATCCCCCCTTAAATATTCTTACTCTTCCCAATTGGCTAACTGTTTAAATCCCACTACTCCCTAATAGAATTAACAGTCAAAATTTAAAATACTTAGTTTCTATTTGCTCATTTACGTAACGATGTTCCCATATCGTACTACCATAATCTCCCCTGGTCTTACTGGTCTTCTCTCTCTAACCCTCTCCGTCACCCTCTCACTCTCTCTAACCCTCTCTGTCACCCTGTCACTCTCTATAACCCTCTCTGTCACCCTCTCACTCTCTCTGTCACTCTCTCTGTCACCCTCTCCCTCTCTCTGTCACCCTCTCACTCTCTCTAACCCTCTCTGTCACCCTCTCACTCTCTCTAACCCTCTCTGTCACCCTCGCACTCTCTCTAACCCTCTCTGTCACCCTCTTACTCTCTCTAACCCTCTATCCCTGTAAGCTGCTATACAAATCCGTTACACTCGCCATTCCACTCGAACTAAATTACTAATTAAAACAAAACCATCCAATCTATCAAACATAAAATTTTAAAACATCATAAAACTTAAACTAACTATAATGGTTATAGTTACATTGAATCATCTGATGCTTTTAAGTCACATAGTCCAACTTTATCTACTATGTATAACAGAGGTGTAAACAAAGTATAATGTATATTTCTTTTTTTGTGATTATTCAGTACGTTTTAACACAGAGGATTTTCACTTTGGAAACCTATAAAGGAAGAAATTGTATAAAAATAGTCATACGAAATTATAAAATGGTTGCACGGTATTTCAGTTCCTTCAGAATTAAACATGCCTGGGAGTTGAAGAGTTCTTTCCAGTACATTCACTAACATTCGGTAATTTATATCGTGTATATATATATATATATATATATTATCCGGGTAGCTCATTCGGTATAGTGAATGACTACTGGCTGGACGGTCCAGGATCGAATCTCGGTGGGGACGAGATTTTCCGCCCGTCCAGACCGGCCCTGGGGCCCACGTAGCCTCCTGTAAAATGGGTACTGGTTTTTTCCCAGGGGTAAAGTGCGGCTGGGGCATGCTGCTGATCACTCACCCCCTTCTAGTGCCGCGGTCATGGAAGAGTAGAGCTATACCTCTACCCACACCGGGCCTGTAATGGGATCACTTTACCTTATATATATATATATATATAATATGTGGAAATGTGAGACTCTTTATTATTCAATTGGACTTCTGAATTTTTTCCATATTCATTCAATACTTGTAACAGTTATTTCAATTATTACGAAGCTAAATTTCACCCTATAAAAAGCAATGAAGACACAGGAGGGTTGTGGGAGTATAAGTCTAGTTCTATAATTTCTTTAACCTCCCTGCTAGATGGGGGTGCATGGTCAGCAAGTCACTGTACCAATTACAATATTCCAATCACCATTCAGTAGTTATATTGTCTGCAAATGCATGGCTATTGTATAACTGATAAAAGCGTGGCACAACAGACAGGGAAATAGTTACTAGTAAGCTATGTCTGACCACTGCTCTGGTGTTGGTTTTCTGTGGCTGAAGACATAATGCTCATTTCCTTCCGTTCCTCGTCCGATTTCAAGAAAATTCTGTGTTTGAAGTTTACATTGATATGATATGATATGATATATTTTTTAACTGTAATTGGGTTGACACCCGGTGGCAGCAGTACAGTACACATTTACGCACAAACAATACACACAATACACCATAATGTTTAGCGGACATGAATGTTTTAAACCCGGTGCATTGTAAGGTTATTCTTTACATGGACATGTGAAATAAATTTTTTTGCATATTGTACATTTGTTGGCCAATTTCTACGAAATTTGGTAAGTGAAATAGCAATGCAACACTGTTGAGCTCTTGTTAGGTGTGTTGAAATCGGCGCATGAGAAGCCATAATTTGGTTGCGGGCTTAAGTCAGAATTTGCTCAGTTTTTACATTTCTGTCCCAATTTTGTTATATTTCAGCATACAAAGTCTAGATGCAGTACACTGTGGGACCTGTTGGTTTCTTTAAAAGCAATATATTGGAAGGTATATGTTATGTAGGGACATTATTGTATGTTGGTGCTATCGTCTACATTTTTCAACAGATTTCAATAAAACTTGGAATATTTGATCTCCATTATGTACTCTTGAGCATTTGTGAGTTCCATTTGGATCAGTTCATGATATGCTATACTGTACGTTAACCTTGTTTTTTGTTTGGTAATTGATCATTTCCCCCAAAACATGGGATTATTTTGTTGTTTTTAGTGCAAGGCATTTGACAGTATTAATGAAACTAAGGATTCCTGATGTGATACATGATGGTCAGGATCTTTTAGAATTGTAGGTGTACACTACATTTTGTTTTCAGTCATCCGGTAGATCAAGACGAAGATTTCGCCCCGGTGTACGTGCTCTTATGGAAATACGAAAGTATCAGAAGACCACAAACTTTCTTATTCCAAAGTTGCCATTTGCAAGAGTGGTGAAAGAAATTATCATGGCCCTTTCTCCTAGTGAAATGAGGTACCCATGTTTTTTTATTATTATATCAAAAGTCAATTTAAGCCCTTGTTAGATATTGTTTTTCAGGAAATTTAGCAGTACTGTGGGTAAGAGTAGGGCGACCATGTAGCAGATATGGTGTTTGGAGAATTCTCATAGTGGGGACTTTTCAATTTTTGTATTCAGCATTGTGACAGATTCATTTTTTACAAGACGTTATTTACTTTGACTACAGCTGAGTGTAACATGCACTAACAACAAATATTTTTGCGCAGGATTCAATTACTGGCGCTTGAAGCATTGCAAGAGGCTGCTGAAATGTATGTGGTGCAGTTTTTTGAAGACTCGTTTTTGTGTGCTATACATGCAAAACGGGTCACGCTGATGGCGAATGATCTGCGGTTGGCGAGACGTATTCGGGGGCATTCTGATCCCATCAACTAGTGAGTACGCTGCGTCAGATATGCCATTGGTAACAGAGACAAATCAGTTGAAGCAGTGAATCTCAGTGGTCCTCATAATTGTTAATGTCAATGATGGACTTTGGATAACCAGCAAGTAAATTGTGCAAGTAGAATGTTTGTGAGACTTAATTTGGACACATTCATAGGGAGCTGTTTTTTAATCACTGCTGAGATAAGAGGGCATGATTTGTGTTTATGTTTTGTGTTTTCATATTTCACATTTTAACATACTAAGAATAATATTAGTTGTTGATGTGCATGAGTTCAATGTGAGTTTCTCTTTTGCACTTGTTAATTCTCGCAGTGTGAAGAAGTGTTTGTTTGTGGATTGTGAGTTTCTTGTGTTTAAGATTTGACATTGTAAAATTGTATGATATTTGATGTTCTGCTGGCAGTCAGTGTTACAGTTATGAAGACAGAGGGGAAACTACCATCCACAGAACCTCATGAGATACCCCTACGTGAACTTGTAATAAAGTCTCGACATATACATATACAGCATCAGCACGTCTTTAGTAGAGCCTCTTTATATGCAGGTCAGCCTGAATCGCTACAATGGTTGTCAGAAATTGAATGTTTATTACCACTGCCATCTTTCTCTATCCTGAGCAAGATTAATCCAGTCCATGCCTCCCTGTCCCACTTCTTGAAGAACCATTTATACACGATCGCCCTTTGTAACTTGCATGTCCCGACGTGCTCAGTCCGGTAGGAGAACTCCTTTCGGGATATGGGTGGGTTCATCAGATCCACACATAATCTTCACTATGTTTATATATTTATTTGTATTTGAGATGCAACGTCTGAGCTTGTTCAGCTAATCAAATAATAATCATGTTCTAACTAAAGGAAAACCAACAGTCAATTCATTCCCGACCTTGTAACCTGTTGTTTTGTGTTATCACTCTCTTCACGACCTCACCCACACCGCTCTCCTACTCGACTGCTAGCGTCAGTCACCCAATTCTGTTATCTGCTGCTAACCATTTTCTTGTCTAAATCTCTGTAGGTAACCCCTCCTACCTGTCACCAACGGTTCTTGAATGTGCGTTGGTAGTGTATATCTATAACGGATGGCGGTGGCCAGCAATCGCTCTACCTAATAAGCAAATATACCAAAAATGTTCAGCTACACATTATAATATTATCCTCCCACCTAAGCACCAGTAGCCACTAGTATGGACCAAGATACCCTTCAGATGCTGCAGTGAGCTTGAACAACATTCAAGAACGTTCTGCAAGGGTATGCAGGTGAGAGTATGAGGGATGACAGAAGAGGCTATCATAGGCTTAGCAGAGAGGTCCAATATAAACACTATTTTACATTAAGCTGAAACCAAACTTTATTTTCACCGAAAGAGCACATAATACATACATAGTTCATAACAGTCTGCAACGTTTGTATGATGAAGATAGCTTTATACACTGTGACTTTCCGTGAGACTTGCCAATGGTTAAAATTTCCCCTGAATGGGTTACGGGCCCAGAGCAGGGTAATTTCAGTGGTAGGATTGCTACCTTTAGCCTCTGGACCAGCATGTTTAGGGATGGCATTTCCTCCATTCTTGGTGAAACAGTTATACCGCTGTGAATTGGTCGTCATTTCCTCGTTTGTGAGAACAGGGTATACCACAAGAATGTGAGGATGACTGTTGGGTAGGATAGGCTACAGTAAAACAACTAGATCATTTCTAGGAAACTGACACAGTCACTTCTCTGTACTCGTACTTACACCACACTCGTATGCGACTGAATCCTCACTGAATTGCTAGTGTCCGTTGTCCGCTGCTAACGTTTTCTCATTTAAATCTCTCCCCTCCTACCTGTAACCAACAGTCCATAACTGACGCCAGCAATCCTAAGAAACAACTATACTAAAAATAATCGGCTACAAACCGTATAGGATCATGCATGAAATCGGACGAGAACTGGAAGGGATAAGGGAAAAGACGTTAGAGGTCCGTATGTAAAGTATTGCTTCCGATCACAATGGGTCCCATAGCGTGTGTCAAGGGGTGAGGGTCGCATGCCAGATAAGAATTTTCTGGAGAAACCTTACGCTGGTAGCCGGAATACAGGCAGAAACATACGTGTGTCTTCGCGTAAAGTGCCCTAACATCTTGACCGATTTGAACGGAATATGTGAGAAGCTGCAGGTGTGAATATACACGAAATTGCCACTAATTGAAGTCGAGATAAACTCCTCTCATAATTAACCCATTCCATCTTAAATTATAATGTGTGTAGCATGCCAGATGTGAATTTTGTTGAGGTTTCCGACGCTGATGGAAACCTGCTCGTCTATGGCTTTCAAGTAGAGTTCCGTTAATCTTTGACCGATCTCCACGAAATTGAGTAGAATCGTATGGAATTTGCGTTGCATCCATGGTGAGAAGCTTAACCCTTTAAACGCCGAGTTAAATCCCAATTCGCCGAATTATTCTGCGGGGTATTTAAATTTTGCGCATGCTTTTCGACAAACCTAAGTGTTTGCACACACCAATATGACACAGGAAGCCTTTCATGATTGATTCAGTGTTCAGACATTGTGCAGACAATAAAAGGAGAGGGCTGTCAATGTTGGCAAACATAGAGTCACCAAATAGTACACGTTAGAATTGCTGGCATTACTAGGAGCTCACCATATTCTCTGCATTAGTAGTCTAAGGCTTAAAGAAAATCCTACTGGGTGCCGAAATAAGGGCAACAGAGTACTTTGACCTTTATGCAAAGTGCCCTTAATTATTTAGAGATAGCGATGCAAGGAGAGAATCACGGTATTACACACAATAAAACAAGGACGGAGGAGCGTCAATATTGTGAATAACATGAACGCTAAATAATGGTGGCCGCGATAAAAATGTAAGGTAAAGAATGAAAGTTGTTAGACTCCAGTTGAAATGTGATGGCACACGGTGACGCTCAGGAGGGGAAGTGAAGAGGAAACTGGCGAATGCAGTGGGTAGCCAGTACCCTTCACACTACCTCGGAACATGGTGTATCCAGCATTACTACCGCTGATGCGCACACCTCGGCTGCCAGTAGTCGACTGAACTAACGCCCCCCGCCGATTTAAATGGACTCGTCCGTTTCGCCGAAAGACGAAATCTGCTTTCTGCGAGTGTGCCATCACATTTCAACTGGTCTCTATTCTGCAAGCCAAGGTATTTGCCGTTTGACAGCTGGTATCCGCCGAACAGGAGTCTGGCTGGGACCCAGAGCTGGTCTGGAAAAGAGAAAATCCTTTCGCCCCTGTCGGGAATCGAACCTCGATTCAAAGGACGAATCAAAAACATGAGAAAATGGATTGTTTGTGCAGCCCATGTTCTCCGCTGCCAGTCCCTCAGATTATCAAGCAGTTACTTGCATTTCATGGAACCCGACGATTCATTTAAGCAAGGTAAAGGTAAAGTGATGCCGTTACAGGTCCGGTGTGGCCCAGAGGGTGGGTAGAGGTATAGCTCTACTCTTCTATGACCGCGGCACTAGAAGGCGGTGAGTGGTCAGCAGCACGCCCCGGCCGCACTTTAACCCCGTGAAAGACCCGGTACCCATTTTACAGGAGGCTGGGTGGGCCCCAGGGCCGGTCTGAACGGGCGGAAAATCTCGTCCCCACTGGGATTCGATCCCGGACCGTCCAGCCCTTAGTCGCTATTCCGACTGAGCTACCGGGCCCACCATTTAAGTAAGGACAAAGTGAAAGTATGGTTTCTAGGAAACACGAAACGTCATACAATAACCAAAGGACAACAAATTTACACGAATGCATTCCGTGACGTAAGACCTATCGCTGAACTAGGGGGGGGGGAAGTAAATTAAGAAATTATGTCGAAGTTTTATTAAAATATAACCAACTAATTGCACCAATATGTGATACTAAAATCTTATTTACACATTAAAACATGTCACTTGGTTAAAATACTTCCTACAACTCCTACATGTTTTAGGCTGTCAAGACCATCTTCAGGGAGTTTTGTTTTGCCTTATTTTGAAGTTGCTAATGCTCCTATGCTTAATATATATATGGTAGTGCAGCAGCATGTTACACGGTATATTGATTACAGACATGCTGCTGCAGTACCATATATATTAAGCACAGAAGCATTAGCAACTTCAAAATAAGGCAAAACAAAACTCCCTGAAGATGGTCTTGACAGCCTGAAACATGTAGGGAGTTGTAGGAAGTATTTTAACCAAGTGACGTGTTTTAATGTGTAAATAAGATTTTAGAATCACATATTGGTGCAATTAGTTGGTTATATTTTAATAAAATTGAATTATTGCAAGGTAGAAACATGAAAATATGTCGAAGTTGTTGAATGTCGAATAAGGACAAGTTCCACAAAGGAGGCTAAGAAGTTGCTGAGGAAAAATACGGACACATACAACTTGAACATTCCGTTTTACATACATGGAGCCGATATGGCATAAACGGTGCAGCGACTAGCTACGGGCTAGACGGTCCGAGGTTCGATTTCCAGCAGGGGCAAGGCATTTGTCGCTTCTCGAGAAAGTCCAGACCGTCTCTCTGGTCCCCACAGCCTCCTATGCGTGATTTCTGGATTCCACCACGAAGAAGCTGATAACTGCGCACTTCTGTGTCATTACACAACTAGTAGTGGTTACTTCTTACCGACGTTTCGGGACACCCTATCGGTACCACCTTCAGGGCTCAAGCTTGATTCTTGAAACCTGAGGGTGGTACCGATAGGTTGTTGTGTAGATAATACGCATTATTTTTTTCTTTCTTTTCTCTCCAGGATTGTTGTATGTACTGTATGTACGTCATAAGCTATATTTTATCATGCTTAGTTCTCGCCTCTCTTAAGACCAGGCATGGGAGGAATATAATTTCCTTCGATTTCTTTTTGTTTATAACTGGACTCGCTAAGTGTTTATCGCGCGAGCAGTGTGTGGAGTAACGCATGTAACAGTAGCTGCTTTGTTCTGCAGTATCAGTCTGTTGTTTGTCTCGAACAGTGACTGAGCAACAGAGAATGAAGCTGGA
>Ga0123354_10019757_pt1 | contig 10580 bp, 4 predicted proteins | sample TergutLab28metaG_2_FD_97872 | JGI IMG/M metagenome (GOLD analysis project Ga0123354, IMG submission 97872) | Labiotermes labralis P4 segment gut microbial communities from Petit-Saut dam, French Guiana - Lab288 P4 | ecosystem: Host-associated > Arthropoda: Insects > Digestive system > Gut ...
CCGTTCTCAGGAGCTTCTTCCATTCCTCTCTGTTATGTACTTTTTCCTGCCACCCTTCTCCACCAACTATTCTTCCATCCTCTCTCACCTCATCTTGCCATCTATTTCTTGGTCTACCTCTCAGTCTTGTTGTTCCCAGATTCATATACAATACCCTTTTGTGAATTCCATTTCCTTCCATTCTCTGTATATGCCCAAACCAACGTAATCTATTTAACCTTTTTGTCTATTATAGTAGGTTTTTTAACACTTGCATAAATTTCTTGATTGGTTAATATCCTCCAATTTTCTTTTTCATTGTCATATACTCGGCCTAAAATTCTTCTATACACTTTCCTTTCAAAAATGTTCAATTCCTTTCTATCTCTCTCTATTAGTGTCTCAGTTTCTGATGCATGAGTTAACGTTTTGTCTTTTATTGTGTTCTTTAGTGTCAATTTTAGTTTCTTTGAATTTGTTTTCAGTTTTAATTTTTTTTACTTTTTGAAATATGGTAATTTTTAATTTGAAGTTTTTTATTTTTTATTTTTTTTAAATTTTTGAAATATGGTACTTTTTAGTTTAAAATTTTTTATTTTTAATTTTTTTTTAAATTTTTGAAATGTGGTAATTTTTTATTTCAAGTTGTTTTCATTTTAAATTTTTTTTTAAAATTTTTGAAGTATGGTAATTTTTAATTTGAAGTTGTTTTCCGCAGCCAAACAGTGACAAATTTAAATTATTCGAAATTCTTTTAGCATAAATTCACACTACTTAAACCCAGAGCACAATAGTACCTACTTTTTACATCCCTCAAAATTATTTTCAATCCCTCACTTGGTGTTCTTTCCATTTGTGGTGTCAGTGTTGCTTGCTCGATCACTCAGCCTAGCTATCCGCATTATAACACACATGTTCGAAAACGAGCTTCCTATTGCAGTACTCTATGAAAAAATTACAGGTTAGGTTAGATTAGGTTAGGTTACTCCATGATTTAATTCATCTCATGCCAAGTGAGCGTGTATAGACCAAATCCGCGCCACTGTGGTATAGTGCAATAAGTACAGTTGAGCGGTGGAGTACATGAGACCAGCTCCCATAACACACACATACTTTCCACTGGCACTACAGGTTACATGTATATGTAAGCCGTCTTTATACACACATTTCATATATTCCATGCCTGACAGTTAGGCGAGATTATAGGCTGTCTATACACGTGTTTCAGTTATCTTTCACTGAGAAAGTTAGAGATCCACGTCAGCTCTCACCATCAATGCATTACGCTACCTTCTGTTCCTTTCCGTCACTTTGTTTGTCACGGTGCGTAGTGGCATTTGGTCACTGACGTTGCCAGTTTCCTTCCTGTTGCATGACATTCCACCGTGCCCCCCCTCCCGGCTTCCTTTTTCTCGTGTGCTTAGTTTGCCGCACTGTAACATGTTATATACCGCCGTCTGATACTTGGAAATGTCATTTTTGGTTATGATTACATCATATTAACAAGGTTTTGCTGTATTGTGATGTGGGTGATACTTCAGTGAATGAGAATGTCAGGTGCAGAGCGACCATCTGCTCCCTGAACTGATAAACTGACCAGTTGTCAGAAGCTACAATTTTCTGCTTCTTCTTCTACCATGTAGCAAACATATATTCTGTTAGTAGAGAGTGTTCTTAAGGCTGAAACATTGTAACAGTGACACCTGCAGTTCCAACCTACAGTTTTGATCTATCATACTAGGTTGTTGAGAAGTGTAGTGAATACCTTTTTGTGTCTTTTCAGGTGAGGCTTCTCTGTTGTGTTTGCAATAATTATTAATTCAATATTATTCTTATAATAAAAGCCAACAAGGTGCACTGTTTCTCAAATTTATTTTCATACAGAACTCTACATGTTTCGGACAGACTTACTGTCCATCATCAGCGTTCTTGATACTGTACTCGCAGCAATAGGTATTTGTCATACTAGTTATGTTGATTGTCTGCTAGTGAGGTCAGGATGGAACTCCATGGAACTTCCATCCTGACCTCACTAGCAGACAATCAACACAATTAGTGCAACAAATACCTATTGCTGTGAGTACAGTATCACGAATGCCGATGATGGACGGTAAGTCTGTCCGAAACATGTAGAGCTGTTTACCAAAATGAATTTGAGAAAGAGTGCATCTCCGTTGGTTTTAATTATAAGAATATATCACAATGTACGGTCCTCTGTTTGTTTAATTACATATAAATTTATAGTCTGACATAACTTTAGTTTATAAAATATAATTCCTTTAATTAATTATATTTTATGTGATAAAGTTGTGTTACTCTATAAATGTATATATAATTCATACCTGTTTGTATCATTTAGCACAACAGGGCTAGCAGTTCAGACCAGTAGTTATCCTGGTTTTCTACTTTTTGAATCAGGAGTAGGTAATTGTTTGTACTCAGTTTGAATGTTGAAATATATCCAGGCCAGAAACAGTCATTATAGAAATTCTGTGGATGCATGAAGAGGATCTTCTTGATTATGATAGTGTGTAGTTTTGTAGGTGGTTACCAGTGTTATGGAGGTCCTTGCTGCCTGCTAGCTGAGGGAATCCTCCATCAGAACATATATTGAAGAGGTAACTCACTACTCATCTGGTGGGCTGGGGTAGCTCAGTCGGTATAACGACTGGCTACGGGCTGGACGGTCCGGGGATTGAATTTTGGTGGGGTGGCGAGATTTTCTTCACCTATCCAGACTGGGCCTGGGGCCCACCCAGCCTCCTGTACAATGGGTACCGGGTTTTTCCCGGGGATAAAGAGCAGCTGGGGCGTGATGCTGACTCCTCACCCCCTTCTACTGCCATGGTCAAGAAAGAGTAGAGTTATACTTCTGCTTCCCCTATGGGCTGTACGGCCTGTACAGTGCCTGAGTGCCTGTACAGTATAGCTATACCTCTACTCCCCCTATGGGCCGTACGGCCTGTACAGAGCCTCAGTGCCTGTACAGTATAGCTATACCTCTACTCCTCCTATGGGCCATACAGCCTGTACAGAGCCTCAGTGCCTGTACAGTAGAGCTATACCTCTACTCCCCCTATGGGCCGTACAGCCTGTACAGAGCCTCAGTGCCTGTACAAGGGTGCATGTTACTTTTTGTTTGTTTGTTTACATTACCCATCTATTTGGGGACCGCGGTAGTGCAGTGGTTAAGGTGTTGTGCTACAAATCGGAAGGTCGCTGGTTCGATTCCAGATGGTGTCATTGGAATTTTTCATTGACATAATCCTTCTGGCTGCACTATGGCCCTGGGGTCGACTCAGCCTCTAACAGAAATGAGCACCAGGATTATTTCCTGGTTGTAAAATCGGCTGATGCATAAGGCTGACAACTTTACCACCATCCTGGACCATTGTCACATAATCTGGGAACCTTAACTTCCTGGAACCCCCCCCTGGGCACCTTGGGCCTGTAATGGGACTGATTTACCTTTACCTATCTACTCAACAGGTCACATAGACCAAGGTAAATGTGGACATTTAAGTAGTGTAATTTCCTATAAGATTGTGGATGGATGGCTACCATTATTCTAAAGGCAGCAGGGTAAACTTTATTACTGTAGTGGCCAACTGTGAAACTACATGGTGTCTTAATCTAAATGCACACAATTTAAACTAAATAGGCAGTTACTTCTTTCTTTCAGTGTTATTCTTTTGAGGAATGGATTCATTTTTGATGGAAATGCAAACAGATGAAACAAGGCTTATAGCAGTGTGTAAAGGGATACAGACCAATCTGAGTATATTTTCATTCAGTGAGCTACTTAAGTACTGACTTTGTGATACCCAGCTGTGTGCATGGGAAATGCAGATGATAGAGTAAACTGTACTAGTGACCCTATCAACCCAGTATTTGCGTTTTCATAAATTCTTTTGGTTGCGGCTGGGCGTTCACGGTTTCATTTTCAGTATGTTTATGAGAAAGACTTGGTTAATTGTCGTGTTGTTAATAGTATCTGAACACCATTATGGTTCATAATTTTTTGTAGGCTGTTTCTGGCTTGGTGACAGTTTTTTCACACCCCTGTTCTAACATCATGGTATTAAGTGAAACATTAGTCTCCCACCCATTATGCACTCTGGTTATGTTAAGAAACAGCTATAAGGGAAACATAAAAGCATATTTTTTTTTGTGTTTTAAAAGATAAAGGCCTTTCATCATGCTGGTGATAATGTGTAAGATATGACAACCCTATAATATATGGTACTTGATATTGTGTGACAGTGTGCCTTGAGGGATGATATTCAGTGTGGTAATTGGTGTCCTTGTGCTTAGGGATCGGACGCCGTTCGTGCTGACGTCAGATATGGCGTATGTAATCAATGGCGGTGACAAACCGACAGCCAAATTTCATCACTTCGTCGATCTGTGTTGCACCTCTTTCAACATAGTCCGTCGCCACGGCAACCTGCTCCTTAATCTGTTTTGTCTGGTAAGAGCAGAGATAAGTCTTAGGTAAACACAGCCACAAATTGCTTTATAGTTTTATAGGTACTGCGTTTTCATTTTAAAGACTTCCAAGAATGATAGTGTTTGTTTTTTCCAGAGCAAATATACCATATTTACCTGAATGCAAGACGTCTCTAATCTAAGACTTCCGCCCAAATGAAACACGCCTGCCAATACAGGATGTATTTCTCAAAATCTAAGATGACACCCAAACAATAAATTGCTTGCTAAAAAAAATATTTTACTGTTAATTTTTTTCACTTTATACAGAAAGCATTGTCAGATTCTGTCCACCTTTACCAATCAGTGTCACTGTCTCCATCTTCACAGTTAGTGCCTTCATCTTCCTCAAACTCAGTGGCGTACCCAGGAATTTTGTTCGAGGCGGAGGTTCAACAAATTCAGTTGAGGACGGAGGACAGAGAGAACGGGGATCTGGGGGTGGTAGCCCCCTAGTCAGGGGTTCTGGAAGCAGCTGTAATTTTGTTGTACCCGTTGCGGACCCGATGAGGAATATATCTTAGATGTTGTTCCCAGGGAGGACGGAGCTCGTAACTCTGGTTAAGACGGGGAGTTGGGCAGGCAGCACACACTCTCAATAATCCCCAAGCAGAATATATTGGAGTTTTATTGTGCAAGAGTATAGAGTAATTGCATTTACAACTGAAATGTATCAGTGACAATTCTCGCCTGTGGACTCTTCATTTCTGTTTGTACTCACTGACTGTCCAGCTTCGGACTCTGCTGCTCAGACACAGTTCGAGCTACACAGCAGAATGCTACCGCAGAACAAAGCAACTATTGTTACATGTGTTGCTCCACACACTGCTGGTGCGATACACTTAGCGAGTCCATTTATAAACAAAAGAAATGAAAGGAAATTATATTCCTCCCACGCCTGGTCTTAAGAGAGGCGAGAACTAAGCATGAGTAAATTTAGCTTATGAACAACATACAGTACATGTAAGAATGCTAAAAGAAAACCACAGTAAAAAAATCAATGTGTATCAACTACACATCAATAATTTGGTACAAGAAATTTCATTTCATATAGTAAAATTTTATAAATTTTTGGTACTTTATATGTCTTTTCCTAGATGGCATCGTCGGGTATTCCAGGCGTGACTCTGGATACAGTTCGTTATGTCCAGAGGGCATTGTTGCTGGAGTTATCCAATCCTGAGGCAGCAGCCACATTTGCAAGAATGATTGAGAATTCACTGCGGTCGTGGTTTACTCAGTTCAATTTTTTCCTTCACAATTTGGCTCAGTTGCGATTTACTGGCGACCATAATGATGGGGATCTTCTCAGCTTTGTCCCTCGTTCATACACGTAAGTAACATCCGAGAATGAAAATGGAGGTAAATTTTGTAAAGTTTCGCTAAGCAAATGCCATTTATAGTGTAACTTGTTGACATGAACTGTTCACATTGGTGCTTTTGTCTCCTTGTATAACTTGTATTCTTAACCTGATTCACTATAAAGTTGAATTGCAGATTCACTGTACAGTTGAATTCCAGACTCACTGTACAGTTTAATTCCAGACTCACTGTGCAGTTGAATTCCAGATTCACTGTACAGTTGAATTCCAGATTCATTGTTCAGTTGAATTCCAGATTCAATGTACAGTTGAATTCCAGATTCACTGTACAGTTGAATTCCAGATTCGCTGTTAGGTTGAATTCCAGATTCACCGTACAGTTGAATCCCAGATTAACTCGTCCAGTTGAATTTCAGATTCACTGTACAGTTGAATTCTAGATTCAGTGTACAGTTGAATCCCAGATTAATTGTACAGTTGAATTCCAGATTCACTGTACGGTTGAAATCCAGATTCACTGTACGGTTGAATTCCAGATTCACTGTATATTTGAATCCCAGATTAACTGTACAGCTGAATCCCAGATTCATTGTACAGTTGAATTCCAGATTCATTGTACATTTGAATCCCAGATTAACTGTAAAGCTGAATCCCAGATTCACTGTACAGTTGAATTCCAGATTCATTGTTCAGTTGAAATCCAGATTCAATGTACAGTTGAATTCCAGATACACTCTACGGTTGAATTCCAGATTCACTGTACATTTGAATTGCAGATTCATTGTACAGTAGAATCCCAGATTAAGGTGTACAGCTGAATCCCAGATTCACTGTAGATTTGAATTCCAGATTCACCGTACACCTGAAACCCAGATTCAACGTACAGAAGAATTCCAGATTCATTGTTCAGTTGAATTCCGGATTCACTATGTACAGTTGAATTCTAGATTCACTGTACAGTTGAATTCCAGATTCACTGTACAGCTGAATCCTGGATTTACTCTACAGTTGAATTCCAGATTCACTTTGGAGTTGAATTCCAGTTTCACTGTACAGTTGAATCCCAGATTCAATGTACAGTTGAATTCCAGATTCACTGTACATTTGAATCCCAGATGCAGTGTACAGTTGAATTCCAGATTCGCTGTTAGGTTGAATCCCAGATTCACTGTACAGTTGAAGTCCAGATTCACTGTACTGTTGAATTCCAGATTCACTGTACAGTTAAATCCTAGATTCACTGCACAGTTGAATTCCAGATTCACTGTACATTTGAATTCCAGATTCATTGTTCAGTTGAATTCCAGATTCACTGTTTAGTTGAATTCCAGATTCGGAGTACAGTTGAATTCCAGATTCACTGTACAGCTGAATTCCAGATTTAGTGTACAGTTGAATTCCAAATTAATTGTTCAGTTGAATCCCAGATTCATTGTTCAGTTGAATCCCAGATTCACTGTAGAGTTGAATCCCAGATTCAGTGTACACTTGAATCCCAGATTCACAGTACAGTTGAATTCCAGATTCACTATACAGTTGAATTCCAGACTCACTCTGTAGTTGAATTCCAGACTCACTGTACAGTTTAATTCCAGATGCAATGTACAGTTGAATTCCAGATTCACTGTACAGTGGAATTACAGATTTACTGTACAATTTAGTCACAGATTTACTGTACAGTTGAATTCCAGTTTCATTGTACAGTTGAATTCCAGATTTACTGTACATTTAAACTCCAGATTCATTCTTCAGTTGAATTCCAGATTCATTGTACAGTTGAATTCCATATTCACTCTACAGTTGAATCCCAGATTCATTGTACAGTTGAATTCCAGATTCACTGTTCAGTTGAATTCCATATTTACTGTACAGTTGAATTCCAGATTCACTGTAGAGCTGAATCCCAAATTCACTGTATAGTTGAATTCCAGATTCATTTTTCAGTTGAATTCCAGATTGACTGCACAGTTGAATTCCAGATTCACTGAACAGTTGAATTCCTGATTCAATGTACAGTTGAACCCCACATTCACTGCACAGTTGAATTCCAGATTCACTGCACAGTTGAATTCCAGATTCATTGTTCAGTTGAATTCCAGCTTCATTGTTTAGTTGAATCCCAGATTCACTGTATAGTTGAATCCCTGTTTCACAGTACATTTGAATTCGCATGAAACTTCCTTTGATTTGATGTTTCCTTCATTCGGTACTCAGTTTTTGCATCCTCAGTCCAATTAACTTATCAATTGAAGGTTTTCTTGAAATTTGAATTGAAATTAATTTTTCCATTAAAAAAAGTAAAAGGGCCATGTACTGTTCATATTGACTGGTGCCTTGCCTCGCCTCGCCTCGCCTCTCATTTGATGTCCTGTTGTGTTTGTCTCTTGATTTGTTATATGAAAGTCCTTGACTTCTGTCACGTGTTCTTAACCTTTTGGCGCCGGAATTATTTTTTGAATTTTAGCACACCCTTTATATAAAACGTGAATAATACAGGAACCAAATACATTAGAATTATGAAATAAACTGCATTTTGAAGAGAAAAAAACGGGGAATATATTATACCATGTTTTAAATATTCATTACCTATATTTGTTGAATAAATATATAAAATGCAACTTTGGAGGTTAGCGGTGTGGTACGTCATCTATAGTTGACATTAGGCGTCTAAAGGTTAACAAAGCTGTCTGTCCACGCACGTAACAGAGAGTGATATTTCATTTATTGTAATGTGTGTTGTATTTATAATAATAATGACAGTTGTAAGGGGGTGTTTTCAGCTTTAGTTTATTAACAGAATTAACCATGATGTTTTGTGTCCATCTATTGCAGGTGAACACCTGCAGTCCATGTTACAGGTTTTTTGAGAATGTCAAGAATTTAGTGTAGTGTAAAAATCGTATATTTGAAAGGTAAATTTATTTAATTAATACACCAATAAACGCACATATATTCATTTAATGATAAAAAATTCACAGTAAAACACTTAAAACGCTCATACATGTTTCGATCATACGATCATCCTCAGGGAGCATACATTGTTCCTTGCTAAATTTATAGGTTAAAAACACTCAGTGATTTACACCGTTACTTTGAGTTGGTGCTGTGGCAGCATGTCTGTAAACAAATATATTTATTTAATAGACCGTCAAAGCAATATAATAAGAATTAATGTAACGACGTATATCACTGGGTGTTTTTAAACTCTAACTTTAGCAAGGAACAATATATGCTCCCTGAGGATGATCGTATGATCTAAATATGTAGGAGCGTTTTAAGTGTTTTAATGTGAATTTTAGATCATTAAATGAATATATGTGTATTTTGTTGGTGTGTTACTTAAATAAACTACAGAATGCACAGTGCAACAATAAAGATAAAGATTGTATGGTGAGGTTCATTTGTGACATCTTTGACATCATGATATATTGAAATACTGAACAGATCCTTTCAGGATATTTCTAGAAGGCTTATGTTTCGCCATTGACGGCAGTCTCATTTGTTTCTGTTAATTCTTTGTTAAAAAAAACTGTTCTGCGAACTAAAAAGCTGATGTTAATTTCATAGTGCTGCCTCTTCCAGAAGCCATGGGAAGTACTTGAAATCATTTTAGATTCCCTTGGCCTCCAGTGGTGTCAGTACGTGATTGTAAGAGGCTTGCATGGGCACTGCATAGCAGCAGATGTTGCCTGATCCATTAAAACTACCCTTCTACGGAGGATTGAGTTATGTCCATCAGATTGTACCATTCCCTTCAAATTTCTTTTACAGGAGATGATTTTCGATCAAAATCACATTTGCTGTGGCAATCAGTATGGCTAAAGAACAGATGCTTAAACACGTTGCAATATATACAGTAAATGGTACCAATAAGTGCACATAAGGATATTAAAATTAATGTACAGTGATACCTCGGCTAACGAGTGACCCTGCTAATGAATTTTTCGGCTAACAAAGCTTTTTTTTGCTGTTTTTCGAACTCGGGTAATGAATATGGATTCCGCTAATGAATGTTTTAGTGGATGCGCGCGCTAACATAAAGCAGCAAACATGAACGGTTGGGCCATTCCAGGAGCTTATCTTTTCTGTCTGTATGTGTGTGTAGGCTAACGAAGATTTCGGCTAACGAATGTGATTCCGGATTGAATTATCTTCATTAGCTGAGGTTTCACTGTATATGCACAATGAACTGCTAAGTGTTTTGGCCAGTCACATGGCCATCATTGATGATATGCAGTACCAAGGTTAGATATCCCCAAAGATGGCCACATAGTTGGCTGAAACATGTAGCAGTTCATTGCGAACGTATAGACACCTACGCTGAAGACTACTTCTGGTCGCAAGGACTACATAAACAACGTAACCAAAAACTCAACACTTACATCAGGAGAAAATCGTAACTGGAAGCTTATCCGTGCGTTAACAACATAAGAATAGAAACAAGTAGCGAACTTTACCAGACAATACTATCCAATATTTCAGCGTGCGAGATCATTTGATAACACACCCACTCCCACGGAACAACAGCAAAGACGTACTCTGACGTCACCAGTATACAGGGTGTCCCAGGAGGAATGTGCCAGACTTCGGGAGAGTGTTCCTAATATTAAAGTATACCGATATAACCCAAAACACCTATCTCCAAAGTTGAACGGTTACGGAGATAATGGCCAGAGAAAAGTGGGGGCTTCTTGCGGTTCCAAATACTGCAACCTACACAGCTGATACGTCACGTGACAGTGCTAATGTCCTTGACAGTGGAATGCAGTGTTCACTGTGCCTGCGTGACGC
>Ga0123354_10019759_pt1 | contig 10580 bp, 4 predicted proteins | sample TergutLab28metaG_2_FD_97872 | JGI IMG/M metagenome (GOLD analysis project Ga0123354, IMG submission 97872) | Labiotermes labralis P4 segment gut microbial communities from Petit-Saut dam, French Guiana - Lab288 P4 | ecosystem: Host-associated > Arthropoda: Insects > Digestive system > Gut ...
CCTTGAGGATGATCCCATAGAGGGATTGAAACATGTAGGAGATATTTTAAATCCATTTTAATCAGATAATGTGATTTTAATGGTTTGACAAGTATGTGCAATTAGTTGGTCTTAATAAATATTCCCATCTACTAGTTATTGGGCAAAACTGTAATTATTCGACGTCTATAAGACGTGTAACCTGGAATGTGAAAAGTCTCTTTAGATTAGTGTGAACGAAGACAGTTGAAAGGGAACTGGCGAAAAATGGGTTAGATTTACTGGAAGAACATGAGATCAGATGAGAAAGGAATGGCATGGAATCAGCAGAAAATTGCACTTTCTTCTAAGGAGAAAGGAACAATAAGCGTCATTTTTAGACAGGGCAATTTTATCCCCAGGAAAAATCTACCAGCAATTAAGGCACAACAGCTTGTTGGTGATATGATGTCACATATAACGCTAAGAAATTGCAGGTTCTGAACAGGCATGCACCAAATAATATTGATGATGGAAAAGACAATTTTTATGAGGAATTGGGTCGGTATTCAATTATTTCCTTACATATCATATGAAATTCTGTAAGGAGATTTTAATATAAAATTGGAGAGTGGAGATAATTTCAAATAGACAGTAGGAAATGGGAGTTTTCACGTAAGTGTTAATGATTATTTTAGAGTACAAAATTTTGACACATCAAGAAACTTATTTGTAAGAACACTGTGCTTCGACATCGAAACATTCTTATATATAAATGGACTCAACAGATTGGAAGACTCGCAGTTTGATCACACGTGGATAGGAGATTGCATTCATGTATACTTTAGTTCGGATCATTCAGAGGATCTGACCGTGACTCTGATTAAAATCTGCAGGCTGCAAACTTCCAGTAAGTAAACGGAGTACATAGAAGATCCAGATAGGAGTTAAAAAATGTGGAATTTAAGGGAAGGTGTAGGATTAACTTTTGATGTTTTGTTGACCTTGCATCTCAGTATATAAGACCAGTAATTAACCAACTTAATGCACAAATTCTTGTTTTATAATAATATAGAATTGTATTTTAGTAGTTTTAGACCACTCACTTGTTTCAGTTCGACGATAACAGATGCTGTATAATACAATTTTGACCTCCTGGTGATGAGCACAACAGTGCTCGAAACATGTAGAAGAATATAATAAACTTATTATAGAAAAAGAATTTGTGCATTAAGTTGGTTAATTACTAAGAGTATCAGATTAAATTCTCACGCAGGTTTTTAGCCATGGGGAACTTAGATAATAACGAGAACACATCATTATGGTTTGGAAAACTATCACATAAAACATCAAAATCTCAGGAAAGCCAATCTACATCATCAGAAACGAAAATAGCATAAAACATGGTTTGATAGAGAAAATAAGGAATATTCCCAATGTTTAGTTCGAAATAGGGAGGCTAATTTAATATAGTTACAGGATGCAATTCAAATTCATGGATGTAATATGAAACATGTGAGGAGTAACAAGTAGACTTCAGGAACAAGAAGCGGAAATGTTTGACAGATAAAATTAACGAGCGTGGAGATTTGTGTAGAGGAATAACTTAATTTAAAAGGGGTTACCATCCTAGAACTGCCTTAGTAGAGATGACAGAGATAACTTGCTGCAGATCTCAAAAATATCTTGAATACATGGAAAAGTATATCTGTTCCTTACTGAATAAGCATTGGTTTAATATATATAGGTAAGCCGCTAGTACCTGACCCTAGTGTACCTGAGACTGAAACGACTCTTAAAAATTATAAATCACCAGAAGATGGTCGAGTTCCAGCAGAACGCACTCCGGGGGATAGTAGAAGATTCTCTGAGGCACATAAATATTATCAATGCTAGGGAAGAATTCTTCCATATTTTTCCGAATTTTTTCTGAAACTTGCCTTTCCTAACATGTATGTGGTGTCACTGTCTGTTGGAGAGAGGTGTTAATTCAGTATTAATAGTGCCGTTTGTCGAACTTTATCCTCTGCACGACTGTCTTTTGTCTTCTGTCACTAAGGTTTAGCAATCACGGATTGGAAACTTCGGGAAAACTAAATCCATTATCCAGATATCATGGTCATTTTTGAAGAGCCCGCATGTTCAGCGAAAGGCTGCAGTCAGAGTATTCATGTGAAAACTTTCCACTTCGCTGCTCTTTCATCTGTCATCCAAAGCTTGATTCTACCCTTTTGATGTAGGACATATGGATAAGTTTAACTGCGTATATTTAAAGTCTTTTCTTCCCAACTCTGCACCCAAGTGCATAAATTGACCTTGTAAAGAGGAAATAGTACCTGCCTTTCCGCATGTTTCATTTCACAAACAGCTTAACGGTATACAAATAACTTGGTAGGGAAGTTGTAGTTTAAACTAATGGTTCACTGAAAGTTTTCATTCTGGTCCTTCTAGAAACCGGGCCAGATATTTGCCGCCGCCACATACATCAGAGGAAGTCAAATGGAGATGCAGGAGAAAAGAAAGTAAGAGATGCTACTAGCGCTCACACAAACACAACACAAACTTCACAAGTACCATTCCTACTGAAAGCTGGCTCTCAGTGTCTGAATTGGAGCAAAAGGCTTTGCAGTTTGAAAAAAGGGAGGGTCAAAGACATCTTTGAAAATATCAATGTAGCAACATACACTTTGCTTACACGTACTTGTAGTTTGTTCAAAAACATTTTAAGTACCTGAGATTACGGAGCATCGAATAATTGAATAAGAACGAATGGTGAATTGGAAAGGATGTAGAAGGATTGAGTCATGGTGTAATTTAAGCAAATATCCCGGTACTTACTACGGGGACGGGCTAAACCGTCGAAAATTATAGGTCAGTATATTTTGTGTGCCAGTGGAATTTCTAGTAGTGTATATCCCGAATACAAATCAAAAGAGTTTTTATTGAGCCAACTTTCTCGGTACAGGTAATGTATAATGCACAGATCACATCTTTACATCGCGAAACCAGACCAGTCAACAAATATCAGGTCTGTGCAGACATTACTAAGTTACATTCACAAGTCATCAACCGCAGGGCAAAATATGTTCCGTTTTTAGTTGCAGTCTGGGTTTCTCATTTTATAAGAAAACGCAGGCCTCAAGTATCTAAAGCAACGCGCCAGTCTGAATTTCCCCGCATGTTTGTACACCCCTAATAACTTTTCAGTCAATTTACGGAGATTCTTGAGCCTTGGTATTAACGTATTACGTTGGGAGACGACAGAAACAAGCCTACTGTTCGTTTTTAAATCCCTGCACTGTAATGACCGACAGAATATACAAGGTAAAATAGACTTTTCGAGAATAACCTGAAATATTGTATGGTGACAGACGTTTGAAAAGTGTGTCACTTTTACGAAGCTACCTTTATAAATATATATATATATATAGGTAAAGTAAAGTGATCCCGTTATAGGCCCGGTGTGGCCCAAAGGTTGGGTAGAGGTATAGCTCTACTCTTCCATGACCGCGGCACTATAAGGGGATGAGTGGTCAGCAGCACGCCCCGGCCGCACTTTACCCCCGGGAAAGACCCGGTATCCATTGTAAAGGGGGCTGGGTGGGCCCCAGGGCCGGTCTGGATGGGCGGAAAATCTCGTCCCCACCGGGATTCGATCCCGGACCGTCCAGCCCGTAGTCAGTCGCTATACCAACTAAGCTACCCGGCCCATATATATATATATATATATACATAGCAAACAACCACGCGGCACCCTCGCGTAGTTTATATTTAGTTTCTACTTGGATAGGCCTGGATTGCATAGTCGGTAAAGCGATTCCCTACGGGTTGGACGGTCCGGGATTGAATCCCGGTGGGTGGCGAATTTTCATGCCCCTCCAGACCAGCTGAGACCCCCGTATCTTTCCCGGGGGTAAGGTGGCCGGAACGTGGTGCTGACCATTCCCATTCCAGGTAGCAAATGAGTTGGGACTATACCTCCGTCTCATCTCTGTACCTTCATTCGCATATCATATGGTCAATTTATCTTTTAAGGACAGGTCTATCCCACCGCACTGACGTGGATTTTATGGGTATCTTTTCGGTTCTCTGAATACTACACAACGGGGATGGCACAATTCAGAGTTAGAGAAGCTAATCGAAGCCTCATCCACCAATTCGAAAACCTCAAGAAGAAACTATATAATTTTAACGCGAGCATCTACTTCAACAGACAATGCCTCACAAAGATACTAACCCCATCCTACGCCAGAATAAAAATTCCCAACACTTCACCAGCACAAAAACACACACAACAAAAAGCAACCACCTTGAGAATAAGAGATGTAGATATCTCCTCGTCAAACAAGCCGCCACACAATTATATAAATAATCTTAAATGTGTCGAATGACAAAGACCTGATGATGGCCACTACCGGCCGAAACATGTAGTGTTTTGACCTAGAATGTAACATCTAATTAACGAAAGTTGTGTTATTGACTTCATACTTACTGCTAGTTTACCTTTTCAGTTATTTTAGTGAAGAATAAAAAATAATGAATTTATTTGCTTACAAGAACACCAGGACTTACGAAGGACTAAATTAAATAGTTTTCGAGAAAACTGTTAATTGTTAAATTTAAGAAATTTTAAGTGAAAATGAAAGGCAGTGAAATCAAGGTAGTGGAAAAATTCACGAATTACATGACCATTCTTTTACTTGTAGCAATTAACGTGTAAATTGGTATAGAAATCAATATAAACTTGTCTAAAAACTGTGGTCTTCTGGGATATGACCCAGTACAAATTTTTAATGGTTTTCAAAGTTTCGAAGTAATCTGATGCTCAATTATTGAAGTACCTATTTTATTCCGAAACGCCGGTAATTTTCTACCAAAGTACACAGTGTCACAATAAAAAATATCTCTTGAAATCACGAATGTAAGAAACTAAGTTGTTATAAGTAAGGGTATTAGATATTCTTCGTGTGTGAAAACTGCACATATAGAGACTATTGTAATATATGAGCTTGTATCTGAAAAAGACTGTCAATCTATGCCACTTAACAACATATATAGGTTTTTAGTAACTGTAAACACTGGTTAACAATTATCTTAGGAGATGTAGAAATAGACGCATTTTAAAAGACGTCATTGCTTGCTTCTCAAAAATTTGGTTTTAGTACCTTTTCTTTAATCATTATCCACAGTGTCTTCCAAAACATGCCTCGGCGACAACCTTGTTATAGCGACTTTTAGAGAACAAGTGAGGCAATTATTTTTACGTAGGGTACTCTACTGGAAATGGTAAAAATTTGATTTTTTCGAACAGTCTTGTTATAACCCAGTAAATACAAGATGTTTCAGTTTGTGTTCCTAGGCGTTTACATAACATACAAATGTAACATATAAATAAATAAAAAATATACATATAATAATATTTTTTTAACTGTGCGTCTAAGAAAGAAGGCGTTTCTATTACTCTGTTAATTAAATAAATTGCGATTGTTTTATTTCATATTTAAATCACTGTACATTTTAGTATCACTGAATTATAAAGTTAATTCAAAATAGATATATTTTTATGTAAGAGGAATATCACACACTTCAGCATTCCGTTTCCCTAACGTAATATGATAAATCGCTGTTGAAACAAGTTACTTTCAAATAACTGAAGCAAATGTTAAAACAAGTTCTGCAGAACTAACATAATTATGCGGGCAATCAATGGGAATATGCGGTCGGATGCGGCCAGGCTTTTCAAATGTTGCCCTCAAAACATGCGGGATATAAATTACTCATACATGAAAAAAATAATCTGCAATTAAAATCCATTATAGTTCATGTAATATGAACTCCACTATACTCTGTTGCCATCGCCACATAGACTGAGATAATATTTAAGTCCTGTGAATCTAGGTTCATAAGCCAACATGGGACGAACATGCATGCTTCGGGTTTACCCGTGTACTGCCTTACTAAAAATGTAATGGCAATTATAGCGATCATCCTGCATTTCGGTTCAGACTACATTTTAGGTACGTAGTTTTCGTTACCTAGTCTATCAATACTGAACTTGTAGAAGGACGGACGCGTGGACATCGCTGTATCAATTTCAGGTGTTGGATAATGTCGAGTAATATCAGACCACGAAAGAATGTGATAAGACTCAAAGACGAGGACACAGCCGTGGCTTATTTTAACAAACTACTCTAATGTTGGCCTGGCGAGACTAAGAACAACAACGAAAGCGTCGGGATTTTCGGTGTCCCGACCGAAATTCGACGGGGCACCTCCAGAAATCAAGTTCCTGGAGTTATTGCTTCAACTCACTTGTTATTTGGAGTTACACGACAGTACTACATTACTGTAAAACAGCTGATAACTCGAGAGGAAATGCAAACGGAGCTTTAAGCTCGCCACTGAACTTTATTTCACAGTGACAGGCTTATCGTCAGACAAAACTTCACTGGAATACACGTTCGTAAAACTTTCAGAAGTTAGATCTGCGCTGGTCTGGGATTTTACAAAGCGTAAATTGGCAGTTTCTCACCGACGTTTTGGGTCAACCTATCTTTCGCATCTTCAAGAGCAAAGCAGTCCAAAAAGAAGTGAAACGAGGGTAGCTGGTACATAATATTTCAAACTAAATGCGAGATTTCAGGTTTTCACAGCCGTCACGATGAGGCTTAGATTCTTGTGAGACATAATGTAATGTAGGTGGGCAAGCCTGTATATTGTCTTGGCGGCTTGATATGGGATACGCTCATGGAATTACAGGAAAGATAGATGGTACTTTGGTCCTGGCATTGCAGTGGGAAAGATAAGGAATTCAGCAGCTTTGTTTACTTGATTCTAAGCCTTTCAAATCTGCAGACGCGACTTCCAGGAGCTTCCCCATTCAGGTAGGCCTACACAATGTAGAATTCAATGTTCTCACACTGGACTTGATAAAGATTCAATTCTTCTCGGATACGACGTCGTATAAACTGGCATATACATGTAAGTACAAACCCGTACACATACAAGACCTTAGTAGCTACAGACCTACAGCAATGTATACGGCTTCATACTATCTTACATTTTCATAAAACTTTTCGGAAAATGGAAACGGGAAGATACTATTGACAATATCTTGTAAAACAACAGTTATTTAAGGTTTGTGATCAAATTGTTTTAAAGTGACAGTAATGAGAGTGTTAAAACTAATCATCGAGTTTTATCTACCGGAATTTTGTCTTCGTGAGAGGATTGGCTCTCAGTGTATTGAAGTTATGGACTGCTGTCCAAAAATTGTCTTTCCATTCGTTACTTTAAAAAATGTATTAAAATATACAGAACTATACATCTGTAATTTTATATGATGTTTCATATTAAGAGACAAATATAGGCCGAGGTTGCACAAAAAATATATTGCTGAGAAATGTCGCGTTATTGGACCGAAGAGGGAGGAAGTATCGCGAAGTAGTAGAGATTTGTATGCTTAGGAGTTGCCTGATTTGTATGCTTAAGAGTTGCCTGATTTGTATGCTTAGGAGTTGCCTGATTTGTTTGCTTATGAGTTGCCTGAGTTGTATGCCTAGGAATTCCCTGATTTGTATGCTTAGGAGTTGCCTGAGTTGTATGCTTACGAGTTGCCTGATTTGTATGCTTAGGAGTTGCCTGATTGGTATGCTTAGGAGTTGCCTCATTTGCATGCTTAGGATTTGCCTCATTTGTATCCTTAGGAGTTGCCTCATTTGTATGCTTAGGAGTTGCCTCATTTGTATGCTTAGAAGTTGACTGATTTGTGTGCTTAGGAGTTGCCTCATTTGTATGCTTAGGGGTTGCCTGATTTGTATGCTTAGGAGTTGCCTCATTTGTATGCTTAGGAGTTGCCTGATTTGTATGCTTAGGAGTTGCCTGATTTGTATGCTTAGGAGTTGCCTGATTTGTATGCTTAGGAGTTGCCTGATTTGTATGCTTAGGAGTTGCCTCATTTGTATGCTTAGGAGTTGCCTCATTTGTATGCTTAGGAGTTGCCTCATTTGTATGCTTAGGAGTTGCCTCATTTGTATGCTTAGGAGTTGCCTGAATTGTATGCTTAGGAGTTGCCTGAGTTGTATGCTTAAGAGTTGCCTGATTTGTATGCTTAGGAATTGCCTGATTTGTATGCTTAGGAGTTGCCTGAATTGTATGCTTAGGAGTTGCCTCATTTGTACGCTTAGGAGTTGCCTGAGTTGTATGCTTAGGAGTTGCCTGAGTTGTATGCTTAGGAGTTGCCTGAGTTGTATTCAAAAAAATATTATTAGAACAGTCAGCTCAATAAGGAAGAGGCGGGAGGGATATATTGTTAGCACGGTAGAAAAGAGAAGTTAAACATGTAATATTAAAATGGATCTTCAAGGAGCAGGATTGGATGGAGCGAATTGGGTTCATCTGGCTGACTGGTGGGTCCTTTTCACTAGTTTCACGAACCGTCAAGTATCATATTGTCCAAGAAACCTGACTAGCAAAGAATCTCTTCACTTCTCAGGGACTCTGTTTCGTGATGTACTGTAACTTTCCTCAGTCCAGCAGAATTCTCAGAGCATTTTAATGTTATGAATGTCAATTTGCCTGAAAACCTGTACATGTTTGTCTTCCTCTCTCTTCGAACGTATGAGGTGCAAGTTGCACAGTGAATGCACGTATTTTTCGTGATTCCCATATGTCGCTTTATCCTACGTTTCGTTATAATGAACGAAGGAAAATACTCTTCTTATGCCCGGCTTGTGCAGCCTGTTGCTTGTATTACTCTTTGAGCTACTTCAGGAGTTGTCATTGCACTTGGTCTGAATATCGTGCAGCTGGATCCTGCTCTAGTCGAGTGATTAATTATCTATTATTACTTCAAAGTTCTACATCCCGTTGTGCGTCGGATTGTATAGAATGAGTAATACCACCGTCATATTTTTGGCAACAACTGAGTTGTGAAAGACAGCATGTACAAGTAATTAAGAATAAAAGAATTACAAGGCGGGCAATGTATGTACAAACGTAACACAGAGGCGTGTTCATGCAACCATAGTTCTAGTAGAAAATCAACAAGTATTACATATTCTGAGTGTGCTATTTTAGAATCAGATATCCGGCATGCGATGCGCATGTGCCATATTGTCACCTCTGGCCTGTCCAGCTGTACACTATTTTTTCACACTATCTTATAAACGGCATGATTTTCGGAAAAAAAGTTACTGAATATAAAAGCGTGTTTTGATTTTCACTACATCATTTGTCTGAAATATTTTGATTTTCACTACAACACTTGCCCGAAATATTTTGATTTTCACTAAAACACTTGTCTGAAATATTTTGATTTTCACTACAACACTTGTCTGAAACATTTTGATTCTCACTACAACACTTGTCTGAAACATTTTGATTCTCACTACAACACTTGTCTGAAACATTCTGATTTTCACTACAACACTTGTCTGAAACATTTTGATTTTCACTACAGCACTTGTCTGAAACATTTTGATTTTCACTACAACACTTGTCTGAAACATTTTTATTTTCACTACAACACTTGTCTGAAACATTTCTCATTATACGAAGAACTGGTCGAGATGTGATAAAGAAATATATATTGGTCTTCAAGTAAAATACCCCTTATTCTTGTCCGGTTTTAATGAAATATGAAATTTGTGGAATATTTTTTAAAAATAATCAAGTATCAAATTTCACGAAAACCCGTCCAGTGGGACTGAAGTTTTTCCATGCGGACAGACGGACGAACGGAGAGACGGACAGACAAACATGACGAAGCCAATAGTCGCTTTTCGCCATTATTTCGAACGCGCCTAAAAATGTGTAGGAAAATGGTGAGAGTTTCAAAGAAGGGAATGTGATACAGTTACATATGCAGATCCTACAGTACTTAGCGAAATCACTCATTGTTAGAATTTAAAACCACGTGGTCGACGAAAAGTTTTTTAAGTTTTGTCTGGTAAATTTCACGTAGCTGGAATCCGTAACAAACTGTATTACGCACAGACACAGGCTATTAATATACCTTACATAATTATCAACTTATAATTCCTGTCACTTCTTTACACACTTATGTGAATTAAAATAAACTAGACCTTATGAATTATTCTCATGCAATACCCTTCCACAATTTCAGAGAATTTTCACAACATTGAAAGAGTCTAATGTTATCAGTTCTTTGTTTTTGAATATTAATGAAATGCAATAAGAAATTAGTATGGGACAATACTGAGAGTGAACCTTGGAAAGAATGGCGATGATGAAACAGCCAGAGTACGGGTTCCTTCATCCAGTATTGTTAAGTTGGGGTGTCGAGAGGTTGGCTGGGGTAGACAAATAGCTCGGATGGAACTGTGTGAAATGTACAAAGAATTTTCGTGGTGATATTTGTTGAAGTGTAACTACCTACAATATCAGGAATACAGAGAATAACACAAAGTTGAATTTTAGGGGGGTTAAAGTACAGTCGCCTCAGATGATGATGATTATGATGATGATAATGATAATAATAGTAATAATAATAATAAAAAGGAAAGGAAAGTTAGTCATATGGGTTGGATGCCTATACAGATTACGGAAATTACTTTATATTTGTCTAAAGCTCACAATTGGAAATCTCCTGGAAATGATCA
>Ga0123354_10019763_pt1 | contig 10579 bp, 10 predicted proteins | sample TergutLab28metaG_2_FD_97872 | JGI IMG/M metagenome (GOLD analysis project Ga0123354, IMG submission 97872) | Labiotermes labralis P4 segment gut microbial communities from Petit-Saut dam, French Guiana - Lab288 P4 | ecosystem: Host-associated > Arthropoda: Insects > Digestive system > Gut ...
AAGGGCAAAGGATAAGTTGGTTAGGTCACCTGGAGAGAATGGAGGAGGATAGGATGCCCAAAAAGATCTTCACTCAAGAACTGTAAGGGATGAGGTGAAGGAGAAGACCCAGGAAAGGATGGAAAGAGGAAATAGAAAGAGATCTTCAGGTGCTGGGAGTGAGAAGATGGAGAGAGTTAGTGATGGACAGAAAAAAATGGAAGGATATTGTTCGACAGGCCAAAGCCCACAGCAGGCTGTAGTGCCTATGGAAGAAGAAGACGTATTTGTTAACTCACCTCCATCTAGTGACCAGGATAAGAATGAGTGGACCTATACCTCCACTCATCCTATTTGCCTTCCTGGCATGTGCAGGGACAACTTTTACATTTATTTTACTTGTTTATAGCCGTCAAATATGTCTGCTCGTGTCTTGTTTATGCGCTTCTGTATTAATTCTCATTTAAATATGGGCGGTTTTGTGTTAATTCTTAGAAGCCCATGGTGGTTTAAATTGTGATAATATGACAGTGTTATTTAATGCTACACAGGTTGAGCTATTGACAGCCTTTTATGTAACACACGTCAATTTTATATAGAATTAGTTTTTCCATTATGTTCTCTGGCAGCTGCTTGTCGCGTTTTTCTTCATAGTAGATTGTTGTGGATGGGTGATTGCAAGCACATCTTTGTTATAATTTATTTCTTATGTTCATATTCTGGTTCACTATTGTGCCCATAAATGTCATTTTTTTTCTTTCTATTCTGCTGTTCATTAGTTTCTGAGCCCATTTGTAATGCAGGTGTTCAGTTTTTTTATATAGCACAATGTTAGCATTCTTAAGTCCTTCTGGGCTGCTGAAGAATGAGATGATGAGACATGGATTTAATTTTGATTCTAAAAGACCCGATTTAATTACAAGTGTATAATTTCATAGATAAAGCAGTTTGTTAAGATGTGCTACAAATTATGTTTAAAATTGCTAAATCATATTTTAAGGTATTTTTATGGTGGGGAACCTCAGACTTTCTTACTCACATCAAAGGAGTTTCAAGCTGCAAGAGTTTGGAAACCACTAATGTGTCCTGTCTGATGGTTAACCTTTTGGCGCCAGAATTATTTTTCTAACTTTAGCACATCCTGTATATAAAATGTGAATAATACAGGAACCAAATACGTTAGAATTATTAAACAAACTGCATTTTGAAGAGAAAAAGACGGAGAGTATATACCATGTTTAAAGTATTCAGTACCTATATTTGTTGAATACATATATAAACTGCAACTTTACAGGTTAGCGGTGCGGTACGACCACTATAGTTGACACTAGGCGTCAAAAGGTTAAGTTCCTATGATTGACCTTTCTTGTGCAGTTTTGGGTCTCTTATCTATAAAAGAGGCGCACAGGCAAACTGATAGAGTGATCACCAAATATTTTCTTTTGTTCATTCACCATAATATGTCACACAGGACATCTTTCATCACCCCATTTCCTCATTAAGAATTTGTAGTTTGACCTAAAACAGGATAAACATTTGCTCATCCTACAGAGTTGTTGATTTTTGTGTTATAAAATTCCAAATTCTTCATTGAAAGAATAATCAATGAGTTGTCAGTTCTGTGTCTTGACCTTCATCCAATCACCTAATTGTACAATACCCAGAACAGCCACCAGTGGAGCTTGACTTGTTTCTTGTAGTCTGCCATACATTTTCTGAAGATTAGTTTCTACACAGTGATAGTTTTTGGGCAAGTCACTTTTACTTCAGATTGTTCCCTGGTAGGGCACGGTATTCATTTTATGAGTTGTGTGTTCATAATTCAAGTCATAGTCAATATTTTCCTTTATAAACATTTTATTTGCCACTTTATGAGGCATTCAGTTGATGACAAATAGTAATTGCTAAAAATTGATTGAGGACAATCTTTATTCTATGATACTGTTTGGAGAATAATTGAGTTTTTTTAATTTGCAGTGGTTTGTCAGGGCTGTTTGTGTGTGCTCTGATCTCATGATCCTTACTTGTGGCAGATGTGTTTAATTCTCTTGTTTTCCATTTGTGAATGTGATGTGGGTACTAACTGCTTCAGTCTGTTTATGGTTTACACACTGCTCTCTTATTCCCAGAGTGAGTGAAAGAATTCATGGTTTTTTTTTTTTTTAATGCTGCTGTCAGTAGGTCAGACTGTGTACTGTTGAATGGTGGGTTCATTAGTGATTAATAATTTGAAAGGCTGTAGAAGGAAGCAGCCTGATTTGAGGTCCTGTCCCAGCATTTGCCTGGAGGGACTGAATAAGACTACTTTACACAAAAAAGTTTGATATATAATAGAAATTGCAACATGCTGTACTTGTTTTATTTATTAATGTTTTATTTAATTATATAAACAGTGGCTCAGACTTTTAGTATCAGATGGCAGAATTCATTCCATTGGCATGTGCAGAATGCGATGATTTCTTGCCATTTGCAGGTGCTTTTTCCACTCCTCTCTGTTATGTACTTTTTCCTACCACCCTTCTCCACCAACTATTCTTCCACCCTCTCTCACCTCATATTGCCATCTATTTCTTGGTCTTCCTCTCAATCTTGCTGTTCCCAAATTCGTATGTAATATCCTTTTGGGAATTCTATTTTCTTCCATTCTCTGTACATGCTCAAAGCAACGTAATCTATTTAACCTTACTGTCTCTGTTATAGTAGGTTTTTTAACACTTGCATAAATTTCTTTTTTGGTTAATATCCTCCAATTTTCCTTTTTCATTGTCGTATCGTGGGCCTAAAATTCTTCTATACATTTTCCTTTCAAAAATGTTCAATTACTTTCTATCTCTGTTTGTTAGTGTGCAAGTTTCTGTTGCATATGTTAACGTTTTGTCTATTATTGTGTTCTTTAGCCTTAATTTTAGTTTCATTTATGTTTTTATTTTTAAAAAAATTTGTAGCATAAAAATATGTTTTATTAGCATTTTTCTTGCAAGTCTATTTGGTTATTGTTATCTTCATTTAGTATAACTCCTAAATATGTAAAAAAAATTCACTCTTTCAAATTTGTATTTTTTTATTTTCAAATGTTCTATTTTATTTTTCTTTAAACTGTTTTTTTCTTTCCACTGTCTTAAATTTTGTCTTTTCTTGGTTTATCTGTAGTCCAAACTTTCTGGCAATGTTTTCTATTTCTACAAAAAATTTTCTTATTTCTATTTCATTTTTTCCATTTAATGCAACATCACCTGCATATGCTAATACATTCATTTGTTCTTTACCAATCTTTATACCACAAGGAACCATTTTTATACTTAGTGTCACTTTTCATAATGCCAAATTAGTATTGGTGATAAAGGGTCACCCTGTTTCAAGCCTATTTCATTTTCAAAAAAGATGACAATGTTCCTTCTGTTCTAAGCACACTTCTTGTCTTTTGTGCACGTGTTTTACACATATTTTTTAATTTAGTAGGAATTTTAAATTCTTTCATACATTCCCATAGTGTATCTCTATGTATAGAGTCATATGCCTTTTGAAAATCAATAAATAAATATTGTACACTCTGATTATACTCCCAAAATTTCTTGTTTATTATTTTCAATACAAATATGTTGTCAAGATCTTCCATCTCTAAATCCATTCTGATAGTCCCCCATAACTTTTTCAATATATGGTTTAATTTTTCCCAATATCATATTTGACAAAATTTTGTAAGCTGCATTTCCCAGTGCTATTCCCTTGTAATTCTCACACCTATCTCTTTCTCCTCTTTTGTGCATAGGAACTATTATTGTTTCTTTGCATTCTTCAGGTACCCTTTCCTCCTCCCAGATTTGCCTTACTAGTTCATACATTCTATTCAGTAGTTTATTTCCTCTGTATTTTATTAATTCTGGATGTATTCCATCAGTTCCAGCTGCCTTGTTATTTTTTAAGTTTCTTATTGCCTTTTTTACATCTTCTGTAGTGAGTTCTTCTACTTCAACCTCAACTTCGCTAATTTATTTATTTCCTTTTTTAATTAATTCCCTTGGTTTTTCTGTGTTCGGTAATTTGTCAATCAATTATTTTACCAGCCACTGCACTTATATAAATTTTTAAAATTTACACCTTAAAACATTAAAAATGCTCTGACATGTTTCGGTCCTAGGACCATCATAAGGGAGCAATATCGTCCTTGCTAAAGTTACACTGTTAAAAGTCATACTAATTTCACTATTCCAGTTGGTTATGTGGCAGCATGCCGTGTTGTGTTGTGTTGCCAAGAGTGCCCTGTTATGGATGGACATCCATAGCAGGGCACTCTTGGCAACACAACACAACACGGCATGCTGCCACAAAACCAACTGGAATAGTGAAATTAATATGACTTTTAACAGTGTAACTTTAGCAAGGACGATGTAACTTCCTGATGATGGTCCTAGGACCGAAACATGTCGGAGCGTTTTTAATGTTTCAAGGTGTAAATTTTATAAATTTATATAAGTGCAGTGGTTGGTAAAATAATTGATTGATTCTTTCCATATTTCTGCTTTCTCCTTTGTATTCATTGCAAATTCTACTTGTTTGTTCCTAATTATGCGAAATTTATGTTGATATCCTTTCTTAAATTGGTTTACTGTTTGATACATTTTTCTTGTGTTATTATGCTTCTGATCTTCTTCTATTGATTCTGTTACATTTTTCATGTCTGTCTTTTTCTTATTCCTAATTATTTTGTGAGCTTCTTTTCTTTTATGGTTATTCTCCTGCTCCTCCTTCTCCCCTCTTCCTTTTATCAACCAATTTTCTCTTGCTTTCTTCATTTCTTCTGTAGGAAATTTGCATTCCTCATCGTACCATTTATTTTTAAATGTTTCTGTTCCTTCATCCTATTCTGTAAACTGTTGTTTATTTTCTTTGATTATTGTTTTAATGTTTTGCCATTTTTTATTAATATTATTGTCAATACTATCTTCGTCCAATCTTCCTGTATTCCAAACTTGTTATTAATTTCTATAGCATAAGTTTCCACTTTGGATTTTTAAAAATATTCACCATTTTTCTTTTCTCATTATATTTATTTCCAGTTTTTACCCTTAATTTCACTTTAAAATTTATCTTCAGTAAGTTGTGTTCTGATCCAATGTCTGGTCCCCTAACTGCTCTGATGTCTATTATTGCATTCCTGAATGTATTACTAATTAAAACGTGATCTGTTTGGTTCGCTCTCTTGCCATCTGCTGAATACCATGTCTTTTTGTGAATATCTTTGTGTGGAAACGTTGTATTTCTTACATTTAAACCATTATGTATCGCAAACTGAATCATTTTTATTCAGTTGTTGTTAATTTCATTATGTAAACTGTCATTGCCAGTGGTGGATTTTTATATGCTTTCTTTACCAACTTTTGCATTAATATCTCCAAGTATTATTTTAATATCTGACCTAGCTATTTGATTTATATTTTGCTCAAATAAATTGTAACATTCTTCTTTTATCTCTTCCGTTTTTTTATTTGTTGGTGCATGGACATTTATCAGAGTACATGAAAACCATTTAGCTTTTAATCTCAAACAGCATATTCTTTCATTTATAATTTTGAAATCTTTAACATATTTTAAACATTCTCCACTTACATAAAAACCGCAACCAAATTCGTTTTTTTTTACACTCTAATCCACTATTGAAGAACGCAAAGTTATCAAATTTTTGAATACCACTTTCCAACCGAGTTTCCTGAAACACTACTATGTCGAAGTCTAAATTTGACAATTCATTATGGAGCATTTTTAGTGCTTCTGACCAAAATAGACTTCTTACATTCCACGTTCCAATTTTCATATTCCTTTTCCAAATCCATTCATCATCAGTTATCCCTTCCTTCCGAGGCTCCTTCGAGAAATTAGTAATAACCTTATATTTTTAATTAGCTGTTGGGTTAGCCTGTCAAAAACCCTCAACCTGAAGGGCCAGGTTTTTTGATCAGGGTTTACTCCCTTCTATGACTTGCTTTCACTACAGCTTCCAGAGCGTCGTCTACCCTGGTTTGATTTTGGAGTGTCCTTCTCCTAGGAGGGTTGCAACCAAGCTCAAGAGTCCCTCCTACCCTATCTGATAGACCCTTATGATCGGGTCCATCAGACCCCCTTGCTCTTTCTGCTCGGTGACCCATGCAGCAGAATGACAGTGAAAAATAGATGTGGAACAGACATGGAAGTTGTCATGGAAAAATTTGAGGTACTGTCCCTGCATTTTCATGAAAGGACTGAGGGCAATCAGAAATCTCCCCTCCCCGGTCAAGATAGCTGATTCTTGGCTTGAACCCTGGACCTTCCAAATATGATGCAGACAAGCTAACCACTCAAACTGCAATGTTTGGTAATGTGTGTGTTTTGTTTAATGATTTAGGCTGAATTCCATATTATTTTTAGTAGTCATAACTGAGTCTCATGTAAGCAGAATAACTAACACTCAAAAGTTAACACAAACATTTTGTTGAATAGCGTTGTCTACCTTCTAGCCATTTGTACAGTACATTTCACTTCAGACTGTGTGTTAAAAATTGAAAGTATTTAAGCCCTTATCAGATACATGTATCTGCTGACAATGAGTGTATGTGATCATGAGCAGTTCTGTACAATGAGGAAACTTAATTCTTATTTGATGTACAAAGTCTCAGGTTCAGTGCTCTTTAATTTTACATGAGTTTCATGGAGGATGGAGTGGCTGGCACTGGAGCAAGTTGCTGTTTGTGTTTATTTGGTTGTGGCCAGCTAATTATAACTCTGTACTTACCTAGCACAACTCCCAGAGATGTATGATTTCCCTTACCCAGTAGCACATTATCATGTGTTCCTATCTAATTGGGAGCATCATGTTTTACCTGGCACTTGGCTGGCCCAGGATGATGAAACTTACATTGAATTTTTCATAAAGGGACTGAAGGAAAACATCCTGTCCAGCCTTCCAGACTTGGTACCACACAGATGACTTGGTAGGTGGTAGCAGTGTGATGGACTGTAATCATCATAATGATGTGTGGATTAGTAGCATGTCATTACTAATTGGTACGGGGGCACATCTGTAGTGCTTAGGAAGGAAGTCTCACGCTTGCTACATAGAAATAGTTGTAATTATCAGCATTACACATCAAATTAAGCCAGCTGTGATGAGTCTCATCCTCAAAGCATTATGTCTGCAACCTTGGCTTATACATTCACAAGTTTGTATCTCACTAGCGCTTGTAACTCTTGTTGCATCCTGCTAATTGCCATGATCTCCAAAGTTTTGTATTTCACCTATGGGATGGATGCACATAAAATTACTGTCATCATAGAAATAAGGGTGGTGGTAGCCTGGAGAAATCCTAGAAATACTGAGATGATGAATTGAATTACAAGTCTTTTTGTGCCAGTAGTTGTTATTCCTGATCTCAATAAGCATCTGCATTTCTGGAATCATGTTGCACTTATACTTTTTGGAACACAGAATGAAGAATTGTGTGATGTTAACTTGTTGAAAACAGGCTGAATATATTGCAACAAATGGAGCTGGGAAGAAAATTTGCAAGTGTTCTAGTTATTTTAAAACTCGTTATGAGTGGAGGCCAGAATGATTGACATGTCAGATGTGTCCTAAGCCTTGGAGAGGGGGAAACTGCAAGAGGGAGGGTGGGAGCACTGTTGGCAGGTCATACCAGGCTACAGTTTTCATAACAGTATGTAATAGGACTGGAATTGTTAGGTTAGCTAAAGATGACAGACTAATGGATTATGAAGTTATGATGAATATTTCACATAATTAGGTTTGCTTGTTGTTTTTTGTGGTTGCATAGGCTTGGTCTTCTACTTTGAGGGAAGAATGTATATTATAGGCAAATGAAAAAGAAGCGTTGAGGACATCCTAGGACCCAAGAAGGATGAAGAGAACAATTTGTGTATTAATAAACTTATACACATCACCTAGTATTGTTAGGATGGTGAAATCTAGAAGGCTGCAATAAACGGGGTATGTTGGTAGAATGGGGGAGACAGTATTTACAGACTTTCGGTTGAGAGGTCTGTTGAAAAACGAAGATGCGTACGAGGGGATAATATTAAGATGGATCTGATGGAGATATGCTTGAGAATGGAATATGAATGCAACTAGGTAAGGAAAGTGAAAGTTTCTATACCAAGGTTTAGTTATGGGCGTAACTTAAGCTTACTGATTTTCTGTTGAAAACGCGAAACTTTGGCGTGTATTGACCTATACTTCCCATGCCTGGGGTATTAGCTCGTTTTGTTGTTGAAGAAATAAGCACTGTGTCGTACCTAACAGAAATGGCGTCACAACAGAGACTTCAGGTCAGATAGTATGGTGACAGCTGTACGGTAGTTGGCTGGCTCTGGGGGCCTCCTGATCCCCCATACAGAACCTGTGCTTTCTTCAGTAGGACAGTTGGAACAGTTCATACTGCAAAACAGTCTGCGCCTTGACCCGTGCGTTTTTTGATTCGGCACGTGAAAGGGCGGAAGTGTGTATTGTGCTTTCACCGAAGAACTGAAGAAAGGCACTGAGGGTGCAGTGTCTTCAATATCACCAGCAAAACTTCACGTGCAGTAAACGTGTTACGTGTGACACGTGTATGCGAGCCGAAGGGAACCATTTGCGGCACCTTCTTTGAGTATGGCGCGTGAAAACCGAATTAGAACCAGAACTTTCTAACAAATTCTGGCTAAAACCCAATATTAACTGCAGTACACTGAAGTAAAACGCTTTGCACACAGGTGCGGTATTCGTGAAGTGACCAATGGTGTAGGCCAAATAACTAATGACTTCGTATTGTACCAGAATTATGTTTGACATTGCCCATTGTGTGGGTGTATTTGTTGCAGGATTACATGACGTATGGTATTTGGCTTAGTCATCGGCTTCAAAATATTTTGACCCCTGTACAAAGATTCTCGCCACAACAGTTCTAAGATTCTTCATTACGTCACCGTGCTCCTCCCACCGTGTTTCTGATGAACGTTAACGCCAGAGAATGTGAGTGGTCAACCACCGGGACGTCTGGTGTGCGTTATACAATGAATCTAGTGCAGTCAAGGGCAACGGCTGGCCTGTGGACCACATTCGACCTCCATCTGTTGCCCGTCGCAACTGTGGTTTCACTTTTACACTTTTTGAACATATGAAGATGGTGTGACTTGTTTATATATAAACACAAGAGCACCCAAGTTATATTTTGCGTGTTAGTACATACGGGATTTCTTTCTTAGCTTTTAAACCCGCATCTTAAATTTGGTCCACGATTCGAGTATAACATATTAGTTATCTGGTTATTTAAGTCCTCTGCAACGCGCCTCAGCGGTTACTGGTTGAAGATGGCTGTCTGTACGAATTCATCATGGGATCTTTACTGAGAAGACACGTTTATCTTCTGTATTGTTAAACTAACTCCATGTGTCAGAGTCCGTGAGAAACTTTAGCGCATCAGCTGCTCGAGAATTTTCCTGCCTTCTTTGGAGCCTGTGTGATTTGTTCTGTTGTTCAAAGGACGCACCACGGATCCATGTCCTGAAACGGATGAATTAAGTGTGCATCCTCTCTTATTTCTAGAGGATGCTTCTGATATCCTGTCAGCAGCGGCTCAGTCTTTTCCAAATGGTCCATTGCATTCGATTCTTCCGACAAAATATTGTGTTTGTATTTTTCTTTCACATGCGTCCTACAGGCCCATTCCTTCCCCTTTGTTTTGATAGCCGTAACAATACTTAGTGGCTTGCACGGTACGGAAATCGTTATGTATACACTGCAACAAAAATCAAGTATTTTCCCAGACTGGAAGTGACGTAAGCATAATGCTGCAGCCATAATTGCAGTCATTCATAATTTCCACGCGTGGCTTTTCTCTGTCTTCCATTCATGACAGCAGTTTGTCTCGGATGTCTGTTAATCGGAGACACCAGTATGCCGGATTTGAAGATAAACATGGATCACAGACATCAATTCTCCTGGAAGTGTGACTTGTGTCCGCGACTAACCATAGACGAAGATTTTGTCCCCTGTATTCACTCATAGCCTAGTGAATATAGCACGAACCTAGTATTCTTCGGAAGTCAAACGTGCTGCTACGAGTTCTGGCAACGCATACTTTTTTGTACCCTCTGTTCAACAAAAATCAAGCAGCCTGAAATTTTCTAAGTCCCGAATTGGAAGTCACGTGACATACAGTTGTCATCATAATTCGAGTCTTTTACTTTCCCCATATTTGCGCATTCGTGGCATTTCTCTGTCTTCCATTCATAACAATCAATCACGCCGCGTATATATTAACCAAAGGCACCAACACATTCGCTTAATTTGAAGTTAAAACTTGAATTAAATGTCATTAATTTTCCGACGCGTGTGGCTTGCTAGCTCTGCTTCCACGGATGGATATTGCGAAAGGGTGATTTTTTGCCGCGCGCGGAGGTAGCCGAGCGCGTTAACGCGTGATGGTGATACTCTTCGGAAACAAATTTTTATATTTTTTCCTTTTTGTGTATGTTTTATACTCATAGACACTCAGTGTTAATTATGCAGTAACACAGCCATTATTTAATTATATGTTTCAAAAGTTACGTATCTTTGCTCCATTGGCATGGT
>Ga0123354_10019764_pt1 | contig 10579 bp, 3 predicted proteins | sample TergutLab28metaG_2_FD_97872 | JGI IMG/M metagenome (GOLD analysis project Ga0123354, IMG submission 97872) | Labiotermes labralis P4 segment gut microbial communities from Petit-Saut dam, French Guiana - Lab288 P4 | ecosystem: Host-associated > Arthropoda: Insects > Digestive system > Gut ...
ATAGGGAAATAATCGCTGTTTGTTCTCAGATCCACACAAAACACATAAATACACTGTGTGGGCAGAACGTGGAATTGTTGAATGTTAAACTGGCGGTACATATAGTGACCACTGGGCTTTAAATGTTTAAACGCAATGCTAACTGTACTGTGTGCTGTAATATTCAGCTAACCTGAACTTCTCTCACAACATGTGTTGCTATGAAAATTGATTCTACTCTCTTCTGGGATATTAGTAGGCATAGTTAAGTATATGTGGATATGAATTTGGAAAGATTCTTTAGATGGGTGGGGATTAATTTCTTCCAATTGTTGTTAAGGGCTTAACACACCACGAGCTGTAACATCCCTTGAAGACTATAACATTCTTGTCGCTGTAAGATACATGAATTTTCAAATAACTCCGTAAAATATTTTACGGATTTTGTACAATTTTTTTACACCTGTGAAATGACAGAAGGTCATATTTTCATACATATCTTAAATCACAGCCTTAAACATGCGCCCTTCCGCTTTAAGAAATAAGCCCTGCACCGTAACAGCACAGTGTGTTACATGCTTGGTGCGTGTATGCAATTGGCAATACGTAGCGATAATTCCCGTAACCGGGTTGTCCGTGCAGTGATGACACTGTGTGTTCACTGCGCGGTAAGAACTGATATTTAAATACCGTTCATAAGAACTTAATACGTGGAGTTAACTGCGCGGTAGTCACCGGCCTATCACCGCGGGGCGCCGAGTTCGATCCCAGGCCAGGCTGTGTGAGATTTGTGATAGACTAAGTGGCACTGGAAAAAGTCTTTTCTTCGAGTACCTTTGTTTCTCCCTGTCCCTATAATTCCACCAATGCTCCATCCCCATCTTCAAGTTACAAGCGGGAGAAGCCTGGGAACTTTCCAAAAAGCGATGCTCTTGTGTAAATCGGGGAGCGTTGAATAAGGAAAGTACTTTCAGATGTTTAACGACCGGAGTTTCAAAAAGGAATAAGCACTTTTGCGTGTGTCTCGTGAGTGTCGGTTATTAGAACGCTGGCGATCAGCTGGTATGATAAAGCTTATCATCAATTTGCAACAATCTGGTGCATGTTTAGTGAAAAGCGAAGGCCTTTCCGGATTGCACGTGCTTGCATGGAATGTCGCAGCACTGCAGCTGCATTAAGGTTGCCACACGCAACGAAACAATTTAACACGTGTTTAAGGACACGTTTATCACGTTCTGTAATTGCTGTGTAATTTTACGACCTCTAATACTGCGAAAAAAATGAGTTTACTGTGGGACGTGACGCCTTGTATATAGCTGTGTGGATTGCTGACGGTGTCTTCGGGGAAACTGCTGCCACCATCTTCAGAGTAAAATTAGCAGACAGATTACTGTTAACGTTAACACCCGGATGTTCCGTGTTTTAGTCCGGCTGGTTTGTTTGTTTTTGGCGCGACAGCCCCCAGTGGGCCAGAGCCTCCTCATTCATGAAGTTTCTAGATCACACACAACGACGCACCAGAGTCGGTAGGACTCCCCTGGACGAGTGATCAGCTCGTCGCAAAGACCTCTACCTGACAACACACAACACTTCCAAGAAACATCCGTCCATGCCGCTGGTGGGAATCGACCCAACAATCTCAGCAGTCGAGCGGCCCCAGACCTACAACTTTGACAGCGCGGCCACTGGGACCGGCAGTCCGGCCGGTAAACCCGTTAATTTAAAGGAGACTTTACCCTATTCTTCCACAGTCATTCGATAAATATGTCTGGATGTATCTAAATTAGGTCCGTAACGCTTCCTTCCGCATCCCTTCCAATTCATTCACCCATCACCCAAACGTTCGATGCTGTACACAGTGGCACAACATTCTCTAGGTACCCTAAGTCTACGAAGAGAAAATCCGTGGGCCCCACATGCAGTAACTTAGACGTACGCTTAGTGACATTACCCCCTTGGTGTATTTCTCAATAAAATGCTATTTATCCGGCCAAAAAACAACATATAGATCTACTACGATAGTCTTTAGCCGGTCCCAGTGGCCGCACGGTCTAAGGCGTAGGTCTGCGGCCGCTGACCTGCTAAGATTGTGGGTTCGAATCCCACTGGGGCATGGATGTTTGTCTGTTGTGAGTGTTGTGTGTTGTCACGTAGAGGTCTCTGCGACGGGCTGATCACTTGTCCAAAGGAGTCGTACCGACTGCGGTGCGTTGTTGTGTGTGATTTAGAAACATCTTGAATGAGGAGGCCCTGGCCCACTGGGGGCTGTCGCGCCAAAAACAAACAAACAAACAATAGTCTTTCATTGTACACTGCAGCATATTTCTAATTATAAGAGTATTATTCGAAAAATGGAAAAATAAAGTTTTAATTTCTCTAACGCGATTATGTATTAGTTAAAAACTTCATTATTCCGTTTTTGGAACACTATTTTTATAAATTCCTAACATTGTTAAGAGAGGTCTGTCTCGTTCTTTATGTTCCCTTTTGTGCATGAGACATCTGGACTGCCGAAACATGTAGCAGTGTTTAATGCACGGCTATTATACTGTATCTGTATGTTGTGTTTGGTCGGGTAATTAGCACCTTATTTGACGTCTTCTTCTCTTGTGCCAAAGTATTATTGACGAAAAGGTTGGACTGACGGAGCAAAACAATCTGGACATTTAAAATAGTTAATAAACGTAAGTAATTTGTCAGAACATTTCAATTAAGCGTTCCGTGTAGTATGGCGTGACGTATTGTTCAATCCATTATAATCTGCAGCGCTGACGGTGCAGTAAAATTAAACACGAACCTACCAAGCCTGAGGGTGAAGGTTCCATCTTCTGTCCGAAACGTCTGCACCTATCTACAAATCTACAAGCATTCACATTCTCTATAACAGTACCCTCTGTTTCTGTGTCATACATCTTACTGACATTGATCACATGACAAAATCCTTTTTAAGCGCTTTCGAAAAATTGCGAAAAGCGACTGTTATCTTCGTCATATCTGCTGTCTGTCTGTCCGCACACAACAACTCGACTCCCACTGTGTGAAGTGTCACGAAATTTTATATTTGAAAATTTTTCGAAAATTTGCGGAGAAAATTCAAGTTTCATTGTAATCTAACAAGAATCACGCGTACACTACTTGAAGACCAATGCAAATTTATGGCAATACCTTGCTGAATTCTTCTTAGAATGAGAAATTTTTGCAGACAAAAGTTGTAGAGGAAATAAAAACACACATTTATTCCGAAAGTCGTGTTCTTTGTGAGATAATGTGGGAACTTGACGGTTGTTTGACCGTGCATCTTCCTCATGAAATAATGTGAAATGCCAACTTGACGCAACAAGGTAATTTTATTTGTGTATTCTTAGCTCGACATGTTTCGGGTGCATACGCCCATCATCAGGAGCGTTAGATGTTGAGTTGCACAATACGGTTTTCTGCGCCGAATTTCTGGGTGGGTGGTGGTCTTGAGAGCCGCTGCGTAGATCGTGTGTATGGTGCGGAGTCGCACGGCTCCATCCGCACCATACACACGACCTACGCAGCGGCTCTCAAGACCACCACCCATCCAGAAACTCGGTGCAGAAAGCCTTATGCTGCAACTCAACATGTAATGCTCCTGATGATGGGTGTATGTATCGGAAACATGTTGAGCTAAGAATACACAAATAAGATTACTTTGATGCATCAAGTTGGCATTTCCCATTATTTCATGATGTGGGAAAATGTGGTACAGCATGACAGGCCACAGACGAGAAAATAATACGGCGCATGCCCTTTGCTTGCCGAATACCTAAGACTACAAACACACACTCGGAATACGTAGTGATTAATCCCTTCTCACTTCAAAAAATGTTACGCGAACGCCCCTCAGTGTTAGGTTACACGTACGTTTCCCGTCTTGCTGAGACAGGTACACACGATGAGTAGCTCAAATAATTATCCGCCTTTAAAGTAAACTGAGTGTTTATTGACATGGCTGTCTCTGGGGTTTGTTCTGAAGTACTTACGTTTAGTCTACAGTATAGCGCTACTTCTTTAAGGTGCATTTTAATATCATCGTACGTTATACATGTATGTCTCCCTAGTGGCTTCTCCATTCCAGGTTCCTGCCAAACATTTTTTGTGTATTTCTCGCCTCTCTCATTCGTGCTACATTCCCCAATCGTCTTAAACTTTTTCTGTCCTATTATAACACCAATATCTGACAGGCAGTTTGCCTGCACATTATATAACTGGTTTTACTGTGCGATCAGCTTCACACGCTTATGAAATGACTGTCCTGTTTCACTTTTATGCTCACGAGTGTATTATACATGGCTGAAGATCCGGATCTTAGAGTTCACTACAGAAAACCTTTATTTATTCGAAATTTATTTAGAAAAGCCTCTACGTTTAACTAAGTTTAACTAATAAACATAGTCTTGTATACCCCACCAGTGAGTAAACCAAACAAATATTCAAATTTAAGTTACTGTATAATTTTCAGGCCTTATTTCATTTTAAGGTATCGTTCGGTATTTTAAAATTTGCTAGAAATTGTTGTGACATTTAATTACGAAGTTCGAATAGCTCAGTCAGTATAGTGCCTGGACGACAGAATAATCGGTGTTATATTTTGTGTGGTGGGCAGAGACCTTTCTGTTCTCCACAGCTTTCAACAGGTGCTGAGAACCATAAGTTCTCCTATTCAATAATTACTGATGTTTTCCCTATTTTCATCCCAGAGGGTAAACCGATCGAGACGTGAACTGGCGAACCATCTTTATTTAGTTAAGGAATTACTAGAGCTGTAAATTTACTGCCCCATTCATTCGTATGGCAGTATTTTCAGATAAAAGCAAGGAAAATTCTACCATCTTCTTTGACCTCCTACCCTTTACCACAGTTCAGTTCTTGTGTTTCTGTGGCTATATTGGAAGTTCTAGTCAAGGTTCAGAACGTGTGGAAAGGTAAGGTAAGTGTATATCTTTGCTATGTTTGTGTAACTCTTTGAGTTTTGCCCCGGCGGATATTCTTGTGAATATTCATTGCATTGCCAGCGGATATGCCAACAGAAGGCTACGTCAGCTTTTGGGCATGTTTGAAGTAATTTCCTGAAAATCTTAATGAAGTACCATTTTAAGTTGCTCTAACACAGTGTCATGCCGCTGTATATAAATTGACAAGAATGTTACTGAAATTGATATTAAAGTACTGCTATTGGGTACGGGAAGAACGGTCTGGGGTTCGAAACTCAATATGGGCAAGAGATTCTCTTTTCACCAAAGCTGTCCAGATCGGCTCTGGGGTCCGAAGGACCTCCTGTTCAGTGGGTGACAGGGTTATTTTCTGAGGGTAAAGCGACCGGAGCTTGATGCTTACCACTCACCTCAATCTAGTGCTGAGGTAGAAATTGAGTTGAGCTAAACCTCTGCTTTCCACTACTTGGCTTGACAGACGAGAAGCGGAACAACTTTACATTTTATACTTACTTACTTACTTAGTTACTTACTCCATGGAACAGAGTCCTTCTTGAGAAGCTAAACGGTTTTCAGCTAGTCAAGAAATTCCCCGCATTTCATGGAACCCGAAGGTTCATTACTGCAGTCACAAGTGTCCACCGCCCGTCCCTATCCGGAGCCAGCTCGATCCAGTCCACTTCTTGAAGATCCATTGCAATATTATCCTACCATTTACGCCTTGGTCTTCCAAGTGGTCTCTTTCCCTCAGGTTTCCCCACCAAAACCCTGTATACACTTCTACTCTCCCCCCCTCCCCACCTCATTCTTCTCGATTTGATCAACCAAATAATATTTGGTGAAGAGTACAGTTCATTAAGCTACTTATTATGTAGTTTTCTCCACTTCCTTCTTGCCTTGTCCCTCTTAGGCCTAAATATTCTCCTCAACACCCTATTCTCAAACACCCTCAGCCTACGTCCCTCCCTTAATGTGAGCGACCAAATTTCACACCCATGTAATTACATTTTATGCGTTATTTAATTATGTTTTTTCAGTATTCGGTTGTTTACACTCACTTACTGTTTTTGCAGACTCAATTACACGCTTCTTGCACAACTCAAAACAATCATGTTTTTTTAAGGCGTGTTTAGAGTGATTTACAAACGTCAGTTGTTCACATCTGTGGACACCAAAAGGGCAGAAATACGTAACCGTTTAAATTGCACCGGTGTTCATTTATACCGCCTGCTGTAACGTTCAATCTGAATCTTGTTGGTACGGTTTTTTTCCTCGATGTGTTTTGTTTGCCAAAATAAACAGCGTATAGGCTACTATTGAACCGAACATCATTAACTGACCGACACACATAACGCAAATGTTGTGTATTTGGTTAAATTTACTGACTGGAACTTGACATGTTGCCTGACGTGATCATGAAATCCCAGTCGGTCATTTGTCTAAATATATAACATTATATTTCAGTTTCTACATAACGGAAAACACCGCGTGCTTTCGTTACAAACTCCAGTCTATTAATAAAGGTAAAGTGATCCCGTTACAGACCCGGTGTGGCCCAGAGGGTGGGTAGAGGTATAGCTCTACTCTTCCGTGACCGCGGCACTAGAAGTGGGCGAGTTGTCAGCAGCACGCTCCGGCCTCACTTTACCCCCGGGAAAGACCCCTATTGTACAGGAGGCTGGGTGGGCCACAGGGCCGGTCTGGACGGACGGAAATTTTCGTCCCCACCGGGATTCGATCCTGGACCGTCCAACCCGTAGCTCAGTCGCTATACCGACTGAGCTACCGGGCCCACTCCAGTCTATTAATGCTGTATAAAAAATAATCACTGTAAACTAGGTTAATAATGCATAACTTTAATTAATAATGCAACACTTTAATTAATAATGCAACACTTTAATCACTGCTCACTGCGAGGGCAAAATGCAGTGATTTGACTGAAGGAGCACACTAAGCCGACTTATATATTCTCCTTATACCTTGTAACCCTCCTCCGATATGTCATTGGCCCTATGAAGACTGAAAAGGAGACACTGATAAAATACAGTAGAAATATAGAAGGAAGATAAGGAAATAGAGGAATAAGAGGGACTTTTGTGTGGGGCGGTAGTGCGGGGACAGAAAGAGCATTACTTTTTTTTTTTCGAACGCTTCCAAGATTCGCCCGCTCATCCTTCTGATATGAGTAGCACGAAGACGAAAGTGTTAGAATTGTGTAAATATTGGCTTGAGATAAGAGTCCGGGAATTTTGATTTAATTAAATATGGTAAAGTGCATAACAAAGACAAAATCGAGGTTCATTTTGTACCTCACCACAGAGTGTAAGAAGTGCCAATCATTTGATGTCATGTGTGGAAACAGTGACTGTTTATCGTAGATTTATATGAAAAGGAAAAACAAGCTGTGTGCACAAAATGAAATGCTTTAGAGTCAAATCTGATGTTGCATTCAGGAGCCACTGGGCTTTAAAGGATTTGAGAACATAAAAGATAAAAAAAGAAGTGTCCGCTGCAGGGCTTCTGAAATGTGTATTGGCCCGCATTGTAAAGTTTTATAGGATCAGAAGGCTGCAGAATAACTGCTTTGTTTCCAAACGAACTTTATTTTGAAATAAAAGCAACAAGTGGCTTGCAGCAGCCCAAACTCCCCCTAACTCCTCTGGATATTTTGTAGGTAAAACAAAAAAATGTTGATACTCTGGCACAAAGTATCTATTGCCTTTCCTTCTGCTGATGAAATGTTTGGGAAGAAGGAGGGGGAAGAAGAAGGGGAGTAAGAATGTCCAACATAAAAGAATATCGGCAACAGGAATAATTTTCTTGAGCTTCCTGGAACAGAAAGGAATTTACAGAATTTACTGTCTAGCAAGTTTTCTGTAGATAAGTGGAAGGTTAACGGTGAGGTGTCGGAAGGAACGTTATTGGTTGGAAATAATTATAAGGTGTTAAAAATTTTCGGCTTTTAAATAAGACATGATTTATTTCTCTACAACTGCATAACTCTAATAATAATCATTCTATTATTTGGAAATATTTTTTCAGGTTGTTTGTGAAAAGTAGATTCGAATGTCCCAGAATGAGATCGCCGATTACAAGGTTGAAAATACCTGTGCACTCCTGTATATATTCCTCTCCCTCTGTCTGGCGCTAATACTGACCCGTGTATGCACATGCTTTATAAAGTGGGTTGCCCTGAATATTGTTGCCTTTTCTTATGTCATGACCAACTTACGAAACATTACAAATATAATTTAACACGTCAATATGAGATGTTAACGACGCGTCTGCTGGTGGACAGATCGGAAGTTCTGCAGTAAAGTGCCACCTTGCTGCTTTTAAGAACGATGTACCAGGTGTCTCCGATGTTAGAATATTTAGCTATCTCATGACATGGCTTCATATTCCGTAAGGGAATCTATTTACCGTTGTGCTAACCTCAAATCCCGTAGGCTTACGTCCCTCTCTGACTGCAACGTCTCGCCCAGCGAAGTGACATAATGTACATCTCCCCTGCTCAGTCAGGGAGTCACACCACCACAGAAAGCCCTTCTCAAGCAGCTAACAGTTCAAGATATTTTAGACTTTTCATGTTATCCGAAATTTCATTGCTGTGTTCACAAAAACCTGCATAAACAACGTATCCTGAGCTATTTTAATCCAATCAGTATCTTGATAACCAGTTCCATTAAGAGCTTCTTAGTCTTACCCTTCTAATTTTAATAGGAGCCATCCCGTTGTGTTGCAACATTGTTACAATTTAGTACGTCAGTAACACAACATATATTAATCAGCAACTTCTAAGAGTTAAAATCTTGGCAACATATTTATAGTTTACATTTTATATTATATGCCTTACGTAGGTTGAACCTACGTAAGGCCTATAATATAAAATGTAAACGATATGGGATCTCAAACAGTGCACAATCAGTGAATGTAGCAGAACTATGTTCCGTTTTTTGGCCTGATGATGGCTCACTGTGGCTGAAACATGTTGCCAAGTTTTTAAATTTTATAAGTTGCTGATTAATATACGTTGTGTTATTGGCGTACTAAATTGTTACTTATCCTTCTAAGTTTATGTAGGTCTAGGGTAACTTAAAGTTAATTTCACCCTAGAACAGGCTGTGAAGGCCCGGAGGAGAGTAGAGCTACATCTATACTTTTTTTTAACTTCTGCGCTAGGTGGGGGTGGACGGTCAACACCCATACCGCTTTACCCCGACGCCCATTGTACAAGAGGCTGAGTGGACCCTAAAACCGGTCTGGACCGGTGCCTTCATACCGGACCGTCCAGCCTATAGCGAGTCGCTATAACGACTGAGGTATCCCGGCCCTTATTTAGGTTTATGAAATACAATTTCTCTTTCGAGTTTGCACCCTGAAATTCACTAGGCCTTTATTATCTTTCGATGCAGTTCATACATATGAATCCCGGGGTTGCCAAAGCGTTGCTGTTTTTGGTTGTATGCAGGTAAAAATACAGACAGAAGGATAACCGGAGATGGTGTGTGGTTAGTGCCGAATTTCGTAAAACTCTCTCATTTGATTTAAGATTATTAAGCCTTTCAGTTACTAATCTCATTTAATAAAATATAAATCCGGCTTCTCACAGTGAACACGGTACATATTCATCGCACACACCAGTCCATTAAGGCCCTTCAGGGAACTAATGAGTATTGGTTGTGAGAATCATACAAAACACATCAGCACAATCTGTACGAGCCAGTTTAGCTCAGTAGTTATAATGAATGGGCTAGTGAGCTTGACGACACGGGTTTGGATTCCCAACAGGAACAAAAAAAATGGTCAGACCCACTCTGGGGCCCCACATAAATTCCACTGGCTACCGGAGTTCTTTCCCCTTGGGCGGGGGTTGGGGAAGGGGCAGTGTGGAACCTGACGACTCATCTCCGCCTATTACTAGGTTCAGATCGCCTGGTAATACACCTAACCTTACCCATTCATTGCGTAGTCTGATTTACGACAACTTCTTTGCCCCTTCTAAGAGTGACTTCTCCAGATGCAGCTCTCTAATGCTTCCTCCTTCAAATTCCAGTATCTTCCCTTTTTATCAAGGCAATTTCATTAGCTCCATGTGACTTATTCCTCGTCTTCTTTTCCCACACGTCTTAATTGTTTGATTCTTAATTACACACAATCCTGGCTTTACGATGTGTAATTAGAATGTTCAAAGTTCTTTACTCTGACATTTAGGTAATGAGAAACTATGAAGTCTCACACTTCATAAGACTCACTCTTAAGATTGCCTTTAATAACAATCTTTTCGACTCTAATATATAATCCCACACTTTATGCGCAGATAAAAAGTGAAAATGTAAAAAGTGAGGCTACAAACTTAATCTGGACTGACATTTTCTTCGATATATCGATCTCGCTCGGGTTTCTTTTCACTCCTGACACCAGGTGGTGGCAGTACTGTAGAAGTTCCCAATATTAACACCTTGTTTCCTATCGCTTTCGAAACGGCACTCACTTCAAATATTGGACGGGATATCGATCGTTAAACTGATACCAAACGTCGGGCTAGTTTGCATTTGTGATATGGAGCACAGTTACGTGTATAGGCAGCAGAACGTAGAACCGGGTCTTGGGGGGGGGGGGGGGGGGGGGAATTTGTGGGC
>Ga0123354_10019766_pt1 | contig 10577 bp, 10 predicted proteins | sample TergutLab28metaG_2_FD_97872 | JGI IMG/M metagenome (GOLD analysis project Ga0123354, IMG submission 97872) | Labiotermes labralis P4 segment gut microbial communities from Petit-Saut dam, French Guiana - Lab288 P4 | ecosystem: Host-associated > Arthropoda: Insects > Digestive system > Gut ...
CGGCGCGACTTCGGCCGCGATGATCTGGCCTACGTCGCCGAGAACGGCGCGTACGTGGTCCACCAGGGGCGGGAGGTCTCGTCGGACACCGTGGCCTGGGACCTGGCACGCACGGTGATGGCACGGGTGCGGCAACTGGCCGCGGACGGCGCGGACGTCGGAACCGTGCTGTGCGGCAAGCGGCGCGCCTACGTGGAGCGCACCGATGACCCCTTCATGGCCCAGGTGTTCCCGTACTACGCCGAGTTCGCCGTGGTCGAGGACCTGTGCGCCGTGGTCGACGACGACGTGCTCAAGATCGCGATCTACGACTTCGGCTCGGCGGAACACGGCACCGGAGCCGCGCTGGCACCCCTGGACGGGCCGGTGCGCGTGCTCGTGTCGCAGGAGCATTGGGTGGACGTGATGAGCCCGACCGCGGATAAGGGACGCGGGCTGCGGACGGTGCAGCGGGAGCTCGGCGTGACGCCGGAGCAGACGATGGCGTTCGGGGATTACCCGAACGATCTGGGAATGCTGGCGGCGGCGCACTGGTCATTCGCCATGGACAACGCGCATCCGGCCGTGCGGGCCGCGGCGCGGTTCGTCGCACCGGGCAACAACGACAACGGCGTGGTGCGCGCGGTGGCCGCGACGCTGGGCCTGCCCGGCGTACTGGGCTAGCGGCCGGCCGCACCGCGCCAGGTCGCCGCGTCGATCAGGTCGCGGCGCAGCGCCGTGGCCGGAATCTCCCCACGGGATGCGGCGATGACCGCCTCGATCATGCTGGTCGCCACGGCGGACGTGAAATCGTCGGTCCACGCCAGCGCGTGCGGCGTGACGAGCACGTTGTCCAGGTGCAGCAGCTTCTCGTCGGCGGCCGGTGGCTCCTTCTCCAGAACGTCAAGCGCGGCGCCCGCAATGCGGTGCCCCACCAGGGCAGCCGTCAGGGCCGACTGCACCTGGAGGCCGCCGCGGCCGACGTTGATGAAGTAAGCGGTCGGTTTCATCGCGGCGAAGAACGCCGCGTCGAACATGCCCACCGATGTCGGGGTGAGTGACGCGGTGGACACGACGAAATCGGACACCGCAGCGAGTTCGTCGAGATCGAGTATGGGCACGCCGAGCGCCGCGGCGCGTGGGTTGTCCTTGTGGGGACCGGCACCGACCACCGTGACATCGATCTCCAGCCTGCCGATCAGTTCGGCGAGCACGGAGCCGACCGATCCGAAGCCGACGATGCCCACCGTGCGGCCCACGAGCCCGACCCCCCGGTAGTCGCCGCGTTCTGCCCACCGACCGGTGGTGGCGGCCAGGTGGTTTTCCAGCAGACGATCGGCGCATGCCAGCAGCAGGGTCAGCCCGGCCAGCGCCAGCGGACGGCGCACCGCCGCCGGCGTCGTGGTGACGACGACGCCGTGTGCCGCCAACCCCTCGACGTCGATGCCGTCAAACCCGGCGCCGTACCGGGCGATGTGACGCAACCGCGGCAACCGCTGCGCCAGTGCGGCGCCAAAGGCCGCATGGGCGAAGGAGACCACCGCGTCGACGTCCGCCAGCGCCGCCGGGTCCCAAGGCCCGTCAATTGCGGGAAGAAAGTGCCAGTCGATTCCCGCTGCGGTGAGCCGTTCGAGGTGAAGATCGCCGAACATCGTCTGCCCGCCGTCATACCGGCAATCATCCGTCAGTGCTATTCGGTACGAGTTCTCAGTGGCGTCCATCAGTCCATCTCCATTCTTCCGATCACCTTCCGTGCGCGGCGCGAACACGTGACGCCGGCAACATGGCGTGTTCCTCCCGGTCTCTTCGTGGTGGCGGCCATCAGGTCGGTGCGGCCGCCGGGTGGGGAGCCGGCCCGTGACCGCTGCCCCACCCGGCGACGCCAGGAACTACTTGCCCCAGACGGTTCGGTAGACGTCCTCGTACCCACTCGGCGGGTCGAATTCGTTGCCGGCCGGCACGTTGTCGTGGGTGATCAGGCCGGGCTGCGGCACGAACTCGGACGGCTGGCCCTTGGCCAGCGCTCGGTTGGTCTCATCGATCAGTTGGAAGGCCTCCAGGCGCAAGGGCTCGGCGACCGTGACCGCTTGGTAGTCGACGGTGCGAATGCGCTGGAACTCGGCGGCGTCGCCGTCGCCCGCGGCGACACCCTTGGGAGGCCCGGCCGGGTTGAGGCCCGCGGCGCGCAGTGCCTGCTCCGCACCCCCGAAGTAGTTGCCGTTGATCGCCAGGATGTACGTCAGCTTGTCGCCGTACTGCTGCAGCAGTTGGGCGATCTTGCCCGGCATGTCCGTGCTCGCCGTCGCGATCGGCGAGTCGTTGTAGCTGAGCACCTGGCAGGTGGCGCACGCCGAGATGTACGCCTTCATCGCGTCAGCCTTCTCGACGGCGATCGGATACTCGCTGTCGGTGAAGATCGCAACACCCGCCGTGCCGTTGGAATCGGCGACGGCGTAGGCCGCCGCGAGTTGGGACACCGTCAGCGGGTCGGTGGTGACGTTGGTGAACATGCCGTTGCCCGGACCGGCGGCGGTGCCCTCGTGCCAACCGAGCACCGGGATGTGCAACGCCGTGGCCTGTTGAATACACCCCGACTGCTCACCGGGATCGGAGCCGCCCAGGATGATCGCCGCAGGCTGGGATGCGATCGCCTGGTTGCAGGCGTTCGCGCGGCCTTGGACCGAGGCCTGACCGTCATACACGTCGATGGTCCAGTCGATGATCGTCGCGGCTTGTTGGAGGTGGGTGGCCACGGTATTGATGCCGCCATTGGTCATGTCTGCGGCGACGTAGGCGATGTGCGCGCCCGGCTGCTGCGCCTTCGGGCCGCTCGACGACGGGGTGAACCCGACGGTGCCGCCCAGGCTGTCCGAGACGGTTTTCTTCGATGCGGCGACGATGTCACCGCTGGGAATGATCGATGAGAAGTCCTCTCCGGACGGTGTCGTCGGCGATCCGACGGCATCGTCGGTCGGTGTCGTCGTCGCCGGCGTCTTGTCGCCCACGCTCCCGCTGGAGCACGCCGCCAACGCGGCGAAGGCGACGACGACCGTGGCGACCGTGGCATTGCGGGCCCTACGACGTGTCTTCATCTGCTTCTTCACTCTCCGTTCTCTGCCGTGGTGATGGTTCCGGGGCGTCGCCGCCCTGTGCTGACGCCGCCGTGGCGATGACCGTGGAATCGGCCCGGGCGATACGACGGCGCGATGCGAGTGACGCGATCGTGATGGCCGCGACCAACGTCAGCCCGTTGAACAGCGGCTGCAAGAAGAACCGGCCCGGAAGCAGTTGTTGCAAGCCGGAAATGCCGATGACGGCGATGAAGACGCCGACGATGGTGCCCAAGGCGTTGACACGTCCCGGCCGGATGGTGGTCGAACCCAGGAAGGCGGCCGTCAGGGCCGGCATGAGGTACTCCGGCCCGACGTTGGCCTGTGCCACGCCCGCCTGGCGCGAGGCGAGCAGAATCCCGGCGAGTGCCACCAGCACACCCGAAGCGACCATGGCGCCGACGATGTACTTCCGGCGGCTGATGCCGGTCAGCTCCGCAGCCCGGGCGTTGGCGCCCACGGCGTAGAGGTAGCGGCCGATCGGCATGCGCTCGAGCACCACCCAGGCCATGGCGGCCAGAACGATCGCCACGATGAACGGGCCCGGCACCGGCCCGATCGACCATCGCGACAACGCGTCGAACGCCGCGGCACGCACGCCGTTCTGGTCGGTGATCTGCCGCCCACCGGTGCTCCAGTAGGTGATGGCGTAGATCACCTGTCCCATCGCCAGGGTGGCGATGAAGGCATCGACTTGAGCGAGCTCGACGAGAATGGCATTGCACAGGCCGATCACCGCGCCGCCAACCAGGCAGAGCACGATGACCAGCCGGTAGTCCAGCCCCTGCAGTTGCAGCATCAGGGAGAGCACCTGCCACAGGCCGACGCCGTACCCGACCGACAGATCGATCTTTCCGGCGACCATCGGCAGCGTCACCGCCAGAGCGAGGATCAGCAGCGTGGACTGGCTGGAAGCTTCCAGCTTGAAATTCAGCACGGTCGCGAAGGAGTGCGGCCGGGCGATCGCGAACGCGATGAAAAGGACGACGGTGAGCACGACCATGCCGTAGACGGTCAACAGCTTGCGGTACCACGGCGCTCCCGGCGGTGGTTCGAGCGCAGTCGACTTGACCGATGTGCCCATGCTCATGCCGGACTCCCTTGGATCGTCCGCGGCCGGCGATCGAGGTCCGATGCCGCCGCCACCAGATTTGCCACCGTCAGATCGGCGCCGGCGAGCTCGTCGACCACCCGACCGCGCCCGAAGACGAGGGCGCGGTGCGCGATGGCCGTCACCTCTGCCATGTCCGTGGAGACCACCACCGCAGCGGTGCCCTCGCGCGTCGCGTCGCGCAGGATTGCGTAGATGTCGGCCTTGGCACCGACGTCCACGCCCATCGCCGGCTCTTCCAGGACGATCACCGCGCGACCGACGCCGAACCAGCGGGCGAGGACCACCTTCTGCTGATTGCCCCCGGACAGCGTGTCGAGCGCGAGTTCCGGATCGGCCGGCCGCACGTCGAATTCCCTGATCTGACGCATGGCATCGGCTCGCTCGGCGCGCACCCCACGCCACGCCCACCACGCACGGCCCCAGACCCCGGGGTTGTAGAAGAGGTTCTCGCGAACGGAGAGTCCCGGCCCGACGGCCTCGCTCTCGCGGTTCGACGTCGCAAACCCGACACCGGCCGCGACCGCCGTCCTGGGGTTTCGCGGCGTGATCGCCGCGCCGTCCAGTTCGATCGTGCCTCCGGTCAACGGCGCCGCACCGGCGATCACCCGGCCGATCTGCGCGTGGCCCGCACCGCGCAAGCCGCACAGCGCGACGACCTCTCCGCGATGCAGGTCGAGGTGAACCGGCCCGATGTCGCCGGACCGAACGCCGTTCAGCCGCAGGCGCACTCCGTCTCCGGGCGGATCGAACGTCGGATTGACCATGGCGTGACCGACGATGAGATCGACGAGCTCGCGGTGCGAGAGATCCACGACCGGACGGTCGGCGACCACTGCGCCGTTGCGCATGATCACGGTGCGGCTGGAGATCTGGTAGACCTCGTCGAGCCGGTGGCTGACGTAGATCATGCCGACGCCGTCGTCGCGCAGGTTGCGCAGCACGGCGAAGAGCCGTTCGACGTCCTGCGCCGGCAATGACGCGGTCGGCTCGTCGAGCACCAGCAGCTTCGGCCGGGCGACCAGCGCCCGCGCGATCGCCAGCAGGCTGCGCTCCGTGCGCGCGAGGTCGAAGATCCGGGCGTCCGGGTCGATGCCGCCACCGACCATCTCGAGCACCTCACGGGCCTGCCTGCGCATCGCGGAGTGTGACAGCAGACCCCCGCGACGTGGGTAGCCCAGCACCTGCGCGATGTTCTCGGCGACCGTCATCCACTCGATGAGGCCGAGCGCCTGATGCACGAACGACACGTTCTTGCGCACCTCGGGCCGGGTGAGATCGGCCCCCGCCAACGTCATGGTGCCGCCGTCGGGCTTGTCGACACCGGCGAGCATCTTGATCACCGTCGACTTGCCGGCGCCGTTCTCGCCCAGGAGCGACACGATCTCGCCGGCGTCGACCCGGAACGAGGCGTGGTCAACGGCATGCGTCGCGAAGAACGACTTGTCGAGATCGGTGATCTGAAGCAACGGGACCATCGCAGTCCTCCTTCACCAAGCCGTCGGTCTTCACCAAGCTGTCGGTCTTCACCAAGCTGTCGGTCTTCATCACGGCGTCACTCGACGTGTGGGGCGAGCGGAATGCGCAGCCGGCCTACCCGGCCGACCTGGGTGCCCCCGCAAGTTGCCGGGCCAGCGCAAGGATGTCGGTGGTCAGACGTTCGATCAGCTCCGGCGTCACCCGGCTCGACAACAACGTCACACTGACCGCCGTGGGTTGGCGGTATCCGAGGATGGCTGCGCCATAGCAGTTGATGCCGCGCGTGTTCTGCTGGTTGTCGATCGCGTAGCCGCGCCGGCCGGTCTCGGCCAGGTCGGCCCGCAGTTGGTCGACGGTGGCGAAGGAGTGAGCCGTCAGCCGCGGCATGTGCTCGACGCGGCGCAGCCAGTCCTCGCGTTCGGCCTCGGGCAAAGCGGCGAGCATCGCCTTGCCGAGCGCCGTCACCCCGGCCGGGAGCCGCCGCCCGATGTCCGCACCCAGGCGCACCGGCTGGTTCCCGTTGTGACGCGCCAGGTACAGCACATCCATGCCGTCCAACACACCGATCAGTACGGTCTCGTCGCCCAGCGCGGGCAGCCGCGGCGTCAGGCGCTGAAACTCCGAGATCAGGTCCGTGGACGACAGTGCCGACTGGCCCAGCTCCAGCACCCGGTACCCCAGAACCCACCCCCGATCCACCTCCCGCACCATGGCGCTGGCGGCCAGGGACCACACGAGATCCGAGACCGACGACTTGGCCAGCCCGCAGGCGCGGGCCAGATCCGAGACGGTCATCGGCGCCCTGCCGCCGGACAGCGCGTCCAGCACCTGCACCGCACGGCCAATCGCCGGCACGGGGACCTTCGCCGCAGTTCCGGGCCGCAGCGCGGTCGCCATCATGGCCGCACCGCCTCTCGGCGCACCGCTGCCGCATCGCGCACCGTGGTGTCCAGGCCGTACAGGCCTGTGGTCGCGGCGATGAACAGACGGCGACCGTCATCGCCGCCGAAGCAGAGGTTCGCCACCGTCTCCGGCACCGGGACCACCCCGATCGCCTGCCCGTCCGGCGCGAACACGTGAACGCCGTCCTGCGCCGAACTCCACACGTTGCCGCGCTCGTCAACCCGCAGGCCGTCCGGCACCCCGGGGGAGACGACGGCAAACACCCGCCCGTTCTTGCACCGGCCCCCGACGACGTCGTAGACGCGAATGTGGTGGTTTCCGGCGACGCGCGAGGCCGCGGACGTGTCCGAGACGTACAGCAGAGCACCGTCCGGTGAGAACGCCAGCCCGTTGGGCTCCTCGACGTCCACGACGACCGGACGCGTCCGGCCCTTACGTTCGTCGTGCCGGAAGACGAAGTGGTCGTGGTACTCCCGCTCGCCGGCGTGCCCCTCGACGGTGCCGGCGGCAATTCCGTACGAGGGATCGGAGAACCAGACGGAGCCGTCGATGTCGACCACCACGTCGTTCGGCGAATTCAGGCGCGCCGAGCCGTAGTGATCGACAACCGGCGTCACCGTGCCGTCGACATCGCGCTCGACGCGCCGGTTGCCATGGGAGCACTGGATGACGTGGCCGTCGTTGTCCAGCGTGCGGCCGTTGGTGAACTCGACGCCGCTGCGGTAGACGTGCAGCAGACCGTCCTGTGCCCACCATTCGAGGATCCGGTCACCGGGAATGTCGCTCCACCGCAGGCGGCGTGACGACGGCAACCAGACCGGTCCCTCCGACCAGGTGGCGCCCGTCGCAAGACGAGTGAGCGCGGCGCCGTCGGGGATCAGCCCGACCAACCCTCCGATGCCATCCGGTGTCAACGCCATTGCTCACCTCCGCTGGTCCCTGGCGACAGTTTCAAGGCACGGCAGCAAGTGGGCAACAAAACGTCCGAAATACCGGACGTTTTGTTCACGCTGTCACATGACCCGGCGTTGCCGGGCGCGACAATTACGTCGCCGAAAAGGGGGTGGCCTGGAAGGACACTGTGGCGCGCGCCATGGCGCGCGCTGCCCACGGCACCCGCCGCCGCCCATGGTCGGTCCGATTTCGCACCGCTGCGCCGGGGGCCCGCCCAGCTCACCCCGGACATGTCTTGGCCCTTCGGACGCTTACTCCGAAGGGCCAACGGGACGGACGGTAGTGGCCGGCCGCGACACGCCGGCAGAGCGACACGCCGGCAGAGTCCACATCTTTTGTCCACAGCCCTGTACACGACCGACGTTCTCGCACGTCGCCTTGTGGACATCTATGTGGAGTAAACGGTGGATAAAGAAACCTTCTGCCACCACTTGTGGCCGGGCGGCGCGGCCGACTAGACATCTCTCATCGACCTCGACGCCGAGACCCGAGTGCGAAGGGCTCCCCCAGGGAGCACGAGCCGAGCGGTGCGGAGTCGGGGGCGGACCGACTGGAGAACGGGCGACCAAACCGATGGGGTGACTCATCGACCCGCAGACGATGATGCGGGACGTCGCTTGGGACCGGACGGCCGATCACAGTGGTTCCGATCGATGTCAGGGCCGTCGGCGTGCCGGCGGTCCGCGCAGAGTCGGGGCCGGCCGCACCATCGAAGCGGTGTCGCCGCCGGGCGGAAAGGGGTTTGGCCCCTCGGGAGACCGAGGCAGTCAGATTCCCGGTATGCGTGGCACGTTGTGGCCTGTGGTCAGAGGAAGGCCCCTCGGACGCTTACTCCGAGGGGCTTTTCCTCTGTCTACGCGATTTCTCTCCGGCACCCGTCACGCCGGCGCCACCCGTCCCGCCGGCGCGGACTCCAGCAGAATCGTCACCGGGCCGTCGTTGACCAGCTCGACGGCCATGTCCGCGCCGAACACCCCGGTGGACACCGGCAGGCCGCGCGCCCGCAGCGCCTCGACCACGCCTGCCACCAGTGGCTCGGCGACCGACCGCGGCGCGGCGGCGTGCCAGGTGGGCCGCCGGCCCTTGTGGGTGTCCGCGTAGAGCGTGAACTGCGACACCACCAGAATCGGCGCTCCGACGTCCACCGCGGCGCGCTCGTCGCGCAGAATGCGCAGCTCGGCGACCTTTCGCGCCAGGTGCGCCACCTGCTCCGGTCCGTCGCCCGACGCCACGCCGAGCAGCACGACGAGCCCGGGCCCGTCGATCGCGGCGACCACCTCGCCGGCCACCGTCACCGCCGCGCGCGTGACACGCTGCACCACGGCCCGCACGGGTTACCAACCACCCCTGGTCGGCGGGCCGGGCCGCCGGCGGCCCCCACCACCACCGCGGCGCGAGTACGGCGCCACCGCCGGCCGCACGTCCACCAGGTAGACGATCACCACCACCGCGCCGATCAGCGCGAAGAACTGGAAGATCCCCGCGGACGATCCGCCGAGCGGCAGCGCCAGGAATCCCACCACGGTGGCCGCGCCCGTGATCAACAGCCAGAACATCTTGGTCCGCTTGCCCGCGGCCGGAAACGCCCGTGCTGCCCGGGTGGCGCAGTCGATCAACGCCCACACACACAGCACGAAGATCGCGAGGGTCAGGATGCCGAACACGAGGAGCTGCGCCGAGACCACCCCGGAGAACAGGTTCACATCGCAGAGCCTAGGGTGCGGGTTCCACCCGCAGTCCCTCGGCGCGGGCGGCGGCGGCCAGATCCTGGTCCCAGCACACCAGCAGCAGGTCGTCGGCGCGCAACGTCAGCGCGGACGCCAGGTGGACGGCGGCCGGCGCGCCGAGCGGATGGCGCACCACGAGCGACGCGGCCTCGTCGAGCACGGTCCCGGTGGGCTCGACGACGTACAGACCCGCCCACAGCCGGTCCCACTCCTCCAACGCGGCGCGCGCCCGCGGCAGCGTCCCGGCGCGGAAGTGGTCGGCGATCGCCGCCCGCAGCTCCACGTCGGCGTACCGGGAGGTGACGGCCGCATCCGCGCCCTCCCACAGTTCGGCGGTCAGGCGGTCTCCCAGCTCAGGCACGCACAGCGTCAGCAGCGCCGTGGTGTCGAAGTAGACGAGGGCCATCAGTGGCGCAATCGTCGCAGCAGACCGGACACCGCCGCGGTTGGGCGAACCGAGGGTTCCTCGACGCGTGCGGCCGGCCGCGCCACCGCGGGAGCCGTCAACAGGCCGTCGCGCTCCAGACGGGCGATCAGGTCCGCCGAGTCGACGGCGGTCAGTCGCGCCACCGGAACCCCCCGCTCGGTGATGACGACGTCCGTGCCGGATCGCACCGTCTCGATCCACTGCCTCAGCTCCGCGCGCAGCGCGCTGACCGCGACCTCCACGGCGCAACCGTACCGGCTCAGCCGGGTGCGGACACCGGCTCCCCCGTCACCGGCACAATCACCTGCTGCGCGGCGGCCACCGGACCGGACTCGTCATCCACGAGGAGCACCGCCGCCGCCGGGACGGCGCGGCCCACCAGGGCGAGAGCCACCGGACCCAACTCGTGGTGCCGCACCGGGCTGGTGACATGCCCCACCGCGGCACCGTCCACCAGCCGCACCGCGGCGCCGGCCGCCGGCAACGCGCCGGCGTAGCCGTCGAGGTGCAGCAGCACAAGCCGGCGGGGCAAGACCCCACGACCCGCCGGCCGGCCGCCGGCGGTGCGCCACCAGTCCAGCTCGTCGGGCAGCGTCCGGCGGTCCACCTCGCACGCCGCGCGAGGCCGCCAGGCGGCAACCCGCAGCGCCTCGGACGCCCACGTGCCGGCCACGGTCACGCCGGCCGAGCATCGCGCCCACACCTCGCCGGCCAACGCGGCGCGTGGCACCAGCACCAGGCGCCACCGGCGGCCGAGCCCGGGGTGCCGCTCGTCGGGCGGACCGTACCGGATGCCGCCGGCGGCCAGGAGCGGCCACGGGTCGCGCCAGACGACCGGACCGCCGCAGGCCACCTCGCCGGCCGCACCCCCGCCAACCACACCCGCA